>Ga0310786_10006706_pt1 | contig 15227 bp, 11 predicted proteins | sample AusTroGonzalo_MG_FD_203881 | JGI IMG/M metagenome (GOLD analysis project Ga0310786, IMG submission 203881) | Bovine rumen microbial communities from tropical cattle in Woodstock, Queensland, Australia - Gonzalo_03 (v2) (version 2) | ecosystem: Host-associated > Mammals > Digestive system >... | reverse complement strand
TTCGGCCGCGACTTTGCGGTAAACGGCGGCTTTGAAATCGATGACTTTTTCCGTGATCTTGTCCGGATCGGTCCATGCGAAAGCGTTGAATTCCTGTTCTTCGGACGTCGTAAAGTCGAATTCGTCGTCCTTGCCCAGAAACAGAAAAAGAAACCATTTTTGCGTTTGACCTTTGAACGGCATGTTGTTTTTTTGCAAAACTTCGGCCGGAAAGTCGTAATTGTACCAGTTTTGCGATTCCGCCAGCAAGGTTACGTTGTTGGTGCCGATTTCTTCCATCATTTCACGGTAAACGGCGTCTTTCGGCGTCTCGTCGGCGTCGATGCCCCCCTGGGGCATTTGCCAGCATTTGTCGGTTGAAATGTCGCGGTTGCTGCGGTTGCGCCTGGCCATGAAAACTTTGCCGTTCCGGTTTATCAGCATGATGCCGACGTTTTTGCGGTAATCCATTTTTTTATCCTCCACGACCGCTCGGGTCTTTTACCAACGCGCTGACAGGCACGAAAACGATCCCTTCGTTCAAAGCCAGACTGTCCATAAAGTCAAGCGTTTCCGCCAGCGCCGACGGTTTGCTGTCGACGACCAAAATGCCGGATCCTTTGGTTTTGGCTTTTTCCAGAAAGGCTTCCAGTTGCTTGCGGATGTTAATGCGGTTCAAATCGGTGAAAAGGTTGTCGTCAAACATGACGGCCGTTTCTCCGTCGTCGGGTTTTTCCGGCCCTATATAGATAAGCCCGTGCTGGTTGATTTGGGATACGAGTTTGCGAATCCGGCTTTCCGGCAGGGAGCTCTGTCCTTTTTCGATAACGTTCAAAATGCCGGATATGGCGACGCCCTGTCCGACGGCTTTGGTCAGACGGGAAAAATTCTCGTCGGCGGTCAGTTCCTCCATCATTCCGTACGGGCCCGGATCCCCTTTGTTCATGTCAAGGGGAATGTTGATGTACGTTTCCTTGCCGGCGGTCCGCGCTTTTTCGACCAGCTCTTTCAGGTTTTTGGAATACGGCGAAAAAGAAACGGACACGTTTTCGTCAAACGCGTCGATGATCTTTTGGGTCAATATGTCGTCAAGTCCTGCATAGGAAATCAGCACGGCCAGTTTAACTTTGTCCTTGACCTTTCTTTTGTTGAAAGGTTTGGCGTACACTTTCCACGGAATGTCGCCGTCACTGCTTATTATGGGGATTTTATTGCCTAGATGCGACATCATCATCACCGGCAGGGGATCGATGATGTTCAAAGCGGAGTGCTTGCCGTTTTTGCGGTCAAGAATTTGAAAATCGTTGTGGGTAAGCGGCTCGTTCTTTTTTTCGGTTTTGTCCTCGGCGGCGACCTCTTTGTTTTCCGGCGTGACCGGCTGTTCGGCGGCAGCTGTCTTCGTTTTACCGTTTTGCGCGGTGATGAAAGAATCGTCGATGACGATTTCCGGAGCCTTTAACAGGCTTAGCCTGAATGACGGGATCTTGGTTACGTCTTCGCGGTATCCCAGCGATACGGCAAAAGAGAACATCGCGGCCAACAGAGATACCCCGATAACCGCGATCAAAGCCTTTTTAATCAGCGCGGAACAGAATCCTCCCGCCTTTCTTTCCTCCGTCGGGGAAGAAAGACCTGCCTGACTCTGTTCCGTGCCGGTTTCGCTCATCTTGAGACGTCCGCCTTATTTTTTGGCCCTGTCATAAATGGACAAAGCTTTGACGATATCCATGGCTCTTAACAGCTGGTAATCGTTCACGACTTTTTCCTTGTTTTTGTCGTCGTTTTTGTCTTGCTTTTTGTCGGCGGCTTGTTTTTTGTCCTTATCCTGCTCGTTAACCAGGGCGTTGTTTAAATCGGCCTCGCTGAAGCGTCCAGAATTGTACTCTTTGTACTGACCCTGTTTGACTTCGATGTCCGGCTCGATGCCTTTGCCTTGAATCGAAGTGCCCGACGGCGTGTAATACCTCTGAGTGGTAAGTTTGATGGCGCCGTATTTGTCCATCGGAATCACCGTTTGCACCGAACCTTTGCCGAACGACTTCGTGCCGACGACTATGGCGCGGTGGTGATCCTTTAACGCTCCGGAAACGATTTCCGACGCCGACGCCGAACCGTCGTTGATCAGAACCACCAAGGGCAGACCGTTGATGATGTCGCCCGATGACGCTGTCCAGCGCTGCGTTTCGTTGGCGCGGCGCGAACGCGTGGAAACGATCTCTCCTTTTTCCAAGAACAGGTCGGATACTTTTATCGATTCATCGAGCAATCCGCCTGGATTGTTCCTAAGGTCAAGGATATAGCCGATGATCTTGTTGTCCTTGTTTTTCTCTTTGGCTTCCTTGTTCAGCTTTTTGACCGCCTCTTGGACAAGATAGGCGACTTTTTCCGAAAACGACGTGATGCGGATATAACCGATGTTGCCGTCTTTTAATTCGCTTTTAACCAAGGTCAGTTTGATGATGGCGCGCGTCAGCGTCAGGTCGAAAGCGTCCTGTCCTTCGCGTTTGACGGTTATCTTTATTTCGGTGTTGGGTTTGCCGCGCATTTTCTCGACGGCTTCGTTCAAAGTCAGACCCAACACGGGAACGCCGTCCAGCGACGTGATCAGGTCGCCGGGTTTAATTCCCGCCTTGAACGCCGGTGTGTCCTCGATCGGGGATATTACCTTGACCAAACCGCCTTCCATCGTGACCTCGATGCCGAGACCTCCGAATTCTCCTTTGGTGGTGACCTGCATGTCTTCCCAGTCTTTTAATGTCAGATACGCGGAATGCGGGTCGAGAGAGCTCAGCATTCCGTTCAAGGCGGATTCGATAAGCTTTTTGTCCGAAACTTCCTCGACGTAATCCTCTTTGGTCTTTTTAAGAACCTCTCCGAACAGCTTTAACATTCGGTAAGTGTCAAAATCGGCGTCTTCCTTCTTTTTTTGATTGGCCGCGTTTTTGTTCGCTTTTTGCGCCAGTATCTGCCGCGATGCCGGCAGATCTTCGGCAAAAACTTCCGAACCCAAGGTTATCGCAATTATTAATAATAACAGTTTTTTCATTTTAGTTCGCCTTATTCTCTGATATTAACCATGGCAACGGGTTTACAGGATGCCCGTCCCGTCGTATTTCCATATATAAAGTCGGTTCCTCCGTGCTGGACATTACCCCGACGGGTTCCCCCGCCAAAAGCGCTTGTCCGACGTTTATGTCGATTCGCTCCATTCCTGCCAACAGAGTCATGTAATTTTCCGAATGATCGATGATGATCATTTCTCCGTACCCGCGGAAAGGGCCGGAAAATAAAACGGTGCCGTCATATGGCGCTATAACCCGCGCCCCTTTGCGTCCCTTTATTGTCACTCCTCTGTTTTGCATTCCCGTCTCGTTGGTTTCCCCATATCGCTTGATTATATTCCCTCTTATCGGATATGGCAACTGTCCTAATGCTTTGGCAAAGTTGGAATCGGTAAAAATGGCGTTGTTTTTTTGCGGATTGTTTTTGCCGCTCCGGTTGGCAAGCTCTTTTTTCCGGCGCTGTTTTTCCTCGTTCAGGCGGTCCAGCAGCTCTTTCAAATCGCTGGCTTTCTGGGCGAGTTCGGATGATTTTTTTTCGGCTTCCAAACTTTTGTTTTCGAATTTTTTTTGCAGCTGGCGTTTGTGTTTCATCAAAGAGTCCATGTACGCCGATTTTTCGTTCAGCTTTCGCGACGACACTTTTATTTCGCGGTACTGGTTTTCGATTATCTTGCGCAGCTCCCTTACCTCGTTCAGGTCGGACGAAACTTTTTCCGCCGAATTTTTCACCATCGGGACGGCTTCCCTTAATATTATGCCGCTGCGCAGTATTTCCGTCGGCGTCATCGGCATGAAAATCATCGTGTCCAAGGGATGCAGCGACAGGTTTTCCATCGCCGCGACGATATTGATGATTTGCTCGTTATGGTTTTTAAGCTTTTTCCCCAAAGATATGTAACGTTTTTGCAACTCTTCCAGCTCGATTTCGTAAATCGAGATTTTTTCTTCGTATTCCTGGATGGTTTTGGCCGCTTTGATCATTTTTTGCCGTTGTTCCATGATTTCGGCTTCGATGGCGTCGGCCTTTTTTTTCATTTCGTCCTTGACGTTTTCCTGCAACAAAATCTCTTGGCGGACTTTTTCCAGTTCCTTTTCGGATGGTGCCGCCAAGAGATTTTCCGTCATAAAGAAAGACAGGCAAAAGACGAAAAATAATCCGAACATTATTTCTTTATCAAAGATTTTCCGGTCATTTCCTTTGGCTGTTCGATTTCCATCAGATCCAACAATGTCGGAGCCAAATCGGCCAGTCTTCCGTCCGTTCTTAAATTTTTGGCTCTTTCTTCGCAGTTGACCATGACGGCATAGACTTTTCCCACGGTATGGGCCGTGTATGGTTTGCCGGTTTTCTGGTCTTTCATCAGCTCGCAGTTGCCGTGGTCGGCGGTGACGATCATCTGTCCTCCGACTTTTAAGACGGCTTTTTCAAGTCTGCCAAGGCATTTGTCGACTGCCTGGACCGCTTTGACGGCGGCTTCCATTATTCCGGTATGCCCGACCATGTCTCCGTTCGCGAAATTGACGATGATGGTGTCGTATTTCTTGCTTAAAACGGCTTCCTCAAGTTTGTCCATAACCTCGAACGCCGACATTTCCGGTTTCAGGTCATAAGTGGCGACTTTTGGCGAGGGGATCAGAATGCGGTCTTCGCCGGGAAAGACGTCTTCCTTGCCGCCGTTGAAAAAGAAAGTGACGTGCGCGTATTTTTCGGTTTCGGCGATGCGCAGTTGTTTCATTCCGCGTTCCGCTATTATTTCGCCGTATATGCGTGTCAGTTTTTCGGCGGGGAACAATATGTCAAGCCATTTTTTATGTTCGACCGAATATTCGGTCATGGCGAGTTTGGCGGAAAATTGTATTTTTCTTAGACCGTCGATGGCGGAAAATTCCGGATCCGTCAGGGCGCGGGTTATTTCCCGGGCGCGGTCCGACCGGAAATTCGCCATTATCACCGCGTCGCCGTCACGCATTCCCTGATAGTCTCCGACGACCGCCGGCACGACGAACTCGTCGTTTTTTCCGTTTTTATACGAATCCTCGATCAGATCGTGAGCCGTGGGATAACGGTTTCCTTTGGCGTCGGTTATGGCAAAAGCCGCGTCCCGCACGCGTTCCCAGCGGTTGTCACGGTCCATGCCGTAATATCTGCCTCCGACCGTCGCTATTTTTACGTCTTTAAAATCGGCGATGGCTTTTTCAAATTGATCGATATAGTCGGTTCCCGATTGCGGGGGAGTGTCGCGACCGTCCATGAAAGCGTGAACCGCCGTTTTGACTCCGTTTTTGGCCATTATTTCGCACAGGGCGACGATATGATCCTGATGCGAGTGGACGCCGCCGTCGGAAAGAAGTCCCATGATATGGCAGGTGCCGCCTGTCTTTTTCAAAGCTGACAAAGCGTTTTTCATGACTTGGCCGTTTTCGACCGCGTGTTCTTTAAAAGCTTTTGATATGCGGGGCAGTTCCTGCATCACGACGCGTCCCGCGCCGATGTTCATATGCCCGACTTCGGAATTGCCCATCTGACCCGACGGCAATCCGACGTCCTCGCCTGACGTTTCGATAAGGGTATAGGGATATTGTTTTAAAAAACGCTCCCAGTTTTCCGGTTTTGCCGCTCTGATGGCGTTGTCTTTGGCGTCTTTCCGATATCCCCATCCGTCAAGAATGCACAGAATCGACGGTTTTTGTTCCTTACTCATTTATTCGTGTCTCCTTTGTGATTTATTTTTTGCCTTGTTTTATACGCTTTTTTAAATCTTCGCCGCTGGCGACCAGCTTCCCGTCATAATAAAAGGCGGGGATGCCGCCGGCTTTTTCCTGTAATTCCTTTATCAGCGTAATGTCTTTGTCCACGCTGATTATTTTTATGTCGTCCCATTTCTTCATTTCGATAAGACAGCAGAGCATGGCCGACGTGACGCACATCGGAAATTTGCGGGTTCCGTTGATATAGGCTATGTTTTTATATTTTTCAAGATCGCCGGCTATGCGTTCGTTTTTTTCCTTTTTGTTTTCTTCTTCTGTCATTTTTTGCTTTGATTTTCGCTCCATACTTGAAACCATTCTTTAAAGTCGCGGATCAGCGTTATGTCGTCGAACGAGGCTTTTATTTCCGTTTCCCAATCGGTATACAGGCTGTTCGCCATTTCCGTCGCTTCGTCGCCGGCGGCCAGGGGCGCGTTTTTGCAATAGGCCTCGGTGTTTTTCCACAGGTTTCTTTTCAGTATCGTTAAAATGTCGCACCCTTCATTGTGGTTGGTGAAATTTTTCATGTTGGGGTCGTAATAAGCTGCGATGGTGCTGTATTTGTTTTTCATGTTGTCAAGCAGGTTGACGGCTTTCGAGTACTTGTCGTCTTGGCTTTTGCCGTATTCGTATTTATAATCGTGCATCCCCGCGCCCTGATCTCCGAACACGATAACCATGCTGTAATCCAGAACGTTGTTTTTCCGCAACTGTTCCATCATTTTTTCCAGTTTGCCGTACGTGCAGAACAACTGGCCGAAATATTTCTGGTAATAATCGTATTTAGCGTATTTGACGTTGCCGCTGTTGTATTCGTTATATCTCCATTCCGGAAGATCCAGATATCCGCAGTTGGAATTATACACAAACGGACGGTACGGCATTCTGAGATAGGCGAAAAACACGTTTTTGCCCTTGGCTTTCAAAATATCGCTTTCCAGTTTTTCCAAAACGGAAAATTGCTCGTTTATAACGACCGGATAATCGTCAGGCCCGCTGATGAACAGAATGTTTTTCAGAAAATTGCTGACGCTGACGCTTTTGAAATAAGAGCTCAGCCACATGTCGATCAAAAGCAGCGATTTGTCCTCGCTTTTCAATGACGATTTGTATATCTCTCCGGTATTCGAATACGTGTAACAGCTGTCAATGTCGTTCAGCACGTTGTCCGCGCATAGGTTGGCGCCTTTGCTTTGGTACACGTTGATTTTATATCCGTTTTTATGAAAGTCGGCGAAAAGGGTGTTTTTGCCGATGGCCAGCCTTTCCGGAGAGTTGTTGTACATGATGCGGCTGTAATCTGGGGTTAAAATGCCGCTGTTTTTGGTGTAGTTTTCGTTAAAGTTAAGGGTTGCCGCCAACAGGTCGTTGTTGCTCCCTTCGTAATTAAACGCGTGGGGAAAAAACGAGAAACCGTTGCTGACGTAAAATCCGCCGATGATTTTACGAAAAGTCTCTTTCCAGTCCGACCGATCGGATTTTTGTTTTTGGTCGTTTTTTTGACGGTATTCGTCCAAGGCGCTGGCGTTTTCCATGCCGAAATCGTATCCGATGTGATTGCTCAGCACCAGAAAGATGACGTTTCTTTTGACGGCGTCGGCGCCGTCTTTTTTAACGACGGCGGAACTGTCCTTTTTATATATCTGCGGAGGGATGTCATTGTCGATGCTGAACGCGACTATCAGGCACAAAACGGTAAATAACGCGATGCCATAGGTATAAAAGCGTTTTTCGTATTTGATCGACGCGTAAAAAAGCAGACCCATAACCGCAACGGCGATGATGGGACCAAAATAGGTGCAGTTGAAATAATTGACCAAAACCAGATTGACGGCATAAGCGGCGACGCCGCAGGAAAGTGCCTGAGCCAGGACGGCGGACGGCAGACCGAAAGCGGCTATGACGGCGGCGATGGCGATAATATTGCCTATTACGCCGATTATTTCGGGAATTATGTGTTTATCCCGAATAAAAGGATAGATCTCGATTTTTAAAAAAAGCAAAAACAAACACGACATGACCAAGGCGATGAAAGCCGTGTTGACAACGAAAAAGGAAAAACGCGAACATTCCCGATTGTACAGATCGTCAATCAGGACTTTCTTTTTTTCTTTTTTTTTGGTTTCGTTTCCTGTCACTGCGGTTTGTCTTTGGTTCGATAGTTGCGCCCGTCTGGGCGAAAATATAACTTGAATTATGTTTGAATGTGTGTAAACTGTCAAGAAAGATATTTCCCGTGCGCGGGTGTAGCACAATGGTAGTGCAGCAGCTTCCCAAGCTGATTACGAGGGTTCGATTCCCTTCATCCGCTCCATAAATTTATCTTTCCCCGTTTAATTCTTATTTTCTGAATGATTGGCGCATAGAACTATAAGTTTGTGTGTCGCCGTTTGAACGATTTAAGCCTCGATAAGGTTGAAACGGATGCGATCCGGATTTAGTGAGATGTTTCGCGCAGGTGGGGAAAATTTTAAAGAGAGGCGGCTGTTTCATGATTTGCAACGAGACCAACGGGATAGATGCGGAAGGGCTTAAATTCGAAAAAATTATCGACGGTATGCGAAGCTACACGTCAAATGAAATTGAAGTTGCGTTGAAACAGGCGGGATTTTCCGAGGTAACGGGAGACCATCATCCTTCAAAACCGTGGATTACGGTGCTGGCGAAAAAGTAAAGAATGTTAAAGATGATACGTTGCCTCGGATAGTTTAAAATCTTGCGGAAACTTCAAACGGTATAATGCCGATGAAGATGGATAAAACTTGTTTTATGTCCGAGACTGTGCGTTTGAAAAGCGATAGCCGAAGGCGATAAAACTATAAAGCGCTAAACCGATGCGTTCAGTTTTTCCAAAATCACGGCGTGGGCGGTTTCGATGCCGGCGTTATAGTCGGAAGTGTCGATCAGCAGTTCCGGGTTTTCGGCGGCCCATTTGCGGGCAAAGCGCGTGTAATCGGCGAACAGTTTTAGCAGATAGTCGTCGTCGCGGCGGCATGTCCAGTCGTCTTTGTCGAATTGCCGGCACAGCCTGAGACATTCCATAGGAGTGATGTCAATCCGCGCCAGCAGAACCGCCGCGTCTGGCGCAAAGCGTTCGATGTCGCGGGGATTTATGGCGTTGCCCTCTAAAATGAAATGCGGATAGTCGGCGCACAGGGCGGCGATTTTTTCATAGAACAAATCCTGTTTTTCGGGGGCGATTTCCGTTTCGTATCCTTTCCACGGTTCGTGAAATCCCCAGTCATAGCGGTATTTATCGGTGCAGATAGCGGGAATGTCCAGTTCTCGGGAAAGCAGGCCTGCCAAAGTGCTTTTTCCGCTGCGCGGTTGTCCGAGAATGATGATTTTCATGGCGATGAATCGTGATTTGACGGTTAAAGAGGTTTTTGCGAAATTTAAGGCATTAATTTGTTTAATTTTATGCTAAATTTTATTATTGTGAATCCGAAATTTTTTATTTTTTCATTTTGACCGCAAGGGAAAGGAAAACGGCGTTGATAAAAAAGAAGATATTGGAGCAGTGGACCGTCAAAGATTCCGAGGAATTGTACGGCATTAACAATTGGGGCGCCGGTTATTTCGGCATCTCTAAAAAAGGCGATGTCGTCATAACGCCTTTTCCTGACGTGGAGATTTCCATTCCCGAAGTTATCGACGGATTAAAGGACAGGGGGTTGGATATGCCGTTGTTGCTGCGCGTCGAGAATATTTTGGACAATCAGATCGAAAGCTTGCACAAAAGTTTCCGCAAAGCGATAAAAAATCTGGGATATAACGGTGAATTCCGCGGAGTCTATCCCATAAAGGTCAATCAGCAACAGCAGGTCGTCGAGGAAATCGCCTCGTTCGGAGCCGAATACCATCACGGATTGGAGGCCGGATCAAAACCGGAACTTTTGACGGCTATGACTTATTTGAACGATCCGGAATCGTGTCTTATCTGCAACGGATACAAGGACAAGTATTTCATCGATTTGGGATTGTACGCCGTGAAAATGGGTATGCGGTGCATTTTTGTCATGGAAATGCCGAACGATTTGGATCTGATACTTGAACGTTCCAAAGTGTTGGGGATAAAACCGATGATCGGCATCCGGATGAAAACGTCGACGCCGGCTGACGGTCATTGGGGGGAATCCAGCGGCGAGATGGGCATTTTCGGTCTTACCACCAACCAGATTATGGAAACCGTAGATGTTTTGAAAAAGGAAAATATGCTGGATTGCCTGTGTCTGTTGCATTGTCATGTGGGCTCGCAGATAAGCAACATACGCGATATCCGCGCCGCGGCGTTGGAGGCCTCGCGCATTTACGCCTCTTTAGTGAAAGAGGGCGCCAAAATGGGATATATGGATTTCGGCGGCGGTCTGGCGGTCGATTATGACGGTTCGCATTCCAATTATTCGATGTCGCGCAATTATACGGTTGACGAATATTGCGCCGATATCATTGAAACCGTGATGGCGGTCATGAACGAAGAGGATATTCCCCATCCCAACGTTATCACCGAATCCGGACGCTCGACGGTTGCTTATTATTCGGTGTTGCTGTTTAACGTTTTGCATGTCAATCGGTTTGAACCTGCCGACGTGCCGGACAGTTTGCCGGAGGAAACCTTTGAATCCATCAAAAACATGCTGTACGCGTATAAGACGCTTACCGTCAAAAATGTTCAGGAATGCTTTAACGATGCTTTGTATTACCGCGACGAAGTTCGTCAGGCTTTTATCGCCGGCGATGTCGATTTGCGTGACCGAGCGTTGGCGGATCGGATCTTTTGGAACATTATGCACAATATTGCCCAGTTAAAGGAAAAACTGAAAAAGATTCCGCCGTCGTTGTCCGAAATCGAAGCGGTCACGGCAGACACGTATTTGGGCAATTTCAGCGTGTTCCAGTCGTTGCCGGACAGTTGGGCGATTGATCAAACGTTTCCCGTCATGCCGGTCCATCGGCTGAACGAGTTCCCGGATCGGCGCGGAATCATCACCGATCTGACCTGCGATTGCGACGGCAAGCTGTCAAAGTTTAACGATTTGTTCTGCACCAAGCCGTCTTTGGAGCTTCATTCGCTGAACGAAGACGAACCCTATTATATCGGGGTGTTTTTGGTCGGCGCCTATCAGGAAACTTTGGGAGACCTGCACAATCTGTTTGGCGACACCAATATCGTCAGCATCCGTATCAACGAGGACGGTACGTATAAAATCGTCCGCGAGGTAGAGGGGGACAGCGTCGGCGACGTCTTGTCGTATGTCGAATACAATACCAAGGATATGGCCGAGATTTTCCGCAAAAAGGCGGAAAACGCCATCGACGCGGGTAAAATCTCGCCGAATGAGAGAAAAATGATCATGAAGGTTTACGAAAAGGTTTTGAATGGTTCGACTTATTTGAAATAGCGGTTGCAACAGCATTAAGGAGAGTAAAAATGACAAAAGGGAAAGTTCTGATAATCGGTGCGGGAGGTGTCGGTTCCGTGGTTGCCCATAAGTGCGCCGCTAATCGCGAAGTTTTTAAAGACATTATGATTGCCAGCCGAACCAAGGCAAAATGCGATAAACTGGCCGCCGAGCTGCCGTCAAAAGTTGAAACGGCAAGTGTTGACGCCGACAACGTTTCCGAAATGGTGTCGTTGATTAAGTCGTATCAGCCGGAACTGGTCATGAATATAGCTCTTCCTTATCAGGATTTGCCGATAATGGACGCTTGTCTGGAATGCGGGGTCAATTATTTGGATACCGCCAATTACGAGCCGAAGGATGTCGCCAAATTTGAATACAAATGGCAGTGGGCGTACCGTGAAAAATACGAAAAGGCCGGCATCATGGCGTTGCTGGGATCCGGTTTCGATCCGGGCGTTACCAATGTGTTTACCGCTTATGCCGCCAAGCATCATTTCGACGAAATTCACGAATTGGATATCATCGATTGCAACGCCGGCGATCACGGACAGCCGTTCGCCACCAACTTTAATCCCGAGATCAACATCCGCGAGGTCAGCGCGAAAGGGCGCTATTGGGAACGCGGCGAATGGGTGGAAACCGATCCCTTGTCATGGTCTCGCACGGTTGATTTTCCCGCCGGAATCGGTCCTAAAAAATGTTATCTGATGTATCACGAGGAATTGGAATCATTGGCGTTGAATATCAAAGGGTTGAAACGGGCTCGGTTCTGGATGACGTTTTCCGATAACTACCTTAATCATCTTAACGTGTTGAAAGGTATCGGTATGACCCGTATCGATCCCATCGATTTCAAAGGTCAAAAGATCATTCCGTTGGAATTTTTAAAGGCTTTGTTGCCGGATCCTGCGTCGCTGGGACAGTTGACCAAAGGGAAAACCTGCATAGGTTGCTTGATAAAAGGTATAAAGGATGGCAAAGAGAAACGCTATTACATTTATAATATTTGCGACCATGAGGCATGTTATAAAGAAGTTAAATCACAGGCCATATCATATACGACCGGAGTTCCCGCCATGATCGGCGCGATGATGATGATGACCGACAAGTGGAGCGGCAAAGGCGTTTTCAATATGGAACAGTTGGATCCCGATCCGTTTATGGCTGAACTCGGCAAATACGGGTTGCCGTGGGAAGAAAAGTTTATCTGAGAGGTGTCATCGCATGGAAGATTTCACTTATTGTACAGAAGATGGTATCGCCGGTCGGATTTTGCGGTTTGACATTGATACTCCGGCTTTTGTCGTTTCCGAGGATTTGCTGTTAAAGAATCTGGCCGTTTTGGAGAAGGTAAGACGGGAAAGCGGCGTCAAAATCCTTTTGGCGTTGAAAGCTTTCTCCATGTATAAAACTTTTCCTTTGTTAAACGCCGTTTTGGACGGCGTCTGCGCGTCGTCGCCGAACGAAGCGCGCCTAGGCAGAGAGGAATTCGGCGGCGTTGTTGAAAGTTTCGCCGCCGCTTATTCAGCCGCCGATATGGAAAAATTGCTGATTTATTCAGATCATATCGTGTTCAATTCTTTTCAGGCCAAAGAGCGTTTTGCGCCGTTGGTTAAAAGCTCAGGCCGCGATGTCGAAATCGGGATTCGTTTAAATCCCGAACTATCTACAACAGCGTGTGAAATGTATGATCCCTGTTCAAAAAAATCGCGACTTGGTGTGCGGGAAAGGGATTTTCGTCCCGACAAACTGGGAGATGTTGACGGTTTCCATTGGCACACGTTGTGCGAACAGAATGCCGACGATATGAAAAAAACTTTGGACGTCGCCGAGAAAAAATGGGGAGCTTTTTTCAAAGACCGCAAATGGTTGAATTTGGGAGGAGGACATCACATAACCCGTGCCGATTATGATATCGGTCTGTTAATTGATACAGTTAAGTATTTAAGGACTACTTACGGTTGCGACGTTTATCTTGAACCCGGAGAGGCGGTGGCTTTGAATGCCGGTTATTTGGTGGCTTCGGTGTTGGATGTCATAGACGCGGATATGAAAATAGCCGTTCTTGACGCCTCGGCTGCCTGCCATATGCCGGATGTTCTGGAAATGCCGTATCGACCTGATGTCGTCGGTGCCGCCGTGTCCGGAGTCAAACAATATTCCTATCGTTTAGCCGGCAAATCATGTCTGGCCGGTGACGTAATCGGCGAATATTCTTTTGACCGCCCGTTAGAGATTGGCGACCGATTGCTGTTTACCGATATGGCGATTTACACTATGGTAAAAACCAATACCTTTAACGGTTTGGATCTGCCGTCGCTGTGCATCCTGCGCAAAGGAGGCGAAAAATTGGATATCATTCGCAGGTTCTCTTATTCCGATTTTAAAGAGAGGTTGTGATGGTTCATCATTTTCTGGCTTCGGAAATCCCCAATGCCGCAAAGGACGTGGCTAAATTTCATATAATACCGGTTCCGTACGAAGCTTCCGTTTCCTATGGCGGAGGAACGGCAAAAGGACCAGAAGCCATATTGGAGGCGTCGGATCAGCTGGAGATATATGACGAATGGCTTGACAACAATCCTCATTCCTTGGGAATCCACACGCAGGATCCCGTCGATTGCTCGGCGAAAAATCCGGAAACGGTAATGGACAATATCGCCGCGGCGGTGACGGAAAGTTTAAACAACAACGCAATACCGTGCCTTTTGGGCGGAGAACATACCGTTACTTACGGCGCGATAAAGGCCTTTTTCTTAGCGCGCGGCGGTGCAGATTTCGGTATCGTACAGTTTGACGCTCACGCCGATTTGCGCGACAGTTACGAAGGTTCCAAGTACAGTCACGCTTCGGTCATGAAACGTTGTCTGGATTTGGGTGTTCCGGTTTTCGGCATCGGTATTCGTGCTTTTTGCAAAGAAGAGGCTCTTTTGCGCAAAGCAAAAGGCATGGCTTCATTGGATGCCTTGGCAATAGCCCGCGGAGTAGATCTGACGCAAGATATTTTACCGGCATCTTTTCCAAAAAATATTTATGTTACCTTTGACGTTGACGGACTTGATCCTGCGGTAATCAGAGCGACGGGAACTCCGGTTCCGGGTGGTTTGTCGTGGAATCAGGCAATGAACATGTTGCTGAACGTTAAAAAAGGTCGCAACATTATCGGCGTTGATGTCAACGAACTGGCCCCCGATAAAAACGATAACGCTTCGACTTTTGCGGCGGCGCTTTTGACTTGGCGTTTATTAAGTTTGGCGGTATCGTAATTTATTTTTCATAGCAAAGATTCCCCCGCCGTCATTAAGCGAGTTTTTTCGCCATTTTCGTAAGAAAATGATTATCTACCGGAATTTCCCTTATTTATCAATCCTTCCAATGCCGCATGGAAACGTTCTTTATCCGACGGAACAGGTTTTTCACGATGTGATTTCTCCAAAGGAATGTCATCCCGATAATGGAAATTAATTGTCAGAGGAACTTTATTATTCGCATCGTTGATCGAACAAATATTCTTCCTTTCTAAAGGCATTGTTGATTGAGAAATGCTTTCTTTTTTGATTTTAATGATGTATCCGGCGCTTTGAGCCAGCCTTATCATGGAATAAACGTTGTCCGGATCGGCTTTTGCTTTGGCCTCTTCATAATTGTTCTCAATTTCTTTCAAACTTTTTCCCGAAGCTTTTTGTTTTTCTTCATCTATAATTTGCTGAACTTTAACGACATTGGCGGTGGAGTTAAGGGCTATGGATATGGCTTCTTTCGAAATAGCGGGATCGGTTATTTCCGCCATTTTGTGCAATTTATTAGCGTAACGGAAGAATCCCGTCCTGTCGAATTCGGATGAGGCAATTTTATCAAAATCGGCAACTGAAGCGAATTTTTCGGTAAAACGTTTCCTCACAGCGTAGGCAAAATGTTTATCTTGCATTTCGGTAGCAATTAAAGCTATTTTAAATAGCTGAACTTTTCCGCTATCTTTTTCCTGATAGTCGGACAATGCCTGTTTCAGCAGTTTGTTCAAACCTTCCTTGTC
>Ga0310786_10006705_pt1 | contig 15228 bp, 34 predicted proteins | sample AusTroGonzalo_MG_FD_203881 | JGI IMG/M metagenome (GOLD analysis project Ga0310786, IMG submission 203881) | Bovine rumen microbial communities from tropical cattle in Woodstock, Queensland, Australia - Gonzalo_03 (v2) (version 2) | ecosystem: Host-associated > Mammals > Digestive system >... | reverse complement strand
GAAAACTAACTAGACTGAGTAAAATTAAGTGGAACCTAATGAAATTGAGTTAGATTGGGCTAGATTAAGTAAAACTAGGCTAGACTGGAGCTAAACTAAGCTAGACTGGGAGTGTGCGGTGCCCCTGGACCCATCCTATAACCCTTTATTTTCAATCGTTATCGTCTTCGTTATAGAAAAAGAGCATAAAAAAACCACTGATTTCTCAGTGGTTTCTTTTTTTAGAATTTAATATCCAGATCATTAAGCATCTTCATTACAAGAGCGATATCTTCATCAGATACATCCTCTCTCTTGTTCTTCAGACCATCGAACTTCTTAACCGCCTTCTTTATATTAAGGAACTCTTCTGTAAGCTCATCAAGTGTGCTTGCAAGATCCTTCTTTTCGGCAGCAGTCAGCTTCTCTCCGGTGATGATCTCACCATACTCAGCAAGGGCCTCAACAACTTTATCCTTGGCAGCAGCTGCTTTCTCCTTAATCTTAGCATCTGCAGCGACCTTAGCCTCCTGGATGCGCTTAGCCTCCGCAAAAATCTTCTCTGGGGTAAGTCCTGAATTAATAAGCTCTTCTATAACCTTTGTCATATCTGTAACTCCTTTTTTCTTTTCTTTATTTTCTATATATATTATAACAAAAATTTTCTAAGTTTTCAAATATGCGGGAGGGACTGGTCCCGATTTCCGCATTCCTTTTCTTTTGTTGGAAAGTTCGACCTCAGAAGTTCAAAAATGTAATTGAATAGCTATGCTATTGTAAGCTGTAGTCCAAATAAAATTAGTCTCACGAATATTTTTCCGTGAGAGATGAAAAAAGGGGTGTGCGCTTTAAAAAAGCCTTTTTTTAATATTATAACATAAATTTTATAAAAAGTCAAGTGGATGCCTGCTGCCTAAGGGTGGATATTTCGGGATCCGGGCATATGAGATTGAGCTAGCTAGATGCATATGAAAATTTGCATATGGGTGCTTTGGACTGGAATACGGCTGCCCTCGCTCGCTTAGGCGCCGACAAAATTGTTAATTATTTAACACTCGTCCAAAGAGAAAAATGCGAGGTCGCCCCCGCATTTATTAATCTTTTGAATATTCCTTTAATTCAATTCTAACTGATGTTTGTGTGCCTTTACTTGCTCTAAATTTTGTTATTTGTTCATAGATATCATCTGCAATATCTTCAAATTCATAATAATAATAATTAGAAGCGTTATTCATTATATCTACAATAAGGTCATAAATATCAATAAAAGTCTTTGCTTCTTCTGATGTTAATACAACATTATCATATATTGTTTTTTTATTAATTTTCATATTATACTACCTCCTCATTTGTACCAATAACTTCCGCCCGGTCAAGGCAAACCATCCATGGTCTATATCTTCATCCACTTTATCGTAGGCTTTCTGAATAGCTTCTTCATCTGTCATAGTCCCGTCTGGGTCTTCAATATCATAGAGAACATAAATTCGTACTGTCTTTCTCATATTAACACTCCTTTTTAATCATATTCATAATAGTTATCTAAATCAATAGATATTATTTCTTTATCTTTATTACTGATATATTCATCAGTAAAATCCTCAAGAATCTCCATAGCTTCAATTTCAGATTCAGATTCCAAATCAAGAAGCAAATTGTATATATTAAGAAGGAGTTCTCCTTCTTCTTTAGTAAGAATAAGTCTACTTGGTCTTGGTCTTGGATTTGTTTGTACAATTTTCATTTATTTAATACCTCTCTTTTTTAACTCTTTTAAATATTCTTTATATCGCTTTTTATAAAGTAATATAATCTCAATTTCTTTATCAATTTCTTTCTTATCTTGTTCTGTTAGGTCTTTATAAGTAGGACAATAAATCATAATTTGTTTACTCATTTCTGTTTACCTCTCTTTCTTATGTATTTATTATAGCATGGGTAAAAACAAAAGTCAATACTAATTTTAGGAAAAAATAAAAGTTGCACAATTCGCGGGAATCGGATCCAAAAATCTGAATAGTCAGAATATTCTGAAAATTCGGGCTTGGGCGATGGTTCGCCGCCCGCTCGTTAAATAATTCACAATAGAGGGACAGAGGCTAAAACTAGCCTCTTACTTCCCATTCTTCTTCATCTCTTAAATTCTTAAATTCTTCTTCTGAGATTTCCTCATAAAAAAGATTATCATAAATCAGTTCTTCATAAGTCTCCCCCTCAAATTCTTCACTATCAGGGTCAAACTCAGGGTCATCAGGGCTAATACCTGCCGCACCCGTTTCATAAGTATAATATCCTATTATTTCTTCTGCAATTAATTCATAACTATCAGTGGCTTCCATAAGCCATTCTTCATCGCACCCACAGAAACCATTACCACAATTTATTTTATAATATTTCATTTTTTATCTCCTATTCTTCATCAGTAGAAAAAGCAAAATCCTCAACCGCTTCTCTACTCTGAAAACAAACTTCGTTTCTATCAGCTTCTGAACCGCAAGTATACAAATAATTCACGATAGTAAGGTCTTCTTCCTTGCTAATCATGACAACATATCCATTTTTAAGTAAAAGCTCTGTGACTTTAAAAGCGTCCTCATTTGAATCAAAAGCTATTTCGTTGTTTGTTACATACTTAAATTTTTCCATTTTATTTTTCTCCTTATCTTAAACCTACAATTTTATAAGTTGAATAATCATCTAAGTCAGTTGACTCAATGACCACTTCTTCAAAATAATCAGGCGCATCTACAGGCGCATCTAATACTAAGATAGAGCCATTTGGAATGATAACTGATACCTTTGCGGCAGATGGTTCTGCAACATCACAAATCATGTAAATTGCGGAAACCGAGGTCTGTGGCGGCATTGAAGCTACTTCTTCCGCAACTATTTCTCTAACTTCCTCTTTTGTTGGAGCATTTAAAACAATCTTTGTTTCACGATACTGATACCAACCTGAAGCAATTACAATAAGAACGATTAAAAGTACCTCAAAAAATATTACTGTTTTTTTCATTTTTTATTTACCTCTCTTGTTTTGATGTATTTATTATATCATCATTTTGGGATAATGTCAATAGATAAAATTGCACAAATTTGAATAATAAAATTGTGCAAGTTGCACAACGAACAAATATTCGTGCCGTGGCGCACGCCAGCGACACGCCAAAAGGACACTCCTCTTGGAGTGCCCCCAATGGGGAGAGGCTTACGCCTCTGCTACAAGTGAGAAGTAAGACTTCTTCTTGTCTACAGTCTTAGCGACCTTGCCAGCCTCTACAAGCTGACGTAAGAGAGCGGATACTCTCTGATTAGAAAGCTCGCTAAGTACTTCATCCTTCTTCTGAAGGTCTGAAACAGTAACGCCTTCATCAGTAAGGTTTGCAAGGATAACATTCTTGATATCCTCATTCTCTGTCTGAGCCTTAGTTGGCTTCTTTGCGGCAGCCTTCTTCTCAAGTGCCTCGATACGACCCTTAGCGAACTCTACAAGTTCCTTGTTGCCTGCCTCGGTAGCGAGAGCGATAACCTCGTTAAAATAATCCTTCTGAGTCTTCTTTGCATTTGCCATAGTACAAATACCACCTTTCTTATTTCTTTTGATGTATTTATTATATCATAGTTTTTTTACATTGTCAAGAAGTTTTTGAAAGAATTTGCAACTTCTTTCCAACAAGCGGTTGAGGATAGTTTCTGTTCTTCCATTGTCGACGTTGGTTTCTGCTCGTATCTCAACAAACTGTGAATAACCTCTTGACTATGTATTTATTATATCATAAGATTTAAAAAGTGTCAAGCACTTTTTTAAGATTTTTTAAAAGGATTATTGTTTTTTCTTATTTACATAAGCCCTAAATAACAATTTCCTTACACACTCAATGGGGTTTTGTTATTGAGTTTTACAAGCCTTTTAAAATATCTTTTCTTTATCTTATGTATTTATTATATCATAAGATTTTTTAAATGTCAATAACCTTTTTCTTATTTTTACCTTTAATGTTGCACAAAATTGCGGGATCTGGACAGAAGAAATTTGTGCACTTTTTCCTCTTGACAAAATGCCGAAGATGTGGTATAATGATAAATTCGGCTCAGCGCGAGCGTTCTTGAGCCGCCAAAATTGTCTGAAAATTTAAAAAAATACCCGCATTTCTGCGGGTTTGGGCTATTTTTTCTTATTTCTACACTCAATTACATCAACTTTGAATGTTTTTTCACCAATTTTCACTTCAATCAGCTTATTTTCGGTTAAAACCTTAATATTTTCAGACTCTACACCATTACATCTGATTAAATTCTGTAAAATTGTGGAAAAAAGTTCCTTTTTTTCGTCAGAAACCTTAACAGTACGCGGTTTTTCAGACTTTTTACGGGTTTCAGTGCTTGCCGCATCATGCTGAATCTTTACCGCTTTAGCTTTCTCGTTGAGTTCTTCTTGTTCCTCGTTGACCTCGTAGTCATGGTCGGTCAACCAAAGTTCAATCGCCTCTATTTGTGAAAGTTCCAAAGTTTTCATGTAATTTTCAATTTCTTTGTCAGAAATCTGAATTGTCTTACCATTTGGTAATCCGTACTTCATTCAATCGCCCCCTATCTCATGGGGTGGGCTTACTCGCACCCACCCCGACTACCAAACCGGACTACTCTGCGTCAGACGCAAGAGAGAAGAACGACTTCTTTTTGTCAACGGTCTTTACAACCTTGCCAACTTCTACAAGCTGACGGAGAAGTGCTGAAACACGCTGATTTGAAAGTTCACCGAGAACCTCTGACTTCTTCTGAATATCGGTTACTGTAGCACCCTCATGGGTGAGAACCTCAAGAATTGCGGTCTTTACAGACTCGTTTTCAGCCTGTGCCTTTGTAGGCTTCTTGTTAGCGGCTTTCTTCTCAAGAAGTTCAATCTCATGGTCGATAAACTCTACCATAGCAGGGTTTGTTGCAACACCCTCAACCGCCTTAATCATTGTTAACATCTGTGCTTTTGTGATTTTGTTTGCCATAGCAAATACCTCTTTTCTTTTTTATTATGTATTTATTATACCATATTCAATTTTATTTGTCAAGCATTTTTTTGCTTTTTTGAAATTGACTACTTTGGGTTTTCTCTTAACCACCTTGCAAGGATTTAAATGAGCCATAGGAGTTTTCCTCAAAGACTTTCAAGTCGCTTTCCTTATCTGATGTACTTATTATAGCATAGGTGAAAAAGAATGTCAATAACTTTTTTAAACTTTTTTCTTGTAAAATTGCACAAATTTTGGGATCTGCCACCAAGAAATTTTGTGCAAAATTTCGCTTGACAAAATTGCAAAGGCATGGTATAATAGAAATTTCGTCGCAAGCACAGTCGTGCGCGCGACGCCAAAAAAGGGCTGAGAAAATCTCTCAGCCCTTGCAAATAGGGGGTTTAGACAGTCAGACCCTTTTTAACATAGCCATATTTTTTCATTATAGCTTCCGCGGCTGCGGTGAGGTCGGGTTTTTTCTCGGCTTCTGTCTCAAAACCTACTTTAAAGGCTTTTCCGCTTGAGGTGGCTTCCGCGTAACTTGTGGTTTCTGTGCCATCTGCTAAAATGTACTTAAGTGTTCTCATTTTTAGATTACCTCTCTTTCTTTTGTACCTTTATTATAGCATTGTTTTTTTATTTTGTCAACACTTTTTTATATTAGCGCAAGGTCATTTCCTTGCGCTTTCTCTGTACAATCTGCCAACAAGCAGGGTTGATATCCTTAATCATCTTTTTGTGGGTTGCAAAACACTTTGCCATGATGTCGATTTCGATTTCAACATCTTCAAGACCCGTGTGCTTTTCTTCAAAGTCTACAGACTTTGTGATGAATTTGTAACAACTTTCAGCACTTGTTTTAACGTTATCAGCCTCACTTACAAGGTCATTTTCTTCCGCAAAACGAATGTATGTTGTTGTATTTAAAAGAGTGTTGCAAGCCATAGTCCAAATACAGAAAAACTCCGTACCAAAAGGGAAGAACCAACGAAGAAAACTCTTTGTTGTATATCTTGTAAGGTTGTTTAATGCTCTTTTATCAAAGCCCATGTTATAAGCACCAACCTTTTTAACTTTGTATGTTTTCATATCAGCGAAAATCTGTTTACGGATATTTAAAAAGGTTTTAATCTGACGAGTGCCTTTTTTAATGTCATCCCAATAATGAGGAATCTTTTCAGCGTAGTAAGCTGACTTCATAACGTCTTTCATATCAAGGAAAGTTTCCGCAACAACAAACGAACGTTTGAGATAGATAACGCCATCTCTATCACAAATTGCGTAGCCGATATCGTATGGAAGCGGCTGTTCGATTGTGTTACAAGTTTCTGTATCAATTACTAAAAATTTTTCTTTCTGTCTACTCATTTTAAGTACCTCTCTTTGTTTCATTTGATACATTTATTATAGCATGGATAAAAGGTTTTGTCAATAACTTTTTTCAAAAAATTTTGAATATTTTATTCGAATCTATGTTCGCGGGAACCGGTGTTCGATCCACGAATCGTGAATACGGGAACGCATGTTCGGATCACTTTTTGAAAAAATCGCTTGACAAAATCTGCGAGGTGCGGTATAATGGAAAATTCGGCCAAGCGCGACCGCGCGCCGGCCGCCAAAATAAAAAGAGAGGTGCGGATTGCTCCGCACCTTTATTAGCATTAATCAGGGACATACTGACAAGAGAAAGACAACACAGGGTGATGATAATAGATATCAATTTCATCTGTATAGTATCCGTTCTGCTCTGAATAGCATGGAATGAAAATCCAAAGGTTCTTCTCTTTATTCCCAAAGCGAAAACCCGAATTAGGAACAGACTCAAAAGATAAATTTTCATCGAATTCTGTATAGTAAAGAGGATTTTCTTCGTTTAAAACAGAGAAGTCTGCATAGTTCCATTCACAACAATCTTGGTCATGGTCGAAAGTAATTTTATTACCGTTATTAAAAATAATAGCTTCTTCTGTAACTTCACTAATATGCATTTTTGCACCCTCCTAATCACATTTTTAAGGTCTGAGAACTGTAATATCATCACACAAAGTCAATGTATATCCATCATCATCTACTGATTCAAGTAGTATATTATATTTTCTTGTAAGAGAATTTAATTCATTGGCAAGTTCTACGGCTCTTTTGTAAGCCGTCTCTGTTTCTTCTTGACGCAATAGTCCAATCTGCCTATTAAGTTCTACTTGCATTTTAATAAGTTCTTCCAAAGTCATTTCTTTAAAATCTTTCATTTAAGCTACCTCACTTTCTATAAGAGCCAAGAGCGAAGATATAATATTTTCTCTCGCATCTATTGTATCACCAAGAGTCCAACCATTGCGGACAGCGGTATTATCATCAACGATAATCTGAAATCCGCCAAGCTTTCTTGTGCAATTTGCTTTTGTAGTGCCATATTTTACAAGATGAATTTCGTCATATGGAAATTCTTCTGCGTCGAGCCATTCTTTTTTGGCTTCTCTTACGAGTTTGTCATACTCAGGGGTTGACTCTTTTGAAAGCCAAGATGTTACAACTATCATCCAACCGAGACCTTTAAGAGTTGTGAGGATGAGATTGAGTTCATCCATGTCATATAAAGGTTTTGCCTCAGCGTATGGGCTTGGGTCATAGGCTCTGAGTTTTTCGAGCCAACCCTGTACACCATAAAGGTCAGCGATTGTGCCGTCCATGTCGAATACTAATACTTTGTTCATGCTTATTACCTCTCTTCTTTTGATACATTTATTATATCATTAATAATCAGCTTTGTCAAGCATTTTTTTTAATTCTTTTTTATTTTCTTGGCGGCTTGGATACTTCTCGGTTTTCATGTCGCGGGTTCCGGTATTGAAGCCGTTGGTCACGCGAAGAGCCTTTTGCTTCTCTTTCCAAGCCTTTTTGGTCATGAGTTTTTTCTCGTTGAACATCTCTCTTACCTCTCTTTCTGTCCTTATTATAACACCATTTCGGGAGTATGTCAACACCTTTTTTCAAAAAATTTCACGGAATGGAAATCTGCAATAGATCATTTGTTCGAAAATGCGGCGCCTGGCGAGCCAGAAACGCGCCGCCAAAAATGGGGGCTATTCAGCCCTCTAATAGTAGTCACTTAAAAAGTCAATGTCGTATTTCTCAACGAACTCCGCAAGGGCTTCGCTGAACTTTACTGTGAAATCCTCGACCTCTTTAACGTGGGTATTAATGTAGTCGATAGCCCACTTGGTAGCAAGCCTTTCATCTTCTAAATCGAAGTAGGCATTAGCGTCCTCATCACTATCTGTGAGCGTTTCTTTCACCTCTTGGCAAAAGTCATAAGTGCTTTGGTTGATACCCTCGATTGTCATGTGGTGTCCTACCTCATGCAAAAGGCTTAAAGCAAAGATTCCGCAATCTACTTTTAAGCCATGAAGAAAAGCATACTCTAAAAATAAGGAATCCATTCTCTCGCTGACTAAGATAGAGTAGCCTACCTTTTTGCTATAATAATAATAGTTGAAGTCGGTATCGAGAAAAGCCTTTAAGTTTTTATCAGCAGAAACTTTTCTAATAAAATTCTGAACGATTCTGTCTAACTTCTTTGTGTTGAGTCTCATTTAGTTTACCTCTCTTTCTATAATTATTATAACAAAAGGGAAAAGGTTTGTCAACTCTTTTTTTATTTTTTATTTTGAAAGTAGCACATCTTCTATACTTGAAATAAGTTTTTTATATTTCTCGCTTTCCTCTTTCAGTTTGTCAATTCTAATAAAACTGAAAAGAGCTTTTGAAAGGGCTTCCGCTTGAGCATCTCCACCATGCTGTTTAGCGTAGTTAATTTCATTTTTGAGAATTTCAATAACTTGCACTCTTCCAAGATTATCAGTTGTTTTGCCTACTTCAATTTGCATGAGTTTTTCTTCAGAACCGCCAAACTCATACTCATCACATGGCTCATTATCTGTCCAAACGTCTTTTCCATAATATTTCCCATGGCATCTACAGAGAAACTCTTTTTTACAAAGTTGACAATTATGTTTGTTTTCTGATGATTCAATGTGCATTTTTTTATTACCTCTCTTTCTGTAATTAATTATAACAAAAACATTTTATTTTGTCAACTACTTTTTTAGGACTGCATCATAAACTCTTTATTTATTTCTTTGAGGCTCATGTCGTAAACCTTGTGGCAACTCTGAAGAACCATTAAGGAATAAATATCACGCTCATTACTTGCAAGGATAACATCAACGGGTTTATTAATTCCAAAAGAATAACCTATCTCCCATGCCGTACCAGCGTCATCTTTCATGCCATAGATAATAGCGATTATTTTATCAGCCTCATTAATGGCTTTTACATCTTCTTTAAAAACAAGATTAGCCCATTCATTCATAGGATAATCCCACGCATTTTCAATCTGATGCTCCATAGGAACGTAAACCTCATGCCCCCTAAAACGTAAGACCGCCGCAATTTTTGTAACGTTCTCTTTCTCTGTATCGTTAAAAAGTGGACTTGCTAAATAAAACTTCATTTTAATTACCTCTCTTTTGTTTGTGAGACCGCCTATTTCTTAGGCGGTCTGTGTTTCGTTAATTTTACTGTGTAATGGTTGTTATTATAAGTAAAATCAACTTCTGTTTCTGTCTTAGTTGAAATGATTTCGGCTCTAAGATTATCCTCAAGTAAATGAGTGATTTGGTCTAAGATAGCGCCTTTTTCCGCGTCAACCTTACGTTCTCTTTCAACTTTCTTGCGAGGCTTATCGCCCTGAACATAGTTCTTGCAATCTTTGTTCGCCTTAATCTCCATTTCAGCCATTTCTTTGGCTTCCTCATAGGTTACAGGCTCGCCATCAGCCTCGGCTTCTTTCATAATGGCGGAAATGAGTTTTTCTAATTTGTTATCCATTAGCATTACCTCTCTTTCTGTAAATATTATATCATCATGGTTTGCTATTGTCAAGAAAAAAATTGCACAAAATTTCGGGATTCAGAGGTTTAAAATTTGTGCAAAATTTCCACTTGACAAAATACGCAACACTGTGGTATAATGAAAATTCCGCCCGCGCCGATCATGCGCGGGCCGCGCAAAAAGTCAAGTATTTTTTAAAAAATAAAAAAGGCGAACTTACATTCGCCTTTTAATTAAGATAGCTGAAATAAAAGTAAACGCTCTTCCGCGATTTGTCTAGGTGTCTTTATTTTAGACATCCATACCTTGCGGCGAGGGGTTTCGAGTATTGCGCACATAATAAGCGCTTCCTCTTCGGTTTCATAGGTATCATAAACAACTCCATTAACGTATACGCAATACTCGTCCATTTTTATTACCTCTCTTGTTTTTTCTTTATTATACCATAGAGAAAAAGGTTTGTCAACTATTTTTATTTTAATTCTTCAAGTTGACGTTTAAGATTTATATTTTCCTGCACAATTTGATGTATTACTTGAGCATTTTTAAGGGACATTTCATCAATTTTACTTATTCTTTCAGTAAATTTCTGATTTTCTTTTTGAAGCTCTTTATTTAAAGCTTCAATATCAACCATTCTCTCAATGGCGGCAATCGCCATGCAATAGGCAAAATCATCTTTATCGTTAGTATTTTCTGACTGCAATCTTTTTAAAGTTTTAACAGCTTCTTCTTCCATCCAATCCATTTTTACACCTCCCTAACAATCCCAACTATAATCACCCATGTAGGGGTCGTAACCCTCATCTTCATTCCAAGATGGCTCGCAGTCATCATCGCAACAAACCCATGTATCTACACGAGCATCTGCATAAGCGCAAGCATCTTCTACATTAACGAAAGTTTTAAGGACACCAAATTCATCACATACATACCACATAATTCTTTACCTCTCTTTCTGGAATTAATTATATCATGGTCTTCCGCAAATGTCAATAATTTTTTTAAAAAAATTTTTAAAAAAGAGGGTCTATTTTTAAGACCCTCTTTCTTTTGCTCTAGGCAATAAATTTCTTTAATGCTGTCTTAGTAGCTAAGAAGTAGCCAATTAACATAGGCACTGTATCAGCTACAAAAGCAATAAAATTCTTAGCAAATTTTACTGCAAATGGAATAGAATACAAATAGCACTCTACGCCTGTTTTAATTAAACCTACACCAACAAAAACTGCAAGAATAGTAATCACAGTATTAAGAATAATATTCTTGCTCTTGCGGTAAGCAAGTCCGCAAGCAATACCGATAAATGCCTGTCCAAGCATCCAACCAATAGGAACCCATCCTGAAGTAAGAAGACTTACTAAAAGGCTACCAAGTACACCAACGACAAGAGCAGGAATACCTACTGTTACAGCGGCAACACCAAAAGCGATGTAGCCAAGGTCTGTCTGAATGTGTGAAATGAGCGGAAGCTTCATAGCAAAGCTGAGTACCACATAAAGTGCAGTAAGGACTCCAAGTAAAGCGACTTTTTTAGTTGTTTTGTTCATAGTGATTATCTCCTTTTGTTTATTTATCTTATGTACTTATTATATCAAATTCACAGCAGATTGCAAGACGTAATATTGCACAAATTTCGGGATTATTCTGCCTGGATCTTTGTGCAAATTGCCAGTTGATAAAACCTTGAACAGTATGGTATAATGGAATTTCGCGCCGCAGCGGCTGTCCGCGGCGCGCCAAAGAGAGGGAGGCTCGTAGTTTCCCACGAGCCAATAGCAAAGAGATTATTTATACTTGTAAAGCGGGCAGGAGAGGACTTGAACCTCCATTCCCACGGTTAACAGCCGTGTGCTTCACCAATTAAGCTACCTGTCCATATAGAAGAGGGACTACTTTACATTTCGTCCCGCAACCTTCCCATTAGGGAAAACAACTGAGCCAAACAGAACGTTAAAGCCCATAGCCTGTGCTCTTGCTTTGAACACATGGTCGCTGTTCCATTTGTTAACAAACTCAACTCTTGTCTTAGGACACTCTGCAAATGTAAGTCTTTTCATAAGAAATACCTCTCTTCCTTTGTTGTTGTAATAATTATAACATAAAATTATTACATTGTCAATAAGTTTTTTGCCTATTCACCACGGGTAGTCCAACTTACAAGGCTGTTGGTCAGGCTCTCATTTATAACGCGCACCCACGTGGCGACCGTGCGCGAGAGATGTCTTTGTCGGCTTGGTCTTACTTAGGCTACTTGTGCCTTCCGCTTCTTACGGTTGCCTTACCTCATCTCTGAATTAAGTATAACATACTAAAAACAGTTTGTCAATACTTTTTTTAAACTTTTTTGAGTTACTCCGATTAAACTTTTCAAACTGCCTCTTTAGGCTTTCTCTAAAGAGTTCTGCTACTGAGTGTCTTTCTTCTCAAAAGTTCCCTATTCCTGAGGGTTCAGAATAGGTACGGTCGCATTACTTCGCGCCCAACTTAATCCCTCGACCTTTGGCGCGTCCTTGTGGATACTTAGTTTATTTAGTTAGAATGAAGGGGAATCTCGCATATAACACACTCTCCTATCTTTACTTATTTGAGAGCCTCCCTAGATTTCGGTGAAGTCAGCGGCGAGTCCGCTCGCCAACCCCATCTACTTTGTTCGGTGGTTTTCCCTCTCTGTGATTATATTATAGCACGGATGATCGCCCGTGTCAAGCACTTTTTTACTGATTTTTTTCATCTTCCTCAGCGAGAAGAGCGAGTACTTCGCGAACTTCCTCAAGAGCACGCTCACGCTCAAGATAAGTGTCCTCAAGAACTTCCCAAACATCTGAATTATCATACATCATCATCTCTGTTACCTCCATCTCTTTGATGATTTAATTATACCATGAGTAAAAAGGTTTGTCAATACTTTTTTACTTGTACATGGTATATTTTAATCTAAAAGTCTGAATGGTATTACCTATCTTGCAAGTAGGTAATAAATAAGAATATAACTGAACTGTAGCAAGAAGTCTGTCAATTTTAGCCATCATGTATATCACCTCTCTTTAAGCTATACCTTATTATAGCATGTGAGTGCGGAAAAGTCAACACTTTTTTGCAAGAATTTCGGGAAAATTTTTCTCCCGCCCCGCGCGAAAAAAACGCTTGACAAAACCTCGGATCCGTGGTATAATTAAAATTTCGGCGCGCCCCGGTGGTCCGCGCGCCGCGCAAAAATAGGCATAAAAAATCGCGGGAAGCCGCACCCCGCGATTTATTTAGTCTTAGCAGTATGCAAGAGACATATTAGCCCATTTCAGAACGGAAATCTGATTGCATTCGCGCCCTACCTTTATAGCTTCTCTCTTGGTGTTTACTCGGTGGCTTTTATCCACATACCATACACCATTTGCAAACCAAAGTCCACAGTTGCCGCCATATTGCTTTATGAGTTTTCTAACCTTGTTTATATCGGTTGTCTCCTCTCCCTCGGTAGCTACTTGCCAACCGCTTTTATAAGTGATTGGCTTGCCATTCTTAAGAGTTAAACCGCCATTATTTTCTATTTTTCTAAGTGTTCTAATATTAATCATTTTGCTTTACCTCTCTTTCTGTAATTATTATAACACGGGTAAAATAATTTGTCAATACTTTTTTTATAAAAAAATAAAAAAATAAAGGCTCTTATTTAAGAGCCTTTAATACTTCCATGATTTTATCTACATCGTATGCAATACCTTTCCACTCAATGCGGTTTGGTTCTTCATCATCAAATAATATCCCGTTCCCGCAAGTGCTTTTCGGTGTTCCATACTCTACTATTGTTATTCTATCCCATTTGATAGTTGGAAGATTTCTCTCAAGCCACATAATTTTTGCAAGGGTTACTGCGGCATTATAATCAGGTGAGCCATTCTTTGAAAGCCAACTAATAATATTTACTTTGTAACCTTTTTTCTGTAATGCGTTTACAACTTCCGCAAATAATACAAGGTTTACAAGTGGCTTAGCCTCAATAAAAGGTTTAGTATCTTCATTAATAAGACATTCTAACCAACCTTTAACTCCATACAGATTTGCAAGTGTTCCATCCATGTCAAAGTTAATCTCTTTTACTATCATGTTGTTTACCTCTCTTTCTGTATTTAGTATAATACCAAAAAGGTGTTTTGTCAACACCTTTTTAATAAATTTTTGTAGAAATAACTTTTTTTATTTCTTTGCCATGATTGAAAGCCTTGAAATAACGAACGATTGTATCAACGGCTTCCGCGCTGTTATTTGCTTTTGTTGTATAGATTGAAGTTTCTTTGCCATTAAAAATTCTTACTACGTATTTACTCATTGTTATTACCTCTCTTTTGTTTCTTTCTGTATTTATTATAACATTAGAAAAAAGATTTGTCAATAACTTTTTTAATTATTTTTTATTTTTTTTAACTCACTTAATCTTGTGTTTAATTTATCCATTAACTTATAGTCTGAACCATTCCATGAGTCTTTCATTCTTAAGTCAAACTTTTTATCTTCTATCTCTTTTATCTCTTTTGTTATCTCGCTATTAGTCATTTTATCAGCCTCTATTCTTAAGTAAGGGATTAGTATTTTGCGGGGTTGCGTCGGTTTTAATAAACCGACGCTAAAATTTCATTTGCTTTAGTGACAGTATTTATAGGAATGGTTACTGTAACTTTAGAATAATTCATCTCTACTGTTTCTCTAACTATTGTACATGTAGAAACAGTGTTCATTATCTCATTAAGTGCGTCTTCTAATGCGTTACCATTTGGTGCGTAGAATGTAAGTGTTGCCATAATCTGTTACCTCTCTTTACTGTGTGTATCTCTTTGATGATTTTATTATAGCATCTGTGAGCAGATTTGTCAACTATTTTTTTAAACTTTTTTTAAAAAATTTTTTGGCGTTTTTTAGCTTTTTTCCGAAAAAATATAAATAAGAGTTTTCAGACAGATCCATTATGGGAAAGCAAGTTGTCAGACAATTCAGAAAATTCCGACAGAAAAAAGTCGTTAAAGTTTTAACAAACTGAAATTCGGCGCGCCATGTCCGCGCGCGCGCCGAGCATTGATGATGTTTCTACAGAGCGTTTGCTACGGGGGGTATATTTCGGGATTTTTCAAAAATAAAAGTGAAAAAACGCTTTGCGTGCGCATAAAAATCTCCAAAAGCAATTTTGAATTTAAAATACGATAGATCTCCAAAAGCATTTTTGAAATCAGAACACGAATAAAATCTCCAAAAATAGTTTTAAAATCAGAACACGGATGATTTATTTTTTGGTCAAAAAATTAAATACACCCCTTTCCCGCTTGACAATTCTAAAAATTTTTAGTATAATATTATTATA
>Ga0310786_10006704_pt1 | contig 15229 bp, 16 predicted proteins | sample AusTroGonzalo_MG_FD_203881 | JGI IMG/M metagenome (GOLD analysis project Ga0310786, IMG submission 203881) | Bovine rumen microbial communities from tropical cattle in Woodstock, Queensland, Australia - Gonzalo_03 (v2) (version 2) | ecosystem: Host-associated > Mammals > Digestive system >... | reverse complement strand
ACTGTCAGAGGGTATCACCATAAACCTCTTTTCAATTCCATGTTCTTTAGCAAAACTCATAAGAAATCTGACTAGCTTTATTAACCGTTCCTTAGTGGCTATTTGACTTTTATAAGTTAATTCACTCAATTGATTTTTAGATTCTTCTACTCTTTCTTTCTCTGCTAAAATATAATCCAATAACGATTCATCAATATAATCAAATGATGTATCTTTAAATAAAGCAACTATATCTGATAACGCACTCTGAAACGAGTCTCCGGCAGACTCAGACATATTTCGCATTATTACCGCGTTATACTCGGCCTCTGATTTCCAAAGGGGGTGCATTCGATTCTTTCGATTCAATAACAAATCACCTAACTTACTGTTCTTATCGTTCTTAATTAAAAATACAATATCATCATCACACAACAATCGAATATTCAAATTGTTAGCTAAGGATACCCCATCAACGCTCAATGCTTTATAGGAAAAGAGACTATCTTCACCTTTTTGAGTTATTTTGCTTATATATTCTATTATCATTTCTATGAGTCTACACTCATACATGATTACTGGGTGCCGCTGTATCCATTTCTTTTCCGCATCACGAGCATATATTACGTTTTCTATAACACTAATTGCACTTTTCTTATAAGCCAACACTAGTTTATTTTTATAACTAACTATTTTCAGAGCTGACAATAATCTTTCATAATCAATCTTTATGGTATCAAAGCCCGTTGTGTATGCATCTCGCAACAGATAATCAAGTTTATCAACATCTATAACATCAGAGTTAAGCAACACTATAAAGCAATTAAGAATTTGTTTCTCATAAGTATCCGTTTCATATAAGTATCCCGTAATACACCTAGCAAAGAAGGCTCTTTCGTTAGATGAATTGAAAAGATCTTTATATATGCTTATGCCAATTATCGCACTCATTATTTCATGAGGATTTGCATAAGATGTTTTGTCTAACTGCTCAATATCTCTACTTAAATCGGCATCATCAACATAGCTAATCAAATCATTATGGAGCTCTGAATAATCAGATTGATTCTTCAGATAATACCTCTCCCCTGTATGAGAAAAAGGAGAATGACCAACGTCATGCAATAATGTAGCCAAAAGGAATAGTTTTTTATATCTCTCTTTTTGAGTTAATTCGTTCTTTATGTGATCTTCTGTGTTTTCTAATAAATGATCTATAGCAATACGACCTAAATGAAAAACACCTATAGAATGAACAAAACGATTATGAAGGGCAGATGAAAAAAGGGGAGAATACCCTGTCTGGGCAATCCTCCTAAGTCTTTGAAACTGTGAAGAATCTATAATATCAACATACTCAGAAGGAACATCAATATATCCATAAATTGGGTCTTTAAACTTCTTATCTGTATGCATCATGCTCTGGGAGTGCTAGACAAAATATTTTTAGCCTCAATAAAAGCCAACAAAACTGATAATGGTAAATATCCCCTAAACCTATCCGAAAGCGAACTAATATCTTTACCCTCTTTCAACTCTATTCCTTTACTATCAGCGATTGTTTTTTCTTCAAAAAAATCTGAAAAATCCGCTAACAAATGGTAAGTGTCTGCTCTAGACAAAATCAACGTAACATTCTCTTGATTTTCTGAAAGAATACTTATTACTTCAGCTCCATAAGATTCTAATTCTTTATAAGAAACAAATCTCATCGAATCATCTTTTTCAAGACGCTCTATCAATGCATTGGCAACCAAATCTTCTATTCCTATACGATAACACATAGCTACAAACCTCTGAAAACCAATTCGATGAAAAGATTATAGCAAACAACACAGCAAATGTGTCAGTCAAATATAAACTCTTTATTACAATCACCACTATTATATATTACAATGTAAAAATCGAATTGTTGTGTCTGTTGAGATCATACACTCTTCTAGATACAGCATCCTTTCGCAGTGAATATGTTTGTTTTTAACCTATAGATATCAATGCCCTGATTCTATTCAAAAGAACTCACAAAGAAATTGTCTTTTCTTTAATGTGATAGTCTATTCCCTCCCTCTCGCAAAACTCAATTACTTCTTGAGCCATTTCGTTATAAAACCTCTTATGATCTGGGAATCCCCGTGTGACCTCAGTACAGTAGTTTGTTCTTCCAAAGATAATTCTATCAGCAAACGACACTGCATTAAGAATACTTTCAAGATCCTGCTGAATCAGATTGGGCGTTGGATAAGGCTCAATACTCACCCATGTCTTACACCCAGCATCATGTAATGCTTTTAATGCAGCAATCCTATCTGAATACGATGCAGAACCTGGTTCTACTTTTTTGCGGTATTCCTCATCAAGAGAAATAAGCGTGATTCCGTACTCATTCTCACTGTATAAGTCTTTAAGGTTTATCGGGAGCAGACCTTTTGTCAAAACGCAACATTTAATTTGATCCGCATTCAACCTCTGAATAGCAGCAATACTCATCCGCTGTATTTCTGGATATCCGTACATAAAGGGATCTGTCGTAAAACAAAGCTGAACTGACTGAATTCTATCTTTTAATCTTGGAATCTCTTTTTCAAGCAAATCAAGCGTATTGGATACCAGGAAGGGACGACACCACTCTTCGTATGTCTTTACTTGACCAAAGCGCTTTTTAAGCAAAAAAGCATAACATGGATATTTACAACCATGCGAACAACCAAGTACATGATTCATGGTGTAATCACCATACTCAACCCCTGTCTGGTAGAGCATACTCTTCCTCTTTATATATCCTTCCACTTCCATCATTTCACCCACTTTATTGCTACAGTCTGTCCATGTCCTTCTGACATAAAGGTCGATATCTTTCCTTTTTCTGTAAGACTCGGATTTCTTTTAACTTCAAGACGATTGTCTTTTTCTAACTTTTTTAATTCTTTAGATATTTCACCCGGTTTACAAATTGCACCATGTTTAACATAAAAATCTGCCTGAGCCTCTGTAAGAGATATCCAATTGTCGTACTTAGAAAAATGATTAATGATTAGATCCTTTTTCTGAGCGTTGTCTATTATTCGATTATTATAATCCTCTTGGAAAAAGGTCATTTGTCCGCTGTTTTGTATATTTTTCAATAATTCCCATCGATTACAAATATTGTCTGCCATTAAAACACATCCACCGGGATGATTTGTAGCATGAATCATTCGATATTTAGGATGCTGATTTGGTTGTATACGTATCGGCATATTCAAAACATATTTATAGCTTTCGCCCAGTCGCCGACAGTACTGCTCCGAGAAGCGCTCCTCCGCCTCATATCCATTAATCTTTCCACTTTTATACTCGGTTATTATTTTTTCCCAATAATCACCGCCAGCGATACAGTTCAATGCGTCTATAGATTTGTCAGTAGAATCCAAAACAGTAGGATCATATTCAACAAGGTCATCAAAGAATCCTCCATCATCGATTTTAAACTTCGTGCCCATGGCATTACATGCTTCTCTGATAAAGCCAAACGAATTCATATTAATTAGTAGTTCTATCGTATTGAACTGACCATTAGCAAAATTATCAAACTTTGTACAATCGAGAGCTTTTATTCCGTAGGGATCTATGTAAAGGAACACGTTGCATCCTGTTTTAGACTCCAGTAGTTCATCTATTTTATCCTCATATGCACCAGAAACAATTTTGATACCTTTATAATTGCTTAAATTCACTTCAAGATCAGATGCATAATTTAGATCTATAAAAGCAGCTCCAATTTTTGCTTTACCATCCAACTTTGTAGAAGCAAGTCCCTGTTGAAAAATATCAAGTGCAATAAGAGGCGATCCCAGATTACCATCATCAAACTTGCCTTTGCCTGCAAAACAGTCTACATAAACTAAAGGTTTACGTGTATATAGAATTTTAGCTACATATGGCTTCAAATAGCACCCAAGTAGCTCATCTTTGACTTTAGACCACGGTTTCTTTTCTACGAAGAAATCATCATTCTTCTTTGCCATCTACTTTCACCTCTTCAATATCAACAGAAACCCGCAAACTATAATTGTTACTAATTCTTAATCAACACATTATTTGAATCTTTCAATGATTCAGAAGCATAGTGTATTCTCTCTTCAGCAATCAATTCATCAATACAATCCCTGAACGTTTTAGAAGCGTTGCCGGAATAACCCAATATTTTGTATAGCTCTTTGGTCGATACACTTTTATTAGAAAGTACTTCAAGAATTAATGCTTTTATCTGTTCTTTTGTTCTACGCTTTGGTGCAATTTTCTCAACAACAGATTCAGAATTATTATTCATTTCATTCAAAAACGCTTCATGTATCGGAACAATAACAGAGAAAAATGACCTCTCTTCATCCGTAAGAAGCTGCGGTAACGGAGAGCCGTTTTCTTTTATTGCTCTTATAGCAGTCGGAATGCCCGTGTTTCTTCCTTCTACAAGATGCAATTCTTTAAGAAAATCGCCTATTCTTCTATTCCTATATCTTCTCGTTCTCATCTGGTAATTACGAATATCATCATCAGAAATAGAACGATCAGGTCCCGGTGTACTGGTTATTTCGATCTTATCTGCTTCTATTCTTACTGTAACCGGTTCATGAATCTGATAAGACTTATGGTATATAGCATTAGATAAAAACTCCTCTATTGCCTCATAACTATAGTTCTTTACTCTAACAGCTTCAGCCTGTCCAGGGACCTTAAACACCTTCTCAGCGATGACATTATTCCTTATGTAACTGAGAGCGTCCCGAAGTTGTTCATCTATCGGTCCTGCGAAAATGCGCTCCTCCATCCCCTGTCCGGTTGGGTCAGGGATATTAACTACCTCTATCTGGCTATATGGAAAAAACGATTCAGGATGATCATTAAAGAACAGCAGACCAACATTCAATGGTTTGTAGTATTCTGTCGGACCGTCTGCGATTCGTAGATTCTTTGCTATTTGAACCGTATCTAAGTTATCGATTTCATTAATTAAATTGCTATTAACATTCGATAGGTAATTCCTGATAATCGGATACTTAAGATCCTTCATCTCAGCTTTGGGATTAATCCTGTCGTCGAACGGAACATTATGGGCTAACGACATTAGCTCCTTAACATCTAAGTCGGTAGCTTCAATCGTACTGGACAACTTTCGAATATAGTATATCTTTTCGCTATTCTTTGAATTCGGAGACTTAGGGCATGCATATGGTCTTTCATATCCTCCAGGACACCATATTAACAAAAGCATATTGCCATCGAACCACACCGGTTCAGTCTGCGGAATATAAACAGGTTTCAAATACTTACAATATCTAAGAAGATCCTTTTGAATTTTGTCTACCGAATCAGGTGATATTCCTTTTATCGGTCTGACAACTTTACCAGCTTTCTCCTTAGCGCCTATAACAATATAGCCACCACCCCAGTTATCTATATCGTTAGCGAATGCACTTATTGTCTTCAACGTTGTTTCGGGATTCCATCCCTCTTTAAACTCAATGCGTGCCCATTCAACGATGTTTTCTGTTAAGAGTTTTTCTATTGTGATAGGAATTGCCATATCTCATATCTCCTACGAGCATACGATTTCACTTACGACTTACTTACGACTAAATTATATAGTCGTAAGCTATAAGCGTCAATCACAGCACATCGAAAACCCTTCTTCATGCGCCTTCTTTACCATCGTCACCATAGTTTTTATCATAACTTCTTTCTGGTATTCTGTCATAAATCTGATCAATCTTGTCATCTCCTCATTGTCCTTCGCCATAAAAACAACTGCACCTATTTCTTTTGCATTCAACTTCTTTTTCCCCTAGCATTATGCTTATATCTATTATTCTTATTTCTCTAAAGTCATTAGCAGCTCATCTACTTTGTCAAGCAATAATTGAGATGGATCTTGTTGATTCATTTTTAACTGACACATGTTTTTTAAATCATCTACCGTTATAATCAGTAATAACTTCCCATTTTCTCTCAAACTCCCCTTTGTTGCCCATAAAGAATTCTCATCAAAACCATTCTTGGCAACAATAATAGCCACACTTCGAAGGGCTTTTCTATATAAATATCGTTCAGTTGTATATATCTCCTTTTGAGTTATTTTGTTTTTATAGTTCTTAAATTCGAAAATGATATATTTTGAATTGAAATAGTGTTCCATCATTAACCAAAAAGTCTTTTCAGTATTATCTTTAATTCGACACAGTAAATCAAATCTATATAAGTCTTTATTTGAAAACGGCTGTTTGCTCCACAAAGATAAATCATCGGCAAAAATAAATCTAAGCATATCAAAACACGCTTCTTCATATTTAAAGGCATGTTCTCTTCCGGCTAAACAATCATCGATATTCCTAATAAGCGTATGTCCATTATCATTATGCTCGATCCACCCTAACCCAAGCTCATCCTCAACTAATAATACTTGATCTATAGAAAAAGGTAGAATTGATATGAGTTCTTCCTGAAGATTTGTTCCCTGAGTTGCAAATAAAATATTCGACAAATCTAATATCACTACGGTTTTATATTTGTCTTTGATTTCACGTCTATAATCATCAGGAACAGTTGCAAAAACCATTAGCACTGGAATTATAGTATTTTTACTATCAATACTGGCTAAGCGGTGTAACGGTTTCTCTAAAGCAGAATAATCCCGATATATCAACGAAGTTGTTGCCTTTACTTCAACACAATAAGCCTTATTATCATTATTTACAACAAAATCAAAACCTATGTTAGTATTATAATCTTGTTCAAGTTTATAACCTGAACCCTCAAAAATCCTCACAGCAATTGATTCAAGTAACATCCCTAATGAAGTTGCCTTAATTTGACTCATATTAACTTACCTCATAATTCACAGACTCTGCATTCCGTTAATCATAATCCGATAACTCTAATATAATCTTTAATTTATCGACTATAGTATCTTAAGAAAAATAGAAATCTACGAAAACCCATTATAAAATACACAGAACATATGGGATTCTCATGCGACAAAACATGCAACTAAATAGTATAGCCTAAGCAATAGGCGTCAAACACCAAACACCGAGGACTCTTCTTTCTGCGCCTTTCTTACCATCGACACCAGAGCCTTGATCATAACTTCTTTCTGATAGTCCGTCATAGAGTTGATCAATCTCGTCATTTCTTCATCGTTCTCAGCATTCAGAACAGCCATTCCAATTTCTTTCGCATTCATTTTCTTATCCTCCTAGCATTTGCTGAATTCTAATAACCTTATTAACGTTTACTATAACACATCGACTACAATACACTCTTGGTTTAATATCTCGTCCTGTCCACACAATATTAGATAACTATATTTTCCTTATATCAGACCTGTTGGTACGGCGTATCATAAAGAAGCATGCAGGATTGCCGACATCGAAAAGCACATTCCACCCCATAGGTATTGTCATACCTTTACTACCAACTAACTTGCTGCAGATGTCGGCATCAGATGCATTAATGAATTCTTGGGACACAGTTCTTGTCCATTACCCCAAACTATACGCATACAACAATTTATAAGCACCGAGGAATTCTCGGCACTATCAATCCTCAAATAACAATATATTTGACAAATAAGGATTATGCATATACACAAAAAGGGAATATTGTAAAATGCAAACACTTTAAATTATTATAAATATTCACTCAATATTCTGACCACTGTATCGTACTGCAAATTCCGCTTAAGTGGTACGCCGATTCCTATATAGCGGTAAGCCATTCCGCACCAAACGGTACGATAAGATGCAAGATGGAGACAACCCCACTTAGTTACCAAACACAAATCAGGACCGAGCTGTCAAGCCCGAAGCCGACTCGTCGGTGCGTAGCAGGCTTTACAGCAAGGTCTGATTTGTTAGATAGATTATGTGGGGTTGCATCCTAATGTCGGTAGCAATCTTTTGCGGCACGAAGTGACGCTGTGTCAGGGACTACTGCGATTTGCGCATATCACGACCATTGCATTCAAGGCGGTACGCCTTGGATGTCATCCTACTCAGACAGGCATCTGCATAGGTATTGTCCTTGAACAGATCCCACCACTTAACGACAGGAAGTTGAGATACGATCATTGTCGATTTTCTGGAGTCGCGGGTCTCGATAACCTCAAACAGATCTCGACACTTGTCCATATCCAGTTCCATCAAACCAAAGTCGTCGATAACCAGCAGATCGTAGGAAGATAATGTGTTTACATACTCATAGCTCTCGTTAAGCTTCCTTGCTTTCTCGCTCTCAAACAGGAGAGTATTTGCACGTATATACTTTACGGTCCGCAGCTGTCTTAAGGCTGTTATACACAAAGCATTTGCTATATGTGTCTTACCCGCGCCGGCGCTGCCTGTAATCAGAAGATTCTTAGGCTCGTCTATCCATTTGCAGCTTTGCAGCAGTTCTATGGTATGGGTATCCAACATCCTGTCAGGCTCATAGATAGATTCGTCAAAGTCGGCATTCGGATACTTCAAGGACGCCTTGCGCATAAGTTTGTTGAACTTGGTTGTTTGTCGCTGATCCCATTCATAGTTAACCAGTTTGGTTATACGGGTGTGGAAATCTTCGAGTTCTGAATTAGGATCAAGGAATTGTCCCTCCAGAGCTTCAGCCATATGAGATAACTTAAACTTATAAAGCCTGTCCAGCAGTGTGTTTTCCTCGCTCGTCAGTTTGGGGTTGTATGTATAGTCTTTTTGTCTATATGCCATATCGATACCATTACTTATAGAAGCCCTTTCCTCTGATATTCTCATGCTGTGGTAACCCATCGTTGTACGAAGCTCCTGTTCGGATCCTTCCAAGCACTTGTTTGAATGTCTTATATCGACAGGACTTCATTTCTATACACTGACGTGCGGTCTCTTCAACGATACCGTGAGGAAGATCTTTAACGGAATGCAGTATACCGGCGCAAGAGTTATACGATTGTTCTTCATGCTTAGAGGACTTAAGCATTCTATCGATAAACTCTGACATATTAGGTCCATACACAGATGCCCACCTTCTGTAGTAATCCCCGTCTTTGGCATTGACTTCTTTATAGTAGAGGTGTTCAGGCGGCATATGGCTGTCTTCCGTTATATAGCGCGGAAACTCTCTATAAGCGCGGCGGTGTTTACATATCAGACGATTGTAACTGTCGCAGATACGCACTTCGGTAAGAGTAGCTTTAAGAATTGCAGGCTTACCACATTGCGTGTAAACTACGGAATAGTAGTGGCCATCGAACTCTATGTGGTAGTTATCAGGGACCTTACTGACTGCTTTATACTCACATACCGTAAAGATTCCGCCTGGCAGAGGTTTCATGCACGGTTTGTCGTATCGTTCAAAAGCATCAAGTCTTGAGTAAGACCTGCCCTGAAAATTCTTCGAGTTGAGAACTGCTACTTTTTTATTTACCGCAGCATTTATCTCTTCCAATGAGGTATACGTTCTTTCCTTAAGATATTCTATTAGATGTGTCTCAAGGTATTTAACGTGGTTCTCAACAGTAGGTTTCCCTTTGGGCTTCCTGGGTGGCGGTGGAAGAACGATCGTATCGTAGAAATCTTCGAGGTCGGAGTATAGACTCTGTAACACCAACTCATCCTTTGTATGCTTGTTTATAGCAGTCTTGAGATTATCAGGAACAAGATACTTGGTTATTCCGCCGTAGAATTGAATTGCGTGAATCGTTCCTTCTACGAAACTGGAGAGTTTCTCATCAAGAAAAGCTTCTGCATATATCAGGCTGCTCACGCCCAACGTGGTTGCGAATATATGGACAGCTTTAACGTCTCCTGTTTCAGGTATCAGTAGCAACTTCGGCTGATCTCCGACCCAATCGATATACATTTTCTCGCCCGGAACTCGTTCTACAGCCATCTTGATCCCCTTCTTGCCGTAGCGATCATCTACAAATCTTCTGTAGAGTTCATAGAACTGCGACTGTTCGTATCCATCCGGATTATCCTTCGTAAGCGCTTAATAACCGGGTGCCTACCCTGACTTAGTAAAGATTGGGATACTGTTAAAAAGTATAAAAAGTATCCAATCTGGTCCAATTAGACCATTTTGGACAATGGATAAGGAGGTCTAAATGGACGAGATAACAACGGTAAAGAACCAGGTAAAGTTTGCAGGTTGGATCTCAATGGTCGAAGAATGCCAAAACAGTGGTCTGTCTATACGCACCTGGTGCAAAGAGAACAACGTCTGTTATAAGACATACTTATATCGGTTAAGAAGACTGAGGCAGATGTTCTTACAAGAACACTCAAAGGAGATCACTCCCGAGATAACACCGCTTTCTATAGTTCAGACTCCGACGGTTGAGTCCAAGGACATTACGCTGCAGTTGGATGGAATATCAATAGTTATACCTAAAGGAACAGACGAGGATTCGATAACGACGGTGCTCCGAGCGGTGAAGTCAGCATGGTAGGAGACATCAGTGCAGCTGAGAATATCTATATCGCCTGCGGTAAGACTGATATGCGGAAATCAATAGACGGCCTTGCTGCTTTGGTTCAAAGTCAGTATAGGTTAGATCCTTTCTCCAAGAGCATCTTCCTGTTCTGCGGAGGTAAGTCCGACAGGGTCAAGATACTTATGTGGGAGGGTGACGGATTTGTCCTTCTGTATAAAAGATTAGAATCCGGAAGGTTCAGATGGCCCCGGACTAAAGATGAAGTTAAGCCTCTTAGCTGGCAGCAATTTAACTGGTTGATGCAAGGTCTGGACATAGAACAACCGACCGCTATAAAACATATAAATCCGAGGAAGATCTACTAACGAAATTGTAATATAAAAACCTCTGAAAACCCTTGTAAACATTAGGTTTATCAAGGGTTTATTGGTATAATATAAGTGTAAGTTTTGAAGGAGGTTTTGAGTTTGTCTGCACCGGTAAAAGAGCAAGATTATATCGTTAAGATCAACGCTCAACAGGAGCAGATAGCGACCCTTACAAAACAGAATGAATTCCTTCAGCAACAGGTAAATTCTCTTACTGAGATCCTTATCCAGATGAGAAAGGATAAGTTCGGGAGTAAGAGTGAGAAGACTAAGGTCCTTAGCAATCAGCTTAATATGTTTAACGAACCTGAGACCTTTGCTGATCCGGAAGAGACAGAACCTATAGCCAAGGTCCACAAAAACGGCGTCACTGTAAGATCTCACAAAGTTCGTGACGATGCTTTACAGGATCTTCCTGTAGAGATACATGAATACGATCTTACTGAAGATGAGAAGATATGTCCTCAGTGCAATAATGCTCTCAAGAAGATTGGAAGCCAGTATGTAAGATCAATATTCAAATACATACCTGCGCAGATAGCTATCGAGAGACTTATGCAGAATTCATACGAGTGCCCCTGCTGTAAGAAGACAGATCACCCGTATATCAGAAAGGCAACAGTACCTACATCCTTTATGCCTCACTCTTTGGCATCGGCAGGATCTGTTGCTGAGGTAGTAAACCAGAAGTATGTAAACAGCATGCCGTTATACCGCCAGGAAGAGATTTGGAAGAATCTCGGAGTGGAACTTAGCAGAGCCACAATGTCCAATTGGGTTATATACGGAGCACAGAACTATCTGCTCCCTATAGCGGATAAGCTCAAGCAGAGACTTCTGGACAGAGAAGTACTTCATGTAGATGAGACAACAGTACAGGTCCTTAAGGAAGACGGCAAGAAACCTGAGACAAAATCGTATATGTGGGTATACAGAACAGGTAACGACGGAAGAAAGCCGATAGTTATCTACGACTATAAGCCCTCAAGAGACGGAGATATACCCAAGGAGTTCTTAAAAGACTTCAACGGATATCTGCATACAGATGGATATTCCGGATATAACAAGGTCAAGAATGTGACCCGCTGTGGCTGCTGGGCACACTTAAGAAGGAAGTTTATCGAAGCAGATACGGCGAGTAAAGGAGAAGACGGATACGCCAAGACCGGAATCGCCTACTGTGACAAACTGTTCCATATAGAGGATCAACTCAAAGATCTTCCACGAGAAGAACGATATAAGAAAAGATTGGAGTTAGAAAAACCTCTGATCGATGAGTTCTGGAAGTGGATATACGATACAGCAGCTATTGCACTGCCCAAATCGAAGCTTGGGAAGGCTATTGCGTATGCCATAAATCAGAAACCGTATATGGAGAACTATCTCAAGGATGCGAGATGTTCGATTTCAAATAACGTAGCTGAGAATGCAATCAGACCTTTTACCGTCGGTCGTAAGAACTGGCTATTCTGCGATACACCGAAGGGTGCTGATTCAAGTGCCATTATCTACAGTATCGTAGAGACAGCAAAAGCCAACAACATAAATGTACGTGATTATCTGGAGTACCTGTTTACAGTTATGCCTACAGAAGATTGGAGAAATCACCCTGAGATGCTCGACGATCTGTTGCCGACATCTCCCGAGATCCGAAAGAAGTTCAAAAATTGATTATCTCACCGCCCGGCGGTAAGATGAAGGCACCTGATTATTAAGCGCTTACTATCCTTCTTATACTCGATCCAGCAGTAAGAGAGATTGACTTTACTGCCCTTAGCATTGATGCGATCGTAGTAATGCTGAAAGTCTGGGAGAGGAATGTCTTTACGCCTGACATTCTCTGGTGGATAGATGAGTTCTTCGACCGAATGGGGATCCATCTGTCGTAGTTCATCCAACGTTAATCCTGATGTCTCGTAACGACTCAGGATGAGTTGGATCGTACTTGTGCCGATGTGATAACGCGCTCGGATTACTGGGAACGAGCATTCATTCAAGCGCATTTGTATAACACCGACAATGGTATTGTAATCTTGCATGGTTTCCATGCCTCCTTTCTGCAGTCTCATGCTGCAGAAAGAATATACATCAAAGGACTTTACCGATTGAGCGGAAAGCCTTACCGTTCGTTCCGGAATGACCTTACCGCTTATAGCGGAATGGGGTTACCGATTGAACGGAATTTCCATATCGTACCAATCTCTTGATACATTTCCATATTCATAATGAACTTTTGCATCATTGATCACTCCATTAAAATCCAAGATTCTATAATGTTCAGGATCACTGCAAATATCGTCTATTACATCAATTGAATACTTAACTGTATATCCATTCCATGCCATGTATATCATGCCTCCTTTATCAATATGCTCACTCTCATTGCCTACATTAATATTTCATTCAAACTAACTATCATTCACTCCTAATGAGAATAATATGGTTTTGTTTTCAATAATGGGTGCAACAAATATATGGTCAAGAACATGCTGCTTATCTACTTTATTACACTCAATTTGACATGCATTAATGAACTTGTTTTTTACCTCTTCTTTGTCAGAATTACTATGACTATATATTATTAGCTCACTACCATTATTCAGTATTGAATCATATATATTCTTCCACCACCAACTATCTGTTATCCCAAGCGAAGCTCCATAAATTACGAACAGCTCTGTATTATCAAAATAAGACTGATATTTCTGATCATTCTGAGCCCAATAAGATTTTACAAGTCTCTTTGCAAACCTATTTTTCTTATACTTGTCACTCTCAACCCCAAACAGCATTGATCGGGGAATGTTTTGGAACCCATGCGGATGAATAATGTCTTGCATTAGGAAGGTGGACCAAACTGTATTCTGATTAATCCCATTATTACTATATCCATTAGGATCAGGATAAAAAACAAAGTTTGTATCCACAGTTTTATGCGGATGCGGCTCAAATTGATTTCTATCCATATAAATGTAGTTATCTAATAATGATGTATAGTTAAAATTGACGAACAAATAGTTGAACATATGATAATGATCCGTTTTCAGCGGAAACCGCATTCTCAAATAATCCTCTTTATCCAAGTCACCTAGAAATGATGTTAATGTTTTTCTCCCCCACTTGTATGTTTCAGTATCATTATTCAACTTTATAGATATATCCGGTGTAATAACATCATTTAAAAACAACAAAAAATATGACTGTATTTCTTGTAATGCTCTCTCTAATACTTCCGCAGAATAACTATTGTTCAGTAGCTCAAATAAGGAATTCTCAAAATCACTCCAATTCTCTTTACCTGTCTCCCGATCTTTGGTCATCTTACTAAACAAGAGATTGTCTCGGCTTATCCCTCTGTATTTCAAAAACTCGTAAAACACCTTGTACGATGGAACAAGGTTGTCTTCGCGGTATTTACTCATAACGGAAATATCAAAGCCATTCCCAACTATGACCATTGTATTGTGTTGTTCTTCTATGCCACGAATTCGGTCTTCTGTAATATAGTCTTTATACATTTTGTTATCTCCTCCCTACAATTAATAATGATTAACTAATTATCATGTGAATACACGTATTACTGATGCACTTTCCTTATTATTTTCTCGCATTTATGAAGCTCTTTTGCTAAATCGTCTGAAACATCATCAGTATTCCTCTTAATATTCAGTGCTAAATCCATTTTCATATAAGCCTTTCTGTATCCATTAGCTACCTTTCTTGGATTAATAATCAACTCACTCATTAGGAAAAACAAAGACAACACCGAATAAACAAAAATATGATTATCATCCTCTTCGTGAAACCTATCGATATAAACAATTAATACTGTACCTAAAACGGAACAGAGATAAAGCCAATAGTAAACCGAAAGCCATATTATGCTCGAACGGAGAAATGCATTCTTCTTTTTTATGTAAAACGCATGTGCACTTGGAATACCTTCATCATATGTCTTTTTAGTTCCAAAAATCATGGCCCACGCAGAAAAGAAAAATGCCACTAGAACCGAACAGATATAGATATAATCACATATTAGCATTATCCACCACCCTTTGAGTTTTCAAGATGAACTCGCTTTAATGAAACTAACTTGTTTACTCCATAGATTAAATTGATTCCTCTATCATTGTATTTATTCGATCTTCGGATACAGCTATTACTTCATCTATACTCTTCTGCCCCTCATAATAGGGTTGAAGCTCTTCATTAAGAATAATAAGAGAATTATCATCTGCAAGATAGCAAGTGCTTGCGGAAGATAAATAATCGAGATATTCACTTATAACTTCCGTATCGTTATAGTTTTCTATTCCGTACAAACTCTCAATGTAATCATTGGCATAATTCAACGCAGCATTAGCAACACTCTGCATTGCTTCCCTATTAATTGGATTATAATTAACATTCATGATTTGGATATCATAGCTAAGTATGCTTT
>Ga0310786_10006703_pt1 | contig 15235 bp, 11 predicted proteins | sample AusTroGonzalo_MG_FD_203881 | JGI IMG/M metagenome (GOLD analysis project Ga0310786, IMG submission 203881) | Bovine rumen microbial communities from tropical cattle in Woodstock, Queensland, Australia - Gonzalo_03 (v2) (version 2) | ecosystem: Host-associated > Mammals > Digestive system >... | reverse complement strand
ATCCGCAAGGCCGCCATTAAGTACAAGGTTCCGTACATCACGACCCTCGCCGGTGCCTACAACACCGTGAAGGGCATCGCCGCCGCCCGCAACGGCCACGGCGCCGTGAAGAGCCTCCAAGAGTACCACGCTTCTATCGAAGAAGTGTAGCAAGCCGAGAGTCGCGCCCAAGCTTGCTTGGGCATGACCGAGGCGCCGCGAACTGGCGCCTTTGGCGCCAACTGTAATTTCTTGAGAGCGTGTTAACGCAATTAAAAAGGACTGCAGCGATGCAGTCCTTTTTGTATTTTTGCTTCATGTCGTTGATTGCCCGCACTTTTATTTTGTTTGCGTTCTTTGTTGTATTCGCAGGTGCTGCGGATGTTCAAGTTATTGAAGGGGATGCTGACGGCTCGTGGGACCTTTCGGCGAAAAAGCTCCGGGCTATGGCGACGGTCTATTTGGCGGAATTAGGGCATGTTCCTAGTGAGAAAAACAAGAACTTTGGGGTTTCTTTCTCTGCAACTGGACCGGCGAAGCGTACCATACAGATGAAAATGATTCTTCAAAACGGTCAGATTGAAGAAGATTCTGTTGTAATCGCGAATATGGATGACGCCGACGAAACTGTGGAATCGATGCTTTCGAAATCTTTTGGATATGCCTCCCAAGTTTACGAAAGCGAAAGACAGCACGAAGTCTTTTTTATGGATCCCGAGTTCATTGGTGCGGATGACAAGATGGCGAATCTTGCGAGCAGAAATACGCAAAAGGCTCTTGGTGTACTTGGATACAAACTTTCTGAGAAGAGTCCCGTCAGACTCCAGATGTACCTAGTGAAGTTGAAAGATGCCTATTGGCTGGGGATGATTCGCGTGGAAGGTTCCAAGGTCGTCAAGGGTGCGCATAAAAAATTCATGCCGGGCGAAGATTTGGAAGTCATTTTCTTGTCGTTAACTAGCCAGGTGATGAATCCGGATGTGTGGTCCGAGAGCCCCGATGTCGAAGTAAAAGATTATGCAAATACCCATGAGTCGAGGTGTCGTGCGACAGCATCTGCAAAATCCATTGATGGTTTCTTTGCTGGTTTTGTCTGGGACCTTCTGTGTTATCTTTCTGAATACAACGGAATAGATGTGGCGATGGGCGCCAAGGACCTTTATGGTAACTGGTATCCGAATTTGCGTATCGACTATGTGTGGGGCTTTTTGCCCTATCATTCTTGGAGTGTGGGCCTGGATTATGCGGGGTCCTTTGGAGAAACAAAATCGAGGTGGGCGTTTGAATCTATGCACCGGTTTTCGCAGAGCAAGGGTTTGTTCGTCGATGTTGTCTGGGGATGGGGCCATGATAGGGATTTTGAAGGCTGGTATCTGGGCGGCGATATCGGGTACAATCTGTTGGCGTCTAAGTCCAAGGCACATTGGCTGTCCCTGATGGTGCGCTATGACTGGGGCTTAGATGATGATTGGATCGAAGACGGCCGAATTTCTGTCAACTTGATTTACAGTTTACGCGGTTACTTTAGCGATTGATTATCTTTTATACCTAATCTTGCTGAATGAATTAATATGAGAAAAAAGAATCCTTCTATAGAATTAGTCCGGATTGTCGCCATATTGCTTGTGATTATGGCGCATAGTCAGCTTGGTGTTTCGTTTGGTGAAACGCTTGTGAAGGGGCGGCTCGCGATTTCTACGATGATTGCCGACGATGTTCCGCTGTTCTTGCTGGTGACAGGATTTTTCTTTTTTGGCCGCGTCAAGCAGGATTCCGATATTGCGGCGACTTTCAAGTACAAGTTAAAATCGTTTGCGAAAACCATTTACATCCCGACAATCCTGTTTATTCTAATCAGCATTATTTACCGCTATTTTGCGCAGTCGGTGCCGTCGCTTGCCGATGCCGATTGGGACTATCTCGGGCGCTTTGTGTTCAGGCTTTCGCCTGGGGACCATCTGTGGTACATTTGTACCTACATGTCTTTTGTTTTCTTTTTCCCGATGCTTGCGTTTATTTGCCAGGATTCGCCTGAAAAGAACAAACTGCGCCGCTTGTTGCTTGCGGTTGCGGTGGGCGGTGCCGTGATTGCCGATGTGCAGTATTTCTTTAGAATGAGCATGCTCGATATCGAAAAATACCTGTGGAGCTATTGCACCATATTCTTGATTCTGGGCTACGAGCTTTCTTTATGGGTCAAGAAGTTTGATCTTCAGCAGATGCCGCAACGTTTAAAGCTTGCCGCCGTGGGCGCGGGCCTGTATCTTGCGGGCTTTATGGTCAAATTTGGCGCGCAGATTTACATGTTCGAACAGTACAACTACGGCAATAACCGTTTCCGCTGGCTTCAATGTACGCCTTGCTTTGTGACGGCGGTGGGAATGTTCCTGCTGGTTTATGCCATTGGCTCGCTTGTCAAAAAAGAGGGTAAGCTTGCCTTGGTAATTAATTTCTTTGGTTCTTGCACCTTCGCCATTTACCTGTTCCACCAGCTTGTCATTAACGAAACCGGCGCTTGGCGTAATTCGCTTGTGCAGACGTTCAGCGGTTCTCAAACGTTCTTGACTGCGGCCGGGTATTACGGCGGCTATGCACTGGCCGTTTTCTTTACGACTTTTGTGGTGGCGCTTGTGTTCAAGCTTGCGGTCGACAATTCTGTCGGTCGAATTTTCAAGATAAAATAAAAAAAGCCGCTCTGGTGGGTCTGTCTCGTCTAGAGACTTGCGGCTCGCGATTGCTGACTGGAACGGCTGCGACGCCGGCGCTTCTTATCCACCAGAAGGGCTCAATCATTAATATACCACTTTATTTCTAAAGTGGTACGTTTTTCTTTGTTTTCGATATTCCAAGTTGGAATATATTAGCCGATAAACCCGTGCGGGGTAAAGCCGAGGCCTTTAACCAGCTCGAAGTCTTTGCAACTGTTGACGCCTGCGGTGGTGAGCATGTCGTCGGTAATGGCTGCGTTGGCGCCGCTCTTGAAGGCGCGCTTGCCGTCGTCGCCCAAGACGCCGCGGCCGCCTGCGAGGCGGATGAATGCCTTCGGGTTGATGAATCGGTAAATCGCCACGATGCGGCAGAACTCGTCATTTGTGAGTTTCGGGAGGTTCTCGTAAGGCGTGCCTGGGATGGCGTTCAGCACGTTCACCGGCGTGGACTTGACGCCGAGTTTGCGGAGGTCGAGGCACATGTCGATGCGGTCTTCCATGGTTTCGCCAAGGCCCATGATGCCGCCGCTGCAGATTTCGAGACCTGCGGCAAGGGCGTTTTGCAGTGCGCCGATTTTGTCGTCGTAGGTATGTGTGGTGCACACGTCGGGGAAGTGCCTGCGGTAAGTTTCCAGGTTGTTGTGGAAGCGGGTGAGGCCTGCTTCTTTCAACTTGTCGAACTGTTCTCTGTTCAAGAGCCCTGCTGAAAGGCATACGGAAAGCTTGGTTTCTTTCTTGAGGCGGCGAATGGCTTCGCTAATCTGTTCTACGTCGTGGTTCGAAAGCGTTCGGCCCGAGGTCACGATGGAGTAACGCGGAATGCCTGCGGCTTCTTTCTTCTTGGCGTCTTCAACAATTTCGTCGGCGCTGAGGAGCTTGTATTCGGGGGCGCCGGTATGGTAGTAGCTGCTCTGGGCGCAGTACTTGCAGTTTTCGGAGCAACGCCCGCTGCGTGCGTTCACGATAGAGCAAAAGTCAAAATCGTTGCCGTGAAATTTTTCGCGAATTTCGTTGGCTGCATCGCAGAGTTCCTGCAAGTCTTCGCTCAAAAGCTGGATTGCCTCTTCGCGGGAAATCTCGTAGCCGCCCAACACTTTTTCTTTAAGGTCTTGAATAAAGGACATATTTACGCTCCTTTAAAAACGGGCGTAAATATAGAAAAGAAGGCGCTTATTTCAACGGCACGTATTTTCCGTAATAACCAACAGTATTCAAGATACTCATATACTGCTTGGACATGGACTCGGATTTCCTCAATTCTTTAGGTGCAGCAATACCGTAAACGACAATATTCTTTTTCTTAAGGCGTTTTTTCAAAATGCCGTTATCCATGATATCGCCATTGGTAAAGGGCTTTTCTTCAATTAAATAGCTAATGAGATCCGGGGCCATAATCAAGGGTGTTGCAGAGCGTGAATCCCACAGGATAAGGCTTTCGTTTTGGAAAATAATTTTGTAGAGATGCTCGGGATCGTCTTCGCCTTCTATGGTGATAACCCCTATGTCAAAACCACCCGCAGTCGAAGTCGTTGCGCTACTCAATTTCCCACGGCATATCTCTTTTATGGCGGGGGCGGGGTAAATAATAGGCTGTTCCTCGAATAATTCTTTAATGTAGGGGAGAAACTCCTCGTCCTTTGGCTTTGAATGTATGGCGTTCCCCAGTTTTTGGCAGAACGTCAACGTTCCCGGCACAGATGGGTAGGTGTCGTGGTTGTCCCTAAGCTTGGTTACGTCCTCAAAATACCACATGACTAGTCCGGCTTTCTGGTCGAATTCGGCCATGTTGAGTGCGGGCCTTGCCAAGGATTCCATTTCTGAAGCGGCCCCCAGCCCCGTATCATCGGAAACTTCAAGCGATACCTGGTGGTTTCTTTCGCTGCAGAGAATAGTGGGGTTCACAGAGGCCCCCGCGTTCGTGGTGTAGGTGATAAGGTCCAAGGTGGGCACGGCTCGGCCGGCGCCATCGACATTCAGTACGGGAATGTTCATTTTATGGGCGGTCAGGCATGCCGTAATCGTAGATACAGGGCCTATTTCGACGGGTATGATATAGTTTAATTTTCCCTTGCCTTTCATGAATTTTTTGATACCTTCACATACGGCATTGGGGCATTTTATGCAGTCCATTTTCTGTGGTGCCCCCATATAGGCAACGACAATTCCGGATTGCTCTGCCGTGGCGTCCTTCAAATCGACTATTTGGATTTTCCGTTTTTTTTCGTCTTCGCTAAGATTGTCACAATAATTCTTTATAAAAGTGAAGCTAGTTTCGAGTTTCCCGCCCCCGCCACTGCCAAGAAAGCAGGCCCCCAAAGCAATTTTATGCAGTTCACTTTTATTAACATCACATTCAGCCATGATGGACCTCCTTTAGTTTATGTAGTTTTTCCAGGTAAACGCGTTCGTTGTGCGTCTCGGCTGTTTGAATCACGGTGTCGATAAAGGTTTCGAACTCGTTCTTGTTGCCGCTTTTGCGGTAGAACTCGCCGAGAATTAGGCCGTAAAGCGAATGCATCACGGTCGGGGACGACTTGCTGGATTCAGTCAATATCCGGTAACCATCCTTTATGACATTTTCAGCATTTACTTCGTTGTCGCATTTTTCGTAAAGAGCCGCGCCGTAGAACATTTTGCCGATTCCGAGATAGAAGCAGAAATTGTACTTTTCAGCTGTTTCCATCAGTTCCCTGGCCTGCCCAAGGAGGGTATCCCAGTCCTCCTCGCCCCAGTTGTACCAGCAAAGCGCCTGCCCCGCCACGACCTGGTAAAATGCATCCTTGTTTTTGGCCTTGTCGCCCTGTATCTGGAGGTAGCGTAATTTCGCCTTTTCCTTTTTCCCTTGCAACTGCTCCGCCAGCATCAGGAACATGTTGGCAAACAGGCTGTCGAGATCCGAAGGGACGTCGCCTGCACCGTCCATTGCAGCTTCGCTCAAAAACAACTCACCATATTCACAAGTCTTTTCGAGGTCCCCTAGCCAGAAATAGGTATTCGCCGCAGATATGAGCGAATTCAGGCGCAGCTTGCGGTTCCCATACTTCTCTGCAATCTCAAGGTTCTTTTGCACTTGTTGCTGGCACCGGTCAAGTTCAAGTTTCACGAGGTAAATTGTCCATTTGCCGAAAAGCACGATGACGATGTCGATGTCTTCGAAGTCCTGTTTTTCTACACAAAGATTCCAGGCCTGGTCATAGAGCCATTCCACTTCCGGGTCGCCCCATCCTTTTATGTCTCTGTAGCAGATACAGAGCCGTACTGTGAAATACAGGGTTTCATGTCGCGTTTCGCTACTTTGGGGCATGTCCTTCAAAAAGCCCAGGGCTTTTTTTATCAGCGTGGCTGCCTTGCCATAAGCGGAAAGGCGCATCATGCTGTCGACGGTTATCCTAATGTATTTTACCGCCTTATCGTACTCCTCGGACATCTCGTAATGACGCGCGATGTCTCCAGCGGCCCCTTCAATGTTATTCTTGAAGTAGTCCTCGAGAATGCGTGCGATGTCACTATGGAGCATCATTCGCTGGGTTTGGCTCAGTTCCTGATAGAGATACTGCTGGAAGATATAGCTCGAGAAATTGAATTTCGAGACAATCCCCTGGCTGCAACGGATGCAGTCGTCCTCGGTTACCAAATGGTGCTGTTTTTGCAGGATTTTTGAAAGTGTCGTGAGAATGCTGCGTTCTGGCGCGTCCATGGTCTTGGAAAGGACCTGCGCTATGAATGTGTAGCCCTGAACACTTGCATACGAAAGCACTTCTACGAGAGAATCCTCTAGGCGACCAATTCGTTCCTGAATGATACCTTCTATGCGAACGGGGTAGGAATCCCAATCAAGGTTCGCGTTGTTCGACCAGACCCCGTCATTGTTGGAAACGACCATCCCCTTTTCAATCAACAGGTTCATGAGTTCGTTAATGAAAAGAGGGTTGCCATTGGTACGCTTGAAAAGGTTGTCGCGAAAAAGACTATCGAGAATGTTCTTTTTCGAATCCAACATCCTATCCATCAGCTCGCGACGATCAGCTTCGGAGACCTTGTCCAGGTCGACAAAGACATTGCCCAGGCTGATTTTTACCTCCGTAATCAGCTTGCTCAACGGGTGCTTTTCTCCACCCACGATAATGTCGATGTCCGTACTTCGGTAGCTGCCGATTATCATCACAGGGCTGTTCTTGAGGCCGATTACAAGCTGGTAGAGCAGATTCACGGAGGACGGGTCTATCCATTGAAGATTGTCCACTATCAATACCAGACGGTACTTCTCGGCAATGGAGCGTACGGCATCGACATATTGCACGACTATTTTTGACTCGTCTATGGAGCGCGCGGGCTCTTTGTCTTTATCCTGGAAAAGGTTTTGGCCTATCGCAGAAATAATGGACGTTCCGGGAATGAAGTTCCCCAGCAAGTCGGGAGCATGCTCAAATACCGTCTTGGCGCAGAAACGGAAAACCTCCTTGAACTTTTCTTTTTTGGAATCTTCTTCATCGACATCTTTCAGCAACTGCTTGAGCAGTTCCTTGAATGGCTGGTAGGGTATATTGTAGTCGGACTGTACACTACAACTACTTGAAACAACAAGCGTCTGGTCTGTGGTAGCGGAAATTTCATCGAGGAATTGGTTTATCAGGACTGTTTTCCCGGATCCAGCTTCGCCTATGACGAATCTCAGTTGTTGGCGGCCGGACTGTCGCATGGCCTGATATGCATCTATCAGTTTCTTTTTTTCTTTTTCACGTTGTACAAATTGCATAGGTTAACCTATAAACGAATATATATTCAAATTCCTGAATTGCAAATAAAATAATTTTGTGTGGTGAATAATTTGTTATTCACCATTTTAATTTGTATGTTGTTGTATATACATTGTTTGTGTAATTTGCTATTACTTATTTTACAAATAGTAACCGCCCAACACTTTTTCTTTAAGGTCTTGAATAAAGGACGTGTTAACGCTTCTTTAAAAAGGGGACGTAAATATGATGGGGGAGGAAATATCGACCAAACCGCTAAAATTGCGATAAATCTATTTTTACGGCACCTATTCTTACGCTATCATTTTAGTGACATTTCTGATGTTTTGATTTGAGAATGCGGATAGGTTCTCCATTTAGAATCCTCAGGTTTCTGAATGGAATTTATAAAACTCCAAAATTGTTTTTGCGTTCCCACGCATTCTAGACTTTATGAAGCTGACGCCATATTTTTGGCAAATAGGATTTAGAAGTTGGTTTATATCGGTTCCTTTCTTCTCAAGAAAAATGGGAATTATTGTATTGATGTCGTGATTAAACATATGCGTGGCTATAATTTGGCTGTCGCTTTCTTTGTAATATTTCTTTAGTTCATTTGTAAGTAAGGCAATTTGTGAATTACGATCGAGGCTACTAAAATTAGCGTTGTTTTTCCTTACGGATCCATCTATTTGGTTTTCTGTTTCTTCTAAAGATTTGAAAAATAAATCAAATTCTTGGTTAAGGGATCTTTCTAGCTTAAACAGTTCATCACCTATTTTTTTATAAAAAGAGGGGTTCATAAGCTGTATTGTTTCCATTAGAAAATCCGTGTCAATTCCGGGATTGTTTGTCGAAAAATCTTTTAAATTTTTTAATTTTGAATCATACGGTATATTAGGGGCTAAAAGTTTTTCAATATATTTAATATATATGTAATTTTCCCAAAAACTCTTAGACCATTGTTCGTTTTTAGTTTTTTTTAATAAATCCGAATCGACACAAGGTGTTTTGAAAAATGCATCAATGGCGTCCATTTTGTCATTAATCTTTTGTTTGTCAGTTTTTATTAAATCATTTTCCTCTAAGAAAAATTGAAATTTCCAGATGCTCATATCAAACATAGTGGGCGTGTATGAATGTGAGTAATGCCCTCGTACGGGAAAATTTTCTCCTTTTTCGTTTTGAGCTTTAACGTATGGTATTTCGTTCATAAACATATTGTCACTATCAGCATCTGGATCGTATCCCAATTGGGCTATTTTTTCTATTTTGTTTAAAATATCTATAATTGTAGAATTATCGTAATTAATTAATTTATCAGCTGTTTGTCCTGGTTCTTTTATTTCATAATGTTTTAAAACTGAGGATAGATGTTCTGAATCTTTGTCTAGTATAGCTTTAAAAAATAATGGGTATTTTTTTAACCTTTCTTTTGTCTTATACATTAAACCAGAAAAATTTGAATCGCTAAAATTTTGGATATGCATTTCGTGTGTTAAATAGTATTGATAAGCGTGCCCTAATTCATGTAGTAGCGTTACGTGAATTGGCACGTTTCCTTGTTTTTTTTCAGCCTTTTCATATGCTTCAGGAGTTCCCCAGAACATATTATCACATTGGCCTAAATGCATTGCAAGTTCATAATCAGTTCCGCGTATCTTACCATTTTCCCATGCGCTTCCGACGCTGTCATTAAAAGTCTGAACAATTGTAATCCCTGTATTACAGGGAAATTGAAGGATTTTTTGCACATAATATTCGTGCTCAATTTTTTTTAGAGCTTGAATCATTTTGTTTGTAAAAAGGGCTGCTGTATTGTTAAAGACGGGGGGTGCACGAAAAGAACGACTTCTGGATGGGACGGAATCGCTTTCGATAGATGAATCTATGGAGTCAGTGGGTAGCGTTGAATTGGCGTTGTTAAAGACGGGAGGTGCACTAAAAGAACGACTTCTAGATGTGATGGAACCGCTTTCGATAGATGAAACTGTGTAGGCGGTGGGTGGCGTTGAGTTGGCGTTGTTAAAGACGGGGCGTGTGCCTACAGAATGACTTCTTCTAAGTTGAGATTGATCTGGTAGAACAATATTGTCATGCACCTTTATATGGACGCATTGCGTAACATTTTGTTTTGTGTTAGAATTTGTTTGTCGAATAGAATGATTTTGTATAGTATATTTTTTTGTAGAAGAAAAATCTGTTTTTTTGTTAATTGAAAACATCTGTCCTACAGCCTTCTCCCCCATTACATCGGCTTCGTGTTCTAGCGCGGCATTGTCATTTACAGGCATGCCGTTGATATTTGTGGTGGGTGAAACACGGCCGGCCATTTGCTGGGCGACATGCCATGCTTCGTGTGGTAAGTGCCTTTCCTGGCCTGGGGCAACGTGAATGTCTGTTCCTTGCGTGTAGGCGAGTGCCTGTACGGTGGCGGGTTTAGAACTGTTATAATGCACACGCACATCGTCCATCGAGAATCCTGAAAGGCTCTCGATACCAGACTTTAAATTGTCTGGCATTCCTGTGTTATTCAGTCGCGGGGTCTCCGCACGCTGGGTGGCGTTGTTTGCCATATTCGCTTTGCGCTGTAGAGATTCACTTTGAGAAGATGAATCAAAAACGGAGGAAACGGTAGAGCCCTCCTTTTGTTGGGCAAAAGATTGCTTTTGTGAGTAAGTAATGAACATATGATTTTGGAATACCATCCGTCTTAGGCGATTCTTAAATAAGATTAGAAATAGATTACGAATGAATTACATTTGTATAAATAATTATTGCACAGTGCAGCTGCCCCATGCTTTTGAAGGTTGGCTAAATAGTTTTGTTTTTGGAGGATGTGTTTCATCTTCAGGTGCTTCATCCTCAATTTTAAATTCGTCTTTTTGGGGAGTTGGAGCCTCTTTTATAAGTTTGTCGTATTCTTTAATATCTATGTTCTTTCGAATAAAAATTTGGTTTATTACGCTGAGAGCTGTTTGGAATAAGAAATCATCAACAAAATTTGAGACCACCCCTTCCGGCTTATATTCGTAAGAAAATTTATTTTTCTCAAATGAAATTATTAAGGTCCTTTCCTTGAATGTAAAAGAAATGCAAAAATTGTTTGAACTGAATCCCTTTGGAATGGTTATATCAATTCCGCCTTTTTTTGTTGTAGTCGCTGTTGTTTGATTTTCATCTGAAATATTACCCTCTTGTCCATAAATGCGGGCAAACCAATGTGCTTTAGCGAGATGAGTAGAATCATAACTTTTCCCCGCGGCATCTTCAATACAAAGCTTATCTTGGCCGTCATCGTCAATTATGGTAGTGACATGTTTTGTCCATCCGACAAGATTATTGAATTCTGCTTCTTCGGGTGTTTTTATCGTTATTTCGGATAAAGGAGCATCTGGAATATAACTTCTTCTTTGTGCGTCGGATGTGTTGCATGTTGTTTTCCATCCTTGCCAAGTAGAGACGGCGAGTGATTTTTTCTCTTTTTCTAAAATTATTTCCTCGCTTTCTATTTGTGATAGGCGCAAATTTAAATCATTTAAAACTATTCTGTTTAGAGAAGAATCAAATTCCTTTTGCTTGCTAAGCCATTGTTTTATCAATAATAAATCATAGAAAATATCTCGGCCTAATTTGGAAAATGACGGATTTCTATGACATTCATAGATTTCGTTCTGTTTTGCTTCGCTTATAGGTATTATTTTTTCTAAATCTTCACAAATGGAAATAAGGGTGGATATGATTTTTTTTTGCGAGCTTAGGTCTTGTGGGGAATCTTTATAAAAAGTGCCGATAAAAGGCTGCAGATTTGAAGGCGTCGTAGACTGGTTGTATTTGAAATATGCGAGACCTGATATTGTTTCTTGTTCTTTTTCTGGTTCGATACCAAGCGAATGCAATTTCTTTATGCCGCCATATTCATTTGGAAGATTTGCATTTACGTATATAGTGGAGGCTTCGTTACTTTTTATGGCATATTTTTTTGTCTCTGAAAGAATGTATTCACCTTGCTTTATATAACATTGAATAGGAAAATTGGAATTTTGTAATATTTTTTTATTTTGACAATTGTATTCTTTGTTTAGCATAGCCTTCTCTCCCATGACATCGGCTTCTTGCTCTAATGCCGCATTGTCATTCACTGGCATGCCGTTGATATTTGTGGTTGGTGATACTCGGCCGGCCATTTGCTGGGCAACGTGCCACGCTTCGTGGGGCAGGTGCTTTTCTTGACCAGGAGCTACATGAATATCGGTTCCTTGTGTGTACGCGAGAGCCTGAACAGTAGCGGGTTTAGAACTGTTATAATGCACGCGCACATCGTCCATTGAGAAACCGGAGAGGCTCTCGATACCAGACTTTAAATTATCTGGCATTCCCGTGTTATTTGGTCGCGGGGCTTCTGCACGCTGGGTAGCGTTGTTGGCCTTGTTGGCCTTGTATTGGAGGGAATAGTTTTGTGAAGATGTGTCGAGGATTGTAGTGGCTTTTGGATCGCCAGTTTCTCGCAATACTTGCGCTTTCTTTAGATACGTGCTGTGCATAATTTATCTAGCTACTAAAATAAAAGTTAACGAATGCTTTACTTGATTGCTCCAAAATAAAGACAAATTATGTTTTCTAAAATGTTGGAAAACGTTAGTTCTACATTCATTTGTTGCGTTATATGATTAAATTACTGGAAAAACAGTACTCTTGTCTCCTGGATGCTTTAATTTGATATCAGTCAGTCCTACTTTATTTAAAATATGTGTAGCGGTTTTGTCAAAATTTATATCTGCGTTTCCGAAGTATTTATCCTTAATTTCATTAAAGCATCGTATAATTATATATGCTTTAACTTCGTTATTAGGCATTGCTGCCGGAAACATTGTGCTGTTTTTTTCTTTTGCGGAAGGGGGGGGGTATTTCCAAGAAATATTGTGAACACAATTTCTTTTAATATCACCAGCTGTTAGAAGGATCCCGTTTGGTAATTGACCATCTGTATACGCATGAAGACCTTTTGGGTCCTGAGCGGAACCCTCTCCTTCAAAAATATGTTTTTTCAAAGAGGATAAATGTAAGTCAAATTCGTCACTTAATGTTTTTATAGTATTTTGAATAATTACTTCTTCTGAAGATAAAGGTTGAGGAAGCAATCCGAGTTCGATACATTTTGCCGTAAAATTTTCTATAAAAGTCTGCTCGTTGAGAATAAGCGCTATATTTGTTCCTGTAAATTGCACTGAAAATGTAACAGGAATATCTTTGAATTTGTTAGCAGTTGTTTTATTGTACAAATGTTTAAATTGATCAAGTCTTTGATTGACGCTTTCCTTAAGTTTTGTACTAGAGATTTCGTTAACCTGAGAAAGTGTAATAATTTTTTCAATTTGTATGTATTTTTCTTTTATACTTTCGAGCGTATTACAATCATCAATTTTAAGTGATGTGAAGCTATCCTCGTTTTGTAGTAATCTTCCATTTAAAGTAGATAACTGATTTAAAAAAGAGATTACATATTTTTTTTTCTTTTTGGGCACCTCATCACCAAATAAAAAATCGTTAGATACATCATTTTCTAAAAAATTTTGTAATCCTTCAATCGTGCTGTAATCACTTTTTTCATTATTATTATTATAACAAGGATAACATTGCGTAAGATATGGGTTAGATTTTTTATTCTGTAAACGTATGCCGTCCCTCTTGCATTGCACAGCCTTCTCTCCCATCACATCGGCTTCATGCTCTAGCGCAGCATTGTCGTTCACCGGCATACCGTTGATATTTGTGGTGGGTGATACGCGGCCGGCCATTTGTTGGGCGACATGCCATGCTTCATGCGGCAGGTGCTTTTCTTGACCGGGGGCTACGTGAATATCTGTGCCTTGCGTGTAGGCCAGAGCCTGCACGGTGGCTGGTTTAGAACTGTTGTAATGCACGCGCACATCGTCCATGGAGAATCCCGAAAGACTTTCGATGCCCGATTTTAAATTGTCAGGCATTCCTGTGTTATTCGGTCGCGGGGCTTCTGCACGTTGTGCTGCTGCGTTCGCTAAATCCGCTTTTCTTTGTAATCCTTCACTTTGCGTAGAGTAATCAAGGACTGATGCTGCTGCATTTTCAGAAGTCTTTTGTGTAGATTCATTCTTTTTAGAGTACGTTACAGACATGTTCTTAACCTCCTTAATCCGGCAGCACTATGGCATCAAGCTTAGTTTTAGAGTGCTTATATATGGTGTTAAGCATGATTTTTGCGCGTTTATTGCAGCCGCTTAATGTCTTTGACGCATAAGTTAAAGCTTTTGGACGCTTTTTTCTTATATCTTTTAACTTTTGCAGTGCAATATCTTTTTGACTACGGTCAATGTTTGCATCTGCGGCTATAGAGGCGTAAAGTAATGCCTTTGTCGCATATGTTTCGAATTCCATGCGCTTAGCATCCATTCTACGCTCTTTTCGTTCTGTATTAAGCCAATGATAATATTCAGGATGGTCTTTTAAAAAATCTGCAAAACCGCCTATATACGGAGCCAATGTTTGTCCGTTATCACCGACAAAACCATCGTTATAACTTCTATAAAAATCAAGGATTCGTTCTTGAGTGTAAACTTTTGCGCTCCATTTTCCTTTAGCATCTTTATTTAAACTTCCTGTTACTGATCTTATGCCGGCAGCACCAGGACTGATTAAATTTTGGTTTTGATGGATTATTCCTTTGGAAAGATATTCATCAGTTACATTCCGAAATGGTTTAAACATAGCCTCAATTTCAATCAAACCTCTATTTTCTGCATCAAATAAAGCTTCTTTTGCGTCGCCTAGATCACCCGTTGCAACATGGGCTATAAAGGTTTGGCTAAAATCCCTTGGAACCTCACTATAAAAAATAGGCGGTATTTTATTAAAAGATTCTGCATCATCCCATGCTGGAAATTTGCTTTCTACAAAATGAAAAGCAACCATAAAGCATCCAGAAAAATTAGCACTCTTTATTTCTGCATTTGCATAAGGCGTAAAACATATTTTTCCTGGCTCATAAGGGATTCTGTCTTTATATGTGACTCCACCTATATTATGATAGTACACGAATTTTCTATCCGCAGGAAGCCTCTGCACCACACCGCCCGCTCGCTGTAAGACACGCTGAGCGACTGATAACGAACGGCAATCGTTAACCACTGCTGCGTTTGACGCGGGGCGCGTTTGCGTTGTTGTTTGGCGAGGTGCGTATGTGGTGCTCATGGTGTTATCCTGTTAAGCGAGTTGTTCTTCTTCTTCGTCGTCGACAATGCGCTGGATAGATTTGCCTTGGACGGGTTCTTCCTCTTCTTCGAGGGAGGCGCGCTGGAGGGCGTTACCCATGAGGTCTGCTTTGCGCTGCAGGCTTGCGCTTTGCAGCGAAGAATCCATAAGGCTAGCGGCGTTACTGTTTGCGACACGCTGGGCGGTTTCTGATTTTTGAGCGTATGTGCTTAACATAGGTACTCCTTTTCTTATTTATGTTTCAAGTTTCTTTTCGGAAAGTCTGCGGAACGATAAACCTGGAGCAGGGTGATGGCGATGACTGTCAGGATGATCACCACGAAACAGCCCCACTGTCCGACCTTACCGACATAATCCATGAAAATCGGGTCAAAGTTGGAAAGAATGAGCGACGTGAGCAGCGGCGGTATGGCGACCAGTGCCACGAGCAGCGCCAAGTGCTTTGAGAAATAGGAATTCACGTTGCAGTTGACAAAGAAACAAATCAATAGCAAGAATACGAGCGCGTATACGACTGTATTCAATAAACGGAATGCCCAGCGGTGGGTGCAGAAGAAGGCGGCA
>Ga0310786_10006701_pt1 | contig 15235 bp, 15 predicted proteins | sample AusTroGonzalo_MG_FD_203881 | JGI IMG/M metagenome (GOLD analysis project Ga0310786, IMG submission 203881) | Bovine rumen microbial communities from tropical cattle in Woodstock, Queensland, Australia - Gonzalo_03 (v2) (version 2) | ecosystem: Host-associated > Mammals > Digestive system >... | reverse complement strand
TGAGTTCGCGAAGGACTTCCGCAACGAGGGCATGGACAAGACGCACAATCCGGAGTTCACCTGCATGGAGATCTATGTGGCCTACAAGGACTACAACTGGATGATGAAGTTCGTCGAGACCATGCTGGAGAAGATCTCCCTCGCGGTGAACGGCACCACGAAGGTGAAGATCGGCGAGAACGAGGTCGATTTCGGCGGCACCTACCGCCGTCTCCCGATCCTCGACGCCATCAAGGAGTACGCCGGCGTGGATGTGAAGGGCATGGACGAGGACGAGCTGCGTGCCACCTGCAAGAAACTGAATGTGGAGATTGAGCCCTCGATGGGCAAGGGCAAGCTGATCGACGCCATCTTCGGCACCTACTGCGAGGACAAGCTGATCCAGCCGACCTTCATCATCGATTATCCCGTGGAGATGTCTCCGCTGACCAAGCGCCACCGCACCGACCCGACGCTCACCGAGCGTTTCGAGCTCTTCGTGTGCGGCAAGGAGCTGGCGAACGCTTATTCCGAGCTGAACGATCCGATCGATCAGCTGGAGCGCTTCGAGGAGCAGGCCGCGCTCAAGAGCAAGGGCGACGACGAGGCCATGTACATTGACATGGACTTTGTCCGCGCGCTCGAGTACGGTATGCCGCCGACTTCCGGCCTGGGCATGGGTATCGACCGTCTGACGATGTTCATGACGGGCCAGACCACCATCCAGGACGTGCTCTTCTTCCCGCAGATGCGGCCGGAGAAGGTGCTGAAGAAGGAAAACAAGGAGCAGCAGACTGCCGAGTAATCCCGACCCCGCCATGCCGGAGCTCATCACATCCCCTTCGAATCCGAAGATCAAACGCCTCCTCGCGCTGCAGCAGAAGTCCTCTGCGCGGCGCGAGAGCGGTCTTTTCGTCGTCGAAGGTCGCCGCGAGCTCCAGCATTGCCTCGACGCCGGCTTCGTCGTAGATTCGATCTTCGTCTGTCCTTCCTTCCTTTCTTCGGGGAGCGACGAACTGCCCCTGAAAACGTCCGGCTGCGCCGGACCCCTCCCACAGCCTTCGGCTGCGTGCCCCTCCCCCTTACGAAGCCGAGGGTGGCTACGGTTTTCAGAAGCAGTTGTCGCCTCCCCGAAAGAGTTCGAGGTTTCGGAGGACGTTTATGCGAAGATTGCGATGCGGGAAGGGACCGAGGGCGTGATTGCGGAGGTGCGGGCGAAGGAGCGGAAACTCGAAGAGCTGGCGCTTCCGGAGCATCCGCTGATCGTGGTGCTGGAGCGCGTCGAGAAGCCCGGGAACCTGGGGGCGGTGCTTCGCAGCGCGGATGCGGCCGGCGCCGACGCCGTGCTGATCTGCGACCCGCTGACCGACCTCTGGAATCCGAACCTGATCCGCGCCTCGATCGGTGCCGTGTTCACGGTGCCCTGCGTGGCCTGCAGTTCCGAGGCCGCCATCGCCTTCCTGAAGGCCCGCGGCATCCGCATCCTGACGGCGCAGCTGCAGGATTCCTCTCTCTACTACGATTGCGACATGACCGGCGGCACCGCCATCGTGATGGGAACGGAGGCCACCGGCCTCACGCCCGTCTGGCGCGAAGCCGCCGACGCCCATATCCGTATCCCGATGCTCGGCCGCCTGGACTCGCTGAACGTGTCCGTCTCGGCCGCCATTCTCCTCTTTGAAGCCGTCCGGCAGCGACAGAATGGATAAATTCGGACTCATCGGGCATCCCATCGCCCATTCCTCCAGCCCTGCGCTGTTCACCGCCGCCTACGGCGGGAAATACCGCTACGAGCTCATCGAGACGCCCGACTTCGACCAGGCCTGGGCCCGCTTCCTCGCGGACTACAAGGCCATCAACGTCACGGCTCCCTTCAAGGGCGACGCGTTCGCCCGCGTGGATTGGCGCAGCCCCGAAAGCGAGCGCGTAGGGGCCACGAATCTGGTCGTCAAGACTCCGGACGGGACCAAGGCCTATAACTCCGATTACCGCGGCGTAAAGGCCCTTCTCGAGCCGCTTGGATGCCGCACCGCGGCCGTGATCGGATTCGGCGGAGCCGGCAAGGCCGCCCTGGCCGCCGCCGAGGACCTCGGGCTCGACACCCGCCTCTACCGCCACGCCGAGGTGGCCGGCGGCGTGAGCGCAGACGTCATCATCTACACGCTTCCGCGCACCGTCGAGGGCATCGATCGCCTCGACTGCGCCCATCTGCTGGAAGCCAATTACAAAGATCCCTGCCTCGCGGGCCGTCCGGGCTACATCCCCGGCTCCGCCTGGCTTCTCGCCCAGGCCGTCACCGGCTACGCCCTGATGACGGGCGAGCAGCCGGACGCCGCCGCAATGGCCGCTGTCCGGTAGCGGGAATTCCTCTCGTAAATCCGTCATTATCTGACACGAATGTGTCAGGGTATTGTCTTCACGCAAGATTTCCCTATATTTGTGTACCGCACACTAAACATGAGGCACCTTGCGTTTCTTCTTGCCTGCGGATTGTGTATTACCGCCTGCTCGTCCGGCCCCCGAAAGGCCCTGGACGAAGTGGACCGTCTGATGTCTTCCCGGCCGGACAGTGCGCTGATTGTCCTGGAGCAAATCCCGCAAGGGGCTTTCCACACAAGAAGCCAGAAAGCAAGGCACGCTTTGCTCCTCTCCACGGCACAAATCAAAAATCATCTGGGCACGAAGAACGACTCCATCGCCCACAGCGCCTACGATTATTATCGCCACCACGGGACCCGTGACAATCGGATGAAATCTGCCTATTACTGGGGCGTTATTAAAGAGAATGCCGGAGAGACCGTCGAGTCCACTATATTGCTTCGCGAAGCAGAGCGCCTTGCGAGGAAGATAGGGAACTATCATTATCTCGGCCTCGCCAACCAACATCTCAGTTCGCTCTTTGCCGGCAATTACGACATCCAGTCGGCCTACGAATATGCGCAAAAAGCCGTCTCGGCCTTCGATGACGCAGGAGAAAAGCTTTCCGCCGACTTCTCCCGCATGGACGTGGCGAGACAAAGTTACAATCTGGGCGAGCGGACGCGTGCCATCGAGATGGCCGACTCCCTGCTGGCCTGCAACCAGGACGCGGATCCCGGGCTGCGCTACACCCTGCTTATCCTCCGGGCAGACATTCACTTTTGGGACCAAGAATACGAACAAGCCCGGGAGTTCTACGAGCAGGCGATGTCGCTCGGCTATCCCCTCGGCCTGCTCGGGATCGGGAACATGGCCATCATCAAAGAGAAAGAAGGCCAGCACGCTGCGGCAGACAGCTGCCTCAGAATCGTTTTCGAGCAGATGGCTACTCCCTATGACAGCTCGGCCTACTACTCTTGCGAGAGCAGGATCCGATTGTACCGAGGAGACCATCAGAATGCATACACCGCCGTCTCAGAAACGATGAGGCTGCAGAACGAAGATGTCAAAAACAAGATTTCCAGATCCCTGACACACTCTCAAAAGGCGTTTTTCGAGGAGCGATACAACGCCGAGAATGCACATTATAAGATTCTATTACTCTGGTTCGTGCTTACGGCTGTCGTCCTGTCTTCCGGCTTCTTGATCACCTATCTTGCGCTACAACGCCGGAAGAAGCAAGCGCTCGACGGCATGAAAGAGGTCGAGAGCCTGACCCAGAACATCTTGCTCCTGAAGAAAAAACAGAAAGGCGCCCAGGCCGCTTTGTATTCCATGGTCCAGAGCAGGATCGAGATCATGCAGGATCTTGCCAACAAGTATTACGCCTGGATCGAAGATGCGCCGACGAACCGCAGCGGCATCAAGATGAGGCTGCAAAAAGAAGACATCCTTAATGAGTTCCGCTCAGCCCTCAATACCCTGCGGAAGGACCGCCAGTTTATCTCGGATATTGAGAAAGCGCTGAACCTGAACTGCCAGGATATCATGGTGCGACTTCGCAAGGCCTTCTCTGGCGATGCCGGGCACAAGATGACCGAGCAGGACTTCCAACTCCTGACGCTACTCTTTGCCGAGTTTACACCCAAATGCGCCGGTTTCATTCTGAACATGTCGGAAGAGTCCGTGAGAATGCGCAAGAGCCGATACAAGAAATTGTTCGTCTCCATGGGCGAGGCCGGCGCAGACTTCGCCGAAAGGCTTTCCTAGCGGGCTTTTCATACGCTTGTTACGCTACAAAAAATTAACGCACTGATTATCAGCGCGTTAATTTTGTATTTGTTATACCCTTTCGCATTCAGGTCCCGTCAATCTTCCTTAACTTTGTAAAAGGAGAAACCAATAACCATACACATAAATGAAGAAAGTCATCCTGTTTCTGCTTTACGCGCTTTTCTTCTCGCTGAGCTCCATTGCAGGGCCTGGCAACGGAAACGACCCGAACGGAGGGACATCCATTCCCTTGCCCGGTGGCGGCGTCATCGTCATCCGCCCGGAACTTGGTGTGGTCGCGCCCGTCGATATTGACAGCCAGTCCGGCACGGTGATCGTCTGGGGCACCCCGACGCAACCCGTCAATGTCCGCATGGTTGAGATGGAGTCCGGCTTCACGCAGACGCACACCGCTTTCATGCCGGATGTCCTGCAGTTCCAGCAACAGCCCGACCTGGTTTACGTCACGGTCGAGTATGACGGAGAGGTGGTTCTTTACGCATATTCATTGGGAGAGCAATAAATTTGGCATAAGGAAATGCACCTATAAAGACGGCTGTTTGTCGAGGGCTTCTTAAACTGCTAACCTGAGGAATCCCACAATATGATAGATACGTACTTCGAAAGCCCTCGACAAACACCGTTAAATTATTTATCTCGAAATGCAGAAAGTCTCCCTCTTTTTCAAGCTGTCTGAAGCCAGTACTCCGAATAAGTACAAACAACCGACACGCCGAGGGATTAACTCGTGATACACAGGAGTGCCAATGCCTGAAACAAGTAGGTAACAAAAAAAGTATTATGAAAAAAAGTGTATTGTTTTTGCTGTTCATTTGCACATGCATCTTCGGAATGATTACATCGTGCAACAAACAATCAGCCCCCGCACAAACAAGTGAGGGAATTGTGTCGCAGTTCCTTTCGGGGGATGTAATGATCACGATTTCCAGAGGGGCTCCTTTATTAACCAAGGGAGAATCGAATGTATCAGACTTATATACAGTCACAGGAGAATTGAATTCGATTAAATATTCCCTTCTGGTTGAAAACATCGAGAATGACGGACTTCTTTTCCGCAAAGTCTATTCGCAAGAAGGAACATGGCTATTTTCTGAGGTCAGCTTTAATGGAGAGTTGATTCGCACTGAATTCGCCTCGCTGGATGATAGTCTTGACGACGCAGTTTCCACTAAAGGCGCAAGACATCACGGCGAGAAATACGGCGAATGCGTACGAAGAGTCCACAAAGATCTGAAAGAAGCAACTGAAGAGCATAACCCGATAACATGCGAGTTTGTTCCGTGTGGCGCAATTGCTGCAGTCGTAGCAGTAATTGATTGTGGGCAATACGAGTAAGGGTATCCGCGAAAATTATCTTGACGTTGTCAAGATAATTTTATAGAAAAATGTGTCAATTATTGTTGACATTTTGTAAACTATTATTTACCTTTGTAAAAAAAAGTATGAATCGATTTATGTTTTCTCACAATGTTCAAAAGGTTGCAATGTTGGTACTCATTGTAGATATGATTGCTCTCCTGGCAACTATTCTTATATCTATACTGAACCACGCAACGACAGCCTCCATACTACAGTCATCATTACTAATTGTTGGTTACGTCTCTTTGTTTTTCTGTGTTTTCTCTTGTGAAAAGATAGAAGACGAGTTTATTTCTTCATTGAGAGCACGATCTATCTCGGTTGTAGCAATTATAGCTTTTGTTATAATCATCGTTCTTGATATTGTGCAACTACTGCTTTCTCCAACAGGTTTTACCGTTTTAAAAGAATGGAGGATGGAGCATTTTTGGAACGGGAATTTCATTGCCTACCTCGCTGCGGCATATTTAATCCTGCTTAAGATTAGCGTAAAGCACTACAACAAATAGAAAGACTCCACAACTAGTTTATCTGTAGCATGAAGAATTCACTAAAAACTTTACGCGTAAAAAAAGGCGTCACTCAGCAGGAGTTAGCCGATAGTCTTTCTGTCAGTCGACAAACCATAATTGCAATCGAATCCGGACGATTTAATCCTTCTACGAAACTTGCTTTAAAAATGTCCGCATTTTTGGGTTGCACCATCCATGATATCTTTGTTTTAGAGGGAACTGATTAGGTTCGCTTGCTATGGTGTTTCGATTATTTCTATTTATACTTTTATTCCCAGTTTCATCGTACCTCTTTTCTATTAACGCCGCTGGAGAAGAGATAAAATATGCCGTTGACCCTACCACTTACAATTTTGGCGACTTGATTGACACTCAAGGTCCGGTTTCATGCACTTTCAAAGTCCACAATACAGGAGAGACGCCATTCTCAATTCTTACTGTTGCAACATCATGTGGATGCACGAGAGTTAATTGGACAAAGAGGGTCATTAATCCGGGAGAAACTGGGCATATCGATGTCGTGTATGCGAACAACGAAGGGCCACATCCTTTTGATAAAAGTCTAATAGTAAAGATTTCCGACATTAATGAAAGTTGCGTATTGCATCTAAGAGGAAACGTTATCAGAAAACTGGATAACCCGCGCAAATTATTCAGATTTAGGGTTGGCCCAATTGCACTAACGCAACAAACATATAATGGTGGCGAACTAAACTTTGGGGACACGAAAGACTGTGTTTTTTCCGCTTACAACTCTTCTCGTGACACCATAAGACTGCACCTGAGATCAACAAATAACTCAGGGCATCAAACAGATAGCATTATCCTTCCGCCCCAAAAGTATACCGACATCAAATACACGATAAAAGCTGAAAACAAGCAATACGGAAAGCAAATTGACACATTGTATTTAACGGGATCAGGCAGGTCTTACAAAAGAAGGCTACGTGGATTCGTTCTATTCTGCTACGCCGTTGATTCTTATACAAGTAAATCGGAAGCGAAACCGACAGCTCAAATTAATGACACACATTTTTCTCTTGGCGTAGTCCAAAGAAATAGCGTTAAATGTAGGAGGATCATTATCTCCAATATTGGGAAGGGCCCTCTGAACATATACCACATTGAAACCGAACCGGATCTATCCATGCATACGTCACTGTCTGTCCTACTTCCTGGAGAGACAAAGGAGTTGGAGTTTTGCATCGACCCAAAATCAATTCTCAAACGGAATAATATTTCAACCATAGACATATACACAGATTCCACAGAAAAACCGGTACAGCATATATATGTTACATACAAAGCGAGCTGGGTGTCACTTATAATCAATAGAATCGCGCATTTTTTTGAATCGTTCGACACCTCATCATAGAATGCCGTTCGGGGAATGGGCTCTGGCCCCGCTTTTTGCCAAGGTATAGCTAAATGCCTATATTTGTGGCAATGAACGCCAGCTTCTTCATTTTATATGCCAGCCGTTGTCATCGTTCTCATATTGATCGAATCGCTTTTGCTTCTCATTAGCAACATTGTTCAGATCCCAGAGTATACGAGTATTATCGTCGGGTGTCTTCTGGCATTTGCGATTTGGATCTTTTGGAGAAGGGAAGGAAATGTCCTTGTCAAAAGATTATTGACTGCGCTTTCCGTAATGGCGATCTGCTGGTCGCTTTATTCGGCATATGCACTCCCCTACTGGAACAGTATCACATTTCTGGACATTACAGGGAGAGATTACCCCATATCAAAGGAGTTGGACGAGGTCCTGAGTCCTGAAGAGGCTCGACAGGATTACTTGTTTGCGATGAAACAGCTTAAAAAAGTACACCCTGCATTTCTGGACAATGTTGATTCATCTCGCTTCGGACCGTCTATTGAATGGGCAGACTCCATTTCTGTCTGTCGCCTTTATCAACGGCTTCAATCTACAGTTTCATCTTTACATGATGCACATACGAAAGTATTCCCCGTCTTGCGAAAACCGCGTGTGGCTGATTATTCCGCATTTGGGGATATTATTTCTATTAACGGGGTCCGCCGAGAGGATTTTGTCGATAGCTTTGGAGATTATATAAGCAGCGAGACCCGGGAGTGGACTACATATTGTATTCTTTCCAGACTGAATTCACTGGAGGACCTCAAACTTTATGGCCTATTCGATTGCGATAGTGTGCGTATTGGTTTTTCTTCGTCTGAACGCGGGCAATTCAGTCATACTTTCAAAGAGAAAGACTTTCAATTTAGCGGGCAGAGCTCATCCTATTCCCTGTCTTCGGCCCATCAAGGCGGGTATAGCTTTAATGACACCGTCTCATGTGGATATTTGCGATTAGATAACCTTATCAACTATACTCCGGCTGCCCGGAGGAGGTTCAAAAAGAGTATTGATTCGTTTTTCAGTCAGTTGATTCAGAGAGACTACCAGCACCTTATCATTGACCTACGCGGCAACCGTGGTGGGAATGTCGATATTTCTCGTATCCTGTTCCGATATCTACCTGTTGATGAAATAAAGATGGGCGCACGGTATTATCGACGTGGGCCGTTTCTGTTTGGTTCTTCGGTTCGCCAGGTTAATCGTTCAAAGAAGGAGCATCGATTTGATGGTGACATCTATGTCTTAACATCCTTGACAACTTTCAGCGCCGCGATGCATCTGGCCGATTATCTACAAGGGAACGGATTGGCTAAAATTGTCGGCCAATCACCGGGAAATACCCCAACCTGCTACACGAATATTGCACACTTTGTTCTCCCGAACTCGCACTTATCTTTAAACGTTTCTACGGGGAAGTTTATGCGGACAGATGAGACGCAAGAAGAGAATATCATCAAGCCCGATTTGCCTTGCGAGGCTAAAATAGCATATACCATATTGATGCAACAATTCATGAATGCTGATCGACATGAACACTAGGCTATTTAGGATGTTGGCCGCCGCCATCCCGCAAATCCGTCATTATCTGATACTGATGAGTCATAATGAGACGAAAGCGCCATCGGGCGTAGTTATTCACACAGAGTATTCTTATATTTGATTGAGATGTTTTACATTTAACTGATAGCCAAGATCGTGAAAACAATGAAGTGGTGTATTGCCGGCCTCCTGGCCACCCTGGCACTGTGCGCTTGCGGGCCCAAGAACGAGCCTGCGGCGGAACCCGTTAATCTCAAAAACGGGAAAGTCGTCGTCATCTTTGAGAACTGTCCTTTGCAGACGAGTACCCGAGTATTCGGAGGAACCCGGAGTCATGTCGAAAATCGAACCATTAATTTTATGGACGAGAACGGCGACCGCGTTGTTTTTGACCCCCGACTAATGGGCCGGGACACGCTGGAGATTCCCACCTATCTGGGTTATGCTGAGATGCAGCATCTGTACCAGGCGTTTGAGTATAATTGTTATTTGCTGCAGGAAGGTGATACGGTCCTCGTTCGGTACGGAGAGACAGGAAGGCCTACGCTTCAGAGCTTGGTCTATGAGGGCAACTCCGACGTGTACAACCTGCCCTACTCGATCCCGGACGCCATCCAGAAGTTTGGCTATTATATCGAGACGGTACTTACGAGGGATAATTTTACAAATGCATATCGATATTTCCACGATAAAGCACATCGGGCTAAGTACCCGGGCCTCGAAGACTCTTTCAGGCCGGTTTATGTTGATCTCGATTCCCTCGCGATCGTGCGTAAGCAGTATTTGACAACGCTCAGGGCCGCTGTTGATTCTCTCTATCGCGGGCAGATTATTGACACGAGTTACTACCAGTACATGCGGCATCGCTTCTTCCCGGAGAGCCGCTACACGCCCGAGGAGGTCATCCAGTCAGACAGCCTCCTGCATTACGTGTCCAACTTTTCTACCGCCCAGCATTACCAGAATGCACATCTCTACTCTAATATCGTCACTTCTTTTGACCGGATTGCGCGCGATACCGTTATGACTCCCCTGGCCAAGAGAGGGACCCTGAAGCGCCTCCTGAATCTGATCCTCACGGACGAGTCCGGCTGGAAGCACTACTCGAAAGATCTTAAATCCCGATACACCCAGAAATACATTGAGATCACGGGAGATTCGACCGTCGTCACAAAAGTTGCCACCAAGGAGATTGCCGTCGCATCGCTGAATTCCGCGCTTCCGCTCGAATCCACCGACGGAGAGGTCATCAGCTTGGAAAAGCTTTTGGAGAGCCACAAAGGGAAAGTGGTGTATGTGGACTTCTGGGCCTCCTGGTGCGGCCCCTGCATCGGGCAATTTCCGAAAAGCCGGGAATTACACAAGCGCTTCGCCGGGAAGGATGTCGTATTCCTGTTCATCTCCACCGACTCGAATCAGAAGAGCTGGCTGGACAAAGTCAACGAAAACACCGATCTCTTGTCCGGATCCTACCGCGTCCTGGACCACGACGCCGACTTCCTGAAGCAAATCAATTTGGACAAAATCCCGCGCTTCCTGATCTATGGCCGGGACGGGAAACTCGTCAACCCGGATGCCCCCAGGCCCAGTGATGAGAGTATCAACGAGGCCTTGAACGCGCTTTTATAATTTAAATGACACACTTGCGAGCCATACTGCCGATTCTGCTCCTGTCGCTGACTTGGGGAGCTTCCTGTCACGCCCAAATCATCATCTCCTCTGGCGATACACCCGTGGCGTACAAATCTTATTCTCTCCGCTTCAACGTTGCAGACAAGAACACACAGCAGCCCATTCCGTTTGCCTCGGTGTACCTGCAGGAAGACACACTGATCACTCATTTTACGCTTACGAATGAAGCCGGGGAGGCCGTATTGAGAGATATCCAGAAAGGTCAGTATTCCTTGAACATCGAGCTCCTTGGCTACAAACCATTCCGTCAGCAGATCGATCCATCCAATGGCGGCTCCGGCGCGAGACAAATATTGCTGGAAGAAGATCATGAATTAATTGATGCAGCGACGATTACAGACCTCTCTTCGCCAGTCAGGTACTTGCGCGATACGGTAATCTATAACGCCTCTGCGTTCAAGACCGGCAGCAACGCCATGCTGGAGGATCTTTTGAAGAAAATGCCCGGATTGTCTGTCGAGAACGGGACAGTCTATGCGGACGGGCGCCCGATCAGCGAAATCACCGTGGAGGGCAGGACCTTCTTCTTTGGCGACCCGAGCATGGCACTTAAGAATCTCCCCGCTCGGATTGTCGATAAGATTGTGGTGACAGACCGGACTTCTGCCTCCGCAGGCGGGGTCAACCTGGCTTTGGGGGAGAAAAACGAGAAGGCGATGGATGTCGTGCTCAAAGAAGAATTCAAGCGCGGCGTATTTGGCCAGGCTTCCGCATCTGGCGGCGTGGGATCTTTGGTGGAGGCTGACACGCGGGAATCCGGCAAGGCCCTGTGGAGCGGGAAGCATAACCTCAACAGTTACGATGAGAACTCGCAGATAACCGCCTATCTGGCGGGCGGAAATGTTCTGCCGGGGAACGGCTTGAACGGCAAAGCGGCTGTTAATATCGGGACCAATCTGATTCGTGGGCTGGAGACCACGCTGTCCGTCATTTCGGCATACGACCAAAAAGATGAAGGCTCGACAGGACAGAAAACCTATTTGGACAAGGAGGCTTCCAGTTCGGCCTTTTCTCAGCAAAAGCAGGAAGCCGCCAAGGCATGGCGCGTGGATACGGATCTGGAAACCCGCTTGACGAGCGCGAAGAATGTTGATTTGACGCTGAAGGCGAATGTCTATTATTCCCGAAACCGTTTCGAGCGGATGCGCGAAATGACACCGCTCCTATCCGATGGAGCGCCCTCATTCCTGGCAGAAACCGGACAGGATAGGAGCCTCACGACCGGCGTGAGCGGCCGGTTCACTTGGCGATCCAGCAAGAAGGAAAACCGAAACCTCAAAATCAATCAGCAGTTTACATACATTCGCAATTGGGGCGATGAAATGCAGCAGTCCTCCCTGTTGCTGGATCTCTCCAACGAGAAGAGCACATACCGGCTCGTTACATCCGCGGCGTATTCGGAGCCGCTCTCCGATAAATGGACGCTCTCCACTACATTAGATCTAAATTATGATAGTATTTCAGATCGTGTCGCTTCCTCCGACCATGTGAGCAAAAAGCCCAACATCCCATTCTCCTCTGATCTGAACACCTCTAACATGGATCTTGCAGAAACGATTCTGCTCTCATATAAATTGGGAAAGTATAGGATCTCTGCAGGCGGACAGGCCCGGCAGTTCTACGCTTTAATCGGAAAAGTTAATCGACCGGATTGGCGTTGGGGAGTCGTGCCATATATCCGCTTTGATGACGAAGACTATAGCAAGCAGTTTTATATTTGGTCGCAGACGAACCGTGTTCCGGAGACCGAGACAATGTCCGCTTTGCTGCGAACCAGTCCCACGGAGATCCATATTGGCAATCCATTCCTGAAACCCTCTCATTCGGTTAATGGCGCGGCAAATTATGAGATTTCTCGAAAGAAGTGGAGGCTTCAGCTAACGGCCGAATTCCGCTATAACTTCTCTCCCATTGTACAAGCAAACTGGGTTTCAAAAGAAGGGATGCGTTATTCTTTCCCGGTCAATGCAAAGCTTCCAGGCATTAACATTACTCCTTTCCTACAGTTTGACTATTTCTTTGGAGAACGGCGAAGTTGGAACCTATACGCAGATTTGTATGGAACGATTTCGGCCGTCCGAGGTTTCCAATCAACCCGCGAACGCTCGATCGATATCTCCGCCTTTGATTATCAGCAGTTCATCGAAGATATCTGGGGGGATAGCACAGGGTCGCGTTTTTACGCTGGCGAGAGCGGGTTTGAAAGCAGCACCAACCGGATTTTTGATTTGCAAGCAGATCTTTGGCTCCAGTACCGGAACGAGCACATTACGACTTCCGCTCATTTCAAACCGCAATACTATGGCTCCGTGCATTCGCTTGTTCCGGCAGCCAATTATCAACGATGGATTTTCGTTACGGGCGTTTCCCTTGAGGCTATCTTGCCAAAGGGTTTTACCTTCGAGACAACGCTTGATCGCGTGATCTATTCCGGGTATGGCCCGGGGTTTGACCGGAGATTCTGGGATTGCTTTGTGCAGATCGGCAAAGACATCGGCATGTTTTCGCTCTCGCTGAAGTGCGATGACCTGTTCAACAAGTCCATCTCCTTGTCTTCGTTCTCGACACCGTATCTATATCAATACGAGCTGGTTAACCGGCTTGGACGCACCTGCCTGTTTTCTATCAGCTACCAGTTCGGAAAAGGAAGCAAGGGAGCAAAAAGAAACAGTAATCGTTTTCTTCAAAAGGTTCAGTAATAAATCGCTTAGTATATGAAAGAGGCATTGTTAGAATTATGTTTTTTAGGGGGCATCTTCTCCCTGGGCTTGATCGCGCATGTTATTTATGCAAGCATCAAGCGCTTTGCGGCCGCGGCCAAGGAGAAGAATCATCAAGGAATCATCTTTGAATTGGTTATTCTCCTGGTAATCATCGCCATCTGCATCTTCATCGTGAAGCCGTTCCGGATGGTAGGACATCTGGTATCATTGATTCCACTCGTCCAGTAGCGCGACACAAAGCTGAATGATGCCTCTCTGGAAATGGATCCTCGCCCTGGTCGGCGGGTTGCGCGCAAGTTGTCCTAGTAGGACAGCGGCCGGCGCAAGGCAGCGAGGATGGCGTCGGCAACGGCGAATGACGTTAATCCCGTGGAATATTCTGTATTTCGGGATTTTTAATTGAATATCTTGCGGATTTCAAAAGATTCCCTATCTTTGCGATGACAAAGACGGAGATATGAGAATTGTTTCGCACAAAAAGCTGAAGGACTTCTACAACCTGCCCGGAAGGGAGGACACCAAGGCGCCCCTGGAGCGGTGGTATTCCATCGCGGAAGAGGCCCAATGGACTGGGCTGACAGATATCCGGAAGGATTTTGCGACGGCGGACTACGCCGGCAACCAGCACTATGTTTTCAACATTGGCGGGAACAAGTATCGGCTGATCGTCGTGGCGAAATTCATGATGGGATACCTTTTCATCCGTTTTGTCGGGACGCACAAAGAATACGATAAGATAGACGCATCAACCATATAAAGCCATGGGAAGAATTACCGAAATGCAATATCAGTATGCGCTGGAGCGCATTGAGGACCTGCTGCCTGTCGTCAATGGGGAGGACCCCAACGAGGAGAAGGCGGTGGAACTCTCCATCTATTCCGATATCGTCATCGAATATGAGAAGGAACACTTCCCCATCGAGAAGCCCACGCCGGCCGAGCTAATCCAAGCTTCGCTGACGGAAAAGCAGTTGACGCAAAAGGAGCTTGCTTCGCAGATTGGCGTGAGTCCTTCCCGGATCAGTGATTACGTTTCGGGGCGGGCTGAACCATCCCTGCACATCGCGAGCCGCCTCTGCCTCGCCCTCGGCATCGCCCCCGCAGCGATGCTGGGACTATAGCTGCGCGAGGATGACGTCGGCGACGGCGTCGGGCGTGAGGTCGTCGGTGTCGATGGCGTGGGGCGCCTGGGCGTAGATGGGTGCGCGGGCGGCGAAGAGCTCCTCCGCGTCGGCAAAGAGGGGCCGGGAGGCGTCGGCAGCGCCGAGCCGCGCCCGGATGGTCTCGAAGCGCGTCCGCAGGAAGACACACTGCGTCTGAGCCAGAATGATTTCCCGCGCAGCGGGGACGGTCAGCGTGCCGCCGCCCAGGGCCAGGACCACGTCGCCGGGCGCCGAGGCCGCTTCGGCCAGTACGGCGCGCAGCGTCTCCAGCTCGACGGCACGGAAGGCCGCTTCTCCGCCCGCCCGGAAGATCTCGGGGATCGTGCGGCCGTCGCGGGCGACGATCTCGGCGTCCAGGTCCACGAAACGGGCCCCGAGACGCTCTGCGAGCGCCCGGCCGGTACTGCTCTTGCCGCAGCCCATGAATCCGGTGAGGGAAATCGTCATTTTTCCAAAGATTACCGGACAAAGATACACGCAATTCGGCAAAAAATCCCTATCTTGTCAGACTAAATTTTATGTATTATGTCACTGAACAAAGTTATGCTGATCGGTAACGTTGGTAGAGACCCCAATGTACGTTACCTCGAAGGAAACAACCCCGGCAATCAGGGCCGGAAAGTCGCAACATTCACCCTCGCCACCTCGGAGCGCTACCGCGACCGCAACGGCGAGACGCGCGAGAACACGGAATGGCACAACATCGTCGCGTGGGGCCAGCCCGCCGACGTGTGC
>Ga0310786_10006699_pt1 | contig 15236 bp, 9 predicted proteins | sample AusTroGonzalo_MG_FD_203881 | JGI IMG/M metagenome (GOLD analysis project Ga0310786, IMG submission 203881) | Bovine rumen microbial communities from tropical cattle in Woodstock, Queensland, Australia - Gonzalo_03 (v2) (version 2) | ecosystem: Host-associated > Mammals > Digestive system >... | reverse complement strand
GCGGCCGCACGGGCGCGAACAACCCGTCCGTCACCACGGCGCCGTTCTACAACCGCCTCGTCTGGAACTTCACGCGCGGGATCACGGCGGGCGAGGTCGCATACGCCGTCAACTACGGCATCAGCTCCGACGACGTGGACGCGACGATCGACGAGGACGACGCGGCGCTTCAGTATCCGCAGGGCCACGGCGACGCATGGGGACACTACCTCTCCGCGATGAGCGTCTGGTATCGCCTCCTCAGGAACCCGAATTTCTCGTGGTCGACGTCGCAGATGCAGATGAACGTCGCGGACAGCGTCGTCGACGTCGACTACTACGACGAGGAGCGCTTCGCCGAGACGGCCGGCAAGCTCGCCAAGACGGCGAACGACGTCATGGACCGCACTGCGCGCAAGGCGTGGCGCGACAACGGCGGCGCGAAGGGCGCGGGCTATCTCGACGAGGACACTGAGCGCAACTTCGGCTACGGCGAATGGGCGACGCGCGGAGGAATCGGCGGCGTCATGAACTGGATGGTCGCGAACTCCCTGCTGCCGGGCGCCGAGAGCGCGGGCGAGCACTATGTCGCCGCGCTTGGCGAAGGGGCACACATGTGGACGAGCAACGCGCCGGTCTCCGCCGTCGCCGGACCGTGGACGTTCGAGTGCAACGTCGCCGCGCCGTCTGGGTCGAGCGGCGAGTTCTTGATGTTCTTCGGCGCGGAAACAGAAGACCAGGACTGGAATCCGAACGTCGCCGAGAACTGGGAAAGCGCGAACGGAACCGTTTCAGTCTGCGCGAACGGCGACGGAAGCATCACGGTCGCCTCCGAAATCTACGACTGGTATCTCGTGAGCTACGAAACGAACGTCGTCGTGCAGCTGACCGATGCCGAAACGGGCGAGGTGACGAACACGGTCGATTCGACGAGCCTGCGCTACCGGCTCGACGTCGACATGCGCGAAGTCGCGTCCGAGACGGTCGCGAACGTCCCCTCCAACGCGATCTACGCCGTCTCCCTCGGCGCGGACGGGAACTTCTCCATGCGCATCGTGGACGAGGCGGGAACGGAGGTCGCGAACGTCAACCTCGGAAAGATTCCGCTGGACAATCCTGACGTCGTGATCGGGCTGGGCGCCTTCGAGGGCGTCGCCTCCGAGATGCGTTTCTGGGCCGGGCATCGCTCGACGGCGCAGCTCCACGCGAACCGGGCGTATGTGAATCCGCGCGACGAGGACCTTCTCGCATACACGAGGGGAATCTCCGGCACGAAGACGGTGGACGAGCTGCCGGACGAGACGCCTGGCGGAGACATCCTGTGGGAACTTGTAGACCCGCGCTGGCTGACCGTGCAGGAAAGCGGCCTCGACATCGCGTTCGACGACGAGGGGCTGCTCAGGATCAACCGCTCCACGGCGCAGGACCTTGCGACGATTCCCGGCGAGGTTGAGGCGATCCAGCGCAAGCTCGACAGGCTCGACGCGGGGATGAACCCGCTGGGGATTTCCGACGCGGCGGTTCCCTTCGACATCTCTCCGGAGGGCGTCGCGGAAGGCACGTCCACGCACTTCGAGCAGATCGCGGAGCGGGCCGAGACGGCGCTCGGCAACGCGGCGAAGATGCTCGACCGCGCGCAGGAGGCGGCGAAGACGCTCCGCCAGGTGCAGGACGGCGAACTCGTCGAGGACGACTTCGCGCAGGAGTCCGAGACGGACTACAAGGCGCAGCTCATCGCCATCTACGGAACGCCATACGAGGACGACATCGGCGCGACGGGGACGTATCCGCAGGGCTACGACGGCCCCGACCTCTACCACTACATGTACATGGACCTCTCGCTCTTCGGGATAACCGGGGCGGATGACATCAAGCCCGTGTCGGTCGTCTACTACGACTCCGGGGCGGGCGGATGGAAATACGAGTCGATGAAGTCCTTCATGGAGAACGGCAGCACGTATTCCACGACCAATACGATGTCCTACCAGCTTTCCGCCAACGGCCTAGTCGTGAAGCCCGATTCGATCAGGGGCTCGCGCCGGGCGTGCGGCAAGATACAGGACGACTACACGGCCTATATCCTCGCCTACATCGACTGGAAGAACGCCTGCGACGCATACGACGGCAAATACGGCAGGCTTTCCGCGAAGATAGACCAGATCAAGGCCGTCTACACTGCGCAGGAGGACGCATGGGACTACGAGAAGCAGCGCTTCGGCTTCGGCGTCGCGAACTGCGTCCTGAAGATGATCGCGCAGAATGCGGCCTCCACGTTCAAGATGTCGGGCGAATTGCTGGAGGACGGCGACGAGTATCTTCAGGGCGTTTCCGACATGTCGGCGTTTACGGTCGGGCTCGCCTCCGGATTTACGCCGGGTTTGGCGCTCTACGCTGCGGCGGGCGGGACGACCGTCGGGATGCAGGCGGCGTTCAAGGGCCTTGGCGAGATGATGGACGGCATAAAGGCCGACATAGAGGCGGCGCAGGAGCAGTTCGAGTCGCGCGCCCAGATGGAAGCAGCCTGCGCTTCGTGGACCGAGGCCAAGAAGTCCGCGTTCGACGATGCGATGGAGGCGATAACCGACCTCAAGGATGCCGCAGTCGCCGTGCAGACGTCGTGGGCCGCGATGGTGGCGGCGGCGGAGAACTTCGACACGACAATCGCCGAGGGCGACCGCATCCAGGCCGAGCGCGAGAAGACCCGCGCCCGCCGCGTCAACAGGCTCATCCGCCTGAGATACCAGGACATGTTCTTCCGCCAGATGCAGAACGAGGCGCTGACGCGCTATTCGCAGGCGTTCGACCTCGCTCAGAAATACGTCTACATGGCGGCGCAGGTCTACGACTACGAGACGACGCTCCTCTCCGCCGACCGGGATTCCGGCGACGCGTTCCGCGCGGAGATCGTCGGCGCGCGCGCGCTCGGCGTCTTCGACGACGACGGCAAGCCCGTCATGAACGCCGGCTACGGCGACGCCGGCCTCGCCGACATACTCGCGAGGATGCAGGCGAACTATCTCGTCCTCAAGCCGCGCCTCGGCATCAACAACCCCGACAGGAACGCGACGTGGTTCTCGCTGAGGAACGAGCTCTTCCGGATCGAGGACGGCGCGGAGGGCGACGCCGACTGGCGCAAGGCGCTCTCGAAGTGCGTAGTTGACGACATCCGCACGGTCCCCGAATACACGCGCTTCTGCCAGTCGATCGCCTCGTCGTCGGCGCTTCAGGCGAAGGAGCCGGCGCTCGTGATCCGCTTCACTTCGACGATCGACTTCGCGAAGAACTTCTTCGGCAAGGATCTCGAGGCCGGCGACCACGCGCTCGATTCCTCCTACTACGCCACGAAGATTGCCGGAGCTGGCGTGAAGTTCACGGGCTATCCGACGGACTCGCTCGCCGCGACGCCGGTCGTCTATCTCGTCCCTGCGGGCGCGGACAGAATGCGCATCCCCGGCGGCGGCGAGAACGGGACGGTTCTCGACTGGAACGTCGCCGATCAGGTGATTCCCGTCCCCTATGCAATCGGCGCAACCGAACTTGACGACACGGACTGGATCCCGACATATACGGGCTACTCCGGCGGTATCGACGCGATGGCGAAGATTCGCCGCCTGCCGTCGTTCCGCGCGCTCATCGCGGACGAGGATGACGATGACAAGGCTCTCGCTTCCACGCGTCTCGTCGGGCGCAGCGCCTGGAATACGAAGTGGGTGATGATAATCCCGGCGGGACAGCTCCTCGGCGGAAATGCGGAAGACCGTGTCCGCGCGCTCTCCATCTTCGTCAACGGCGAAGACTCGAACCGCGACGGCGTGATCGATCGTCCGGGCGTCGCCGATATCGAACTTGGGCTCAAGACCTACGCGACGTCTGGGAACTGAAGTTGAAAAGGTGAAAAGGTGAACAGTGAAAAGCGGGAGAGAAAATACTATGTTTGAATTCGCCATTCGTCATTCGTCATTCGCCGTTGCACTGCTGAGTGCGGCAGTCGCATTTGCGGGCGACCCGTCCGTAGCGCTGCCGCCGTTCGTCCTCACGGGGCGGGTTGTGGACTACGATTGCGCCGGACTTAAATCGGCGGAGGTGCGCGTGCGCAAGGGTTCGCTTCTCCTTGCGCGGAGCGCGGTTGGTTCGTTCGGCGAAGATACTTCCGCGAACTACTCCGTGGCGGTGCCGATGTCTAACAAGGAGGTCTCGACGGCGGCGCAGTTCGGCGATACGCTCGCCGTCGAAGTCGATACGGGCGCGGCGGTCTATTCCGACACGAATTTCACCGTTTCCGCCGTGAGTCCCGGGCGCACGCTGAAGCTCAACCTCAAGGCGGCGGTGTGCACCAACGGCAAGGGTGTGGCCGACCAGTATTTGCGCGACATCCGCTGGGATCTCGAGGATATGGGACTTTCCATCTCGGACTACGACCCCAATGCCGACTACGACGGCGACGGCGTGTCGAATTACCTAGAGTACCTTGCCGGAACGGACGCATTCGATTCTGCGGACGCCGGACTGAAGATTCTTTCGTGGCGCGAGGTGGAGGGCAACGAGTCTGTCATGGAGGCTACGTTCCTGCCGGGGCGTGGACGTGCCTACTCCGCCGAACGGGCAGCGACCGACGGGGGAAACCGAATGTCGTTCGAGCATCGTCAGCACCAGACCGACCCTATGCCCGGCGCGCCGGCCAAGAATTATCTCATAACAGAAGACGAGGATCCAGAAATCCGTGCAGTATATCTTTACAAGGAAGGCGCTTCCAGCCTTTATCGCCTGCGCCTTGAGTAGCGCGGCGGCGGGCGGGTCGTTCACGAACCACGTGGGGCATGCCGTGAGCGGAGGGCTTACGGCGGTGACGAACGGCGTCGCCGTAATCGGCTCCCGCAGCTATCCGCTTTCCATCTTCCCGGAATCGGAACAGGCGAGGATGCGGGAGCTCCTCGCGGTCCCCGCGCCCCTGCCGCCGACATTGGTCGCCCTTCGCCGATCCCTCAGGGAGCGAGCAAAGCGCGCGGACGCGCTTGTCGCGGCTGGCGCGAGCGGCGAGGAAGAGGCTGCGGCCAAGCGCGCCAAGCTGCAGTCCGCATGGACACGTGCGCTGGATGCGGATTCCTCCCTCTCCCCGGCCACGCGGAGGCATTGGCGCGCTCGCCTCATGGATCCTTGAGCATGGCGCGGCGCGCTTGGCTCTGGACGCGCGCAGGCATTTTGCTGTTTTTGTCAAAATACACATCTCTTCTGGCTGGGAGAATTTGGTATACTATGCGCAAAGATTCTTCTGGCGCACAAGACTTTGCGGGTTCCTCAAGGCTGCGTGGCCTGGTCCGCCAACGGCGCGCAAGAGGGGTTGGGACGGCCTCGTAATGACAACGCTCACTGTAGATTCAAATGGGGGGATTGCCAAGATTGTCCGTGTCCTTGCGCTGTGCGCAGCGCTGGTGTCCTTGTCGGCTGGCGCGGCACCTACGCTGACGTACTACTCGGGCGATGAGGAAATGACCAAGAGTTCATGGACCGCAGATGCCTCGGATGCGGCGGCAGGCTGGGCTTATGACCTGAAGGCGCTCGACACGGACACCCTGACGCTCTCCGGTCCTGGGCCGTACAAGCTGTGCGGCAGCGCCACCGATTTCAGCGTGATTGTCGCGGAGTCGTGCACCGTCGCCCTTGAGGGATATTCGGTCTCCGATTCGCAGTCGCCGATTGTCGTATCCGCCGGCGCGACGCTCACACTGCTGGTCGGCGAGGGCACGAACACTCTCGCGGGGGCGACTACGGCGACTCACGGCAACCATCCGGGCATCGAAGTGCAGACCGGCGGCACCGTCGTCATCGACAAGGTCGAAGGCAAGGATGACGCCGACTGCGTCCTTAACGCCTCCGGAGGCAACGATTGCGCCGCAATCGGAGCGAAGGACAACTCAAGCTGCGGCGACATCGTGATCAACGGCGGCACGGTTAACGCCACTGGCGGCGACGAGGCGGCCGGCATCGGCGGCGGCAACGTCAAGAACCAGGCCGTTGAGATCGGCACGATCACGATCAACGGCGGCATTGTGACGGCGACGGGCAACGACCGCGGCGCCGGCATCGGCACCGGTCTTGTGCAGCGTGGCGGCACTGCGACGGCCAAAGGCGTCTACATCAACGGCGGCGTCGTTACCGCAACCGCGACCGATGGGCGCGCGGCCGGGATTGGCTCAGGTGAAGTCACTGGCCTAGGCGACAGCAGTCTGCTGGGCAGCGCCGGTTCCGTCACGGTGAACGAAATCGTCATCTCTGGAGGCACGGTGACGGCATCGACATCCAACGACAAGGAGAATTCGAATCGACCGCAGGAGGCGGCCGGCGCCGGCATAGGCACTGGCATCGCCGAAGCTGGCGGGGAAGTAACCATCGCGAAGATATCCATCAGCGGCGGCACGGTGACTGCGTCCGGCGCCTGCCGCGGGGCGGGCATCGGCATGGGAGAGGCTTATGACGGGCTTGGCCAATCCGCGAGGGGGACGGTCGGCTCCATCGAGATTTCCGGCGGCCAGGTGACCGCCATAGGCGGCAGCGAGGCGGCTGGCATCGGCACAGGCGTCGCGTGCGGTTCTCATGTTGAGACGACTGTTTCGGAAATCACTATAAGCGGCGGCACGGTGACGGCGACAAAGGGAGCAAACGCCAATGGCAGCGACATCGGCGTTGCGACTTCTGGCAACAGCACCGGCACGACGACGATGGACTCCGTGACGGTGACGGGAGGCAGCATTGCCGCAGGCACCACGATGACGAACCCGTCAAGCGGCGACGGCAGGGACGTCTACACCCTGTCCGTGGCGGGCGACTGGCAGCCTGGCGAAAAGGTGGCGGTCGCCGGGCTTGACGGCTACGGCGTGAACGACCTTTATGCGGACGAAAACGGGTGCGTCGTCATGCTCGTCCCGGACGGGACATACGTCTTCAACGCCAACGGGCGCCTCTACGAGGCTACGGTGAACGGCGGCGACGCGGCGGCGCAATACGCGGCGGCAACTGGCATGGAGATCGACGGCGTTGACATCGCGTGTGGGAGCGGGAACGGCTGGTTCTACGACGGCGAAACGCTTTCAGTAGAAACGAATGCGACGCTGGCCTTTTCCGGGCAATCCCGCCTCCCTGTTGAGCTTCTCCTGGATGACGGCGTGGACGTGACGCTGGACGGTGTCACGATCAATGGCGCAAGCGGCGTTCCCGCCGTGACGACGACCGCCGATGCGTCCGTGACGATTCGCCTCAATGGCGAAAGCGCACTGTCTGGCGGCGACGGTGCGGCGGCCGTGCAGCCCGGCGAGGGCGCGACAATCACGATCCTCGACGGCTTGGACGACGGAATCGGGCTGCTCACGGCCAACGGAGGCGCGGGCGCCGCGGGCATCGGCGCCGGGGCGTCGACGGCGTGCGGAAATGTGACTATCGCGGGCGGGCATGTCGCGGCCACCGGCGGAGCCGGAGCATCCGGCATAGGCGCGGGCGCTGGTGCCGGGGCCAACTGCGGGCTCGTCGCCGTCAGCGGCGGAACGGTAGAGGCCGCGAGCGGCGGCCCCACCGCGAGCGATGTCGGCAACGGAGACGAAGGCGTGTGCTCCGGCGTTGAGGTGACGGGCGGTTCGCTCGTGACAGCAAACGGCACGGTCGATCCGCCAGCAAGCGGCCTCGGCGACGTCGGCGGGCGCGCCGTGGCCATCCAGAACGACAACTGGGCCGTCGGGGAGGCAATCCATATCTCGGGCCTTCCGGCCGGCTACGGCACGAACGACATCTGCGCAACTGAAACCAAGAGCATCTGCATGTGGCTGCCGGACGGCGGCTACTCCCTTGAAGTGAACGGCGAATGGTACATTGTGTCGGTCGACGGCGACGGCTGCTCTGTGGACAGCGTAGACCCGCATGGCGGGGCGACGTGGCTGGCCGCCGGCTCGCAACTTGGCCTCCACTCAATCAGGCAAGACGGCGAGCACATGGCGCTGTCCGTCTCGGTGCCGCTGAGGAAGGGCGCGGACATCGCGGACTGGGCGAGGCTCTCCGTCGCGAACGGCAAGGTCGCCGTGGTGGTGGCGGAAAGCCTCGAGGCCATGGCGGCGGCATCGCTGGAGACGTTCCTTGGCGGCGGGACGGCCGAAGGCGCGAGCCTGGTCTATGTGGGTACGGAGCCGTGCTCGCCGACGGCTGCCGAGCACGTCTCGTCCGACGCCGCGGCGAATTCCATTGTGGTTCGCGTGCCGAAGCCTTCGCAGACGACTGGCTTCTACCGCGTATATGTGCTGTAGAGACTGAAACTCCGGCGACTCCTCAAGCGGAGCGGTGCGCTGCGCCCTGGGAAGATTGCGAACGCCGGGGCGTGGTAAAAATGGTATAATATACGCCCTCTGAAAGAAGGCGCAAATGGCAGACTACAGCAAGATAAGGAAGTTCACCGACGCAGCGGACTACGTGAAGCGGTTCGTGGTGCAGGAGGAGATTGACAAGTATCTTCCGGGCGGAAGGCATTTCATAGACGACGCGCTCATCCAGCGGCTGCTGTCCGAGACGGACGGCAAGGAGCCCGACCCGGTGCGCGTGAGGGAGATCATCGCGAAATCTGAGTCGACGTGCGAGACGCTGCTCCCGGAGGAGACGGCGGTCCTCATGCAGGTCACGGACCCTGCGCTCTTCGATGAGATGTGCGCGGCGGCGGACCGCATCAAGAAGAAGGTCTACGACAACCGCATAGTCGTCTTCGCGCCGCTGTACGTCGCGAACGCCTGCGTAAACGGCTGCCGGTACTGCGGATTCCGAGAGGGGAACGCCGAGCAGAAGCGCCGCGTCCTGACGATGGACGAGCTCAAGGAGGAAATCGACGTGCTCGCCGGCCGCATCGGCCACAAGCGCCTGATTGCGGTATACGGGGAGCATCCGACGACCTCCACCGAGTACATCGCCGAGACGATCGAGACGTGCTATGCGCGGCAGGTCAAGGCGCCGAAGACCGGCGCCCCTGTGGGAATCCGCCGCGTCAACGTCAACGCCGCGCCGCTGCCGGTGGAGGACCTGCGGGTCCTCAAGTCCGTCGGCATCGGGACGTTCCAGGTTTTCCAGGAGACATACAGCCGAAAGCTCTACGAGGCCATGCACCCGGCGTGGAGCGTGAAGGGCAACTACGACTGGCGCACGACGTGCTTCCACCGCTGCATGGAGGCGGGCGTCGACGACGTGGGGCTCGGCGTCCTCTACGGACTCTGCGACTGGCGCTACGAGCTTCTCGCGACGGTAATGCACGCGCGCGACCTCGAGCGCTGGTTCAACATCGGCCCGCACACGCTGTCGTTCCCCCGCCTCGAGCCCGCGAGCGGCACGAAGGTCCCAGAGGAGAGCCCCTGGCTCATCGACGACGAGACTTTCGCGAGAATCGTCGTGATTGCGCGCCTCTCGATCCCCTACACGGGCATAATCATCACGGCGCGCGAGTCGCCGGAGAGCCGCAACCGCGTGCTCGGCTACGGTATGACGCAGCTCGACTGCTCTTCGAACATCGCCATCAAGGGATACAGCGATTTCGAGAACGAGGCCCACCAGGAGAAGGACCGCCAGCAGTTCATGCTCGGCGACACGCGTTCCCTCGACGAGATGGTGCGCTACCTCGCCTCGCGCGGCACGATAACGAGCTTCTGCACGGCGGGCTACCGCTGCGGGCGGACGGGCGGCTGCATAATGGACGCGCTGAAGACCGGCCGGGAGGGCAAGTTCTGCAAGATCAACGCAGTGCTGACCTTCCGCGAGTGGCTGGACGACTTCGCGTCCGACGAGACGCGCAGAATCGGCGACGCGCTCATCGAGAAGGAGCTCGCGGGCATCAGGGAGTGGCTCCCGAAGTTCTATCCGACGGTCATGAAGCAGTACGAGGCGACCTGCCGCGGCGAGCGCGACCTCTTCTTTTGACCCCGGCGGACCGGCACACAGGAAAGGCAAGGCATGAAGATCATAGACGGAAAACAACTCGCGGCGGACCTCAGGGCCGAGATCGCGGAGGGCGTTGCGAAGCTTAAGGCGGAGAAGGGCGTCACTCCCGGGCTCGCCGTGATACTCGTCGGCGACAATCCGGCCAGCGTGAGCTACGTCACGGCGAAGGAGAAGGCATGCGCCGAGGCGGGCATGTACTCGCGCGAAATCCGCTTGCCGGAGGCGACGACCGAGGACGAGCTCGTCGGGCTCGTCAAGGAGCTGAACGCAGACCCGGCCATACACGGCATACTGGTGCAGCTGCCCGTCCCCAGGCACATCCGCGACAAGGCCGTGATCGACGCGATCGCCCCTGAGAAGGACGTGGACGGCTTCACGCCCGTCAACGTCGGCAAGATGCTCATCGGCGATACGTGCTTCCTGCCGTGCACGCCTCACGGAATACTCAAGCTCATAGAGTTCTCCGGCATGGACGTCCGCGGCAAGCACGCGGTCGTCATCGGCCGCAGCAACATAGTCGGCAAGCCCGTCGCCGTGCTGCTCGCCCGCAAGGATGCGAACGCGACGGTCACGCTGTGCCACACCGGCACGCCGGACGTCGGCAAGTTCACGCGCGACGCGGACGTGGTCGTGGTCGCCGCGGGCCGTCCCGGGACGCTCACGGGCGACATGCTCAAGCCGGGCGCGGTCGTCATCGACGTAGGGGTCAACCGCGTGCCGGACGCGACCAGGCCGAAGGGCTTCAGGCTGGTCGGCGACGCGGACTTCGAGAGCTGCTCGAAGGTCGCGGGCGCCATCACGCCGGTCCCGGGCGGCGTCGGCCCGATGACCATCACCATGCTGCTCTGGAACACCCTCGAGGCCGCCAGGAGGTGATGCGGTGAAGGCGGCTCTTCTCCTGGCGTTCACGATTCCGCTCCAGCCGCTCGTCAGCGAGGACGTGCTGGAGCCGAGCGTCAGGAACGAGGTGGACCACGCGCTTTCGCTTGCGCCCACGAACGCCTTCGCCGAGGTGTCGTTCCCGACGAACGCGCCTGCGCTCTGCTGTCTGTGCTGCCGCTGTGCGCAGACGAATGCGCCGGCGGAAACTGCTGGGTGCGGGTGCGCCGACGTGCGCCGCGACGTGTTCGGGACGAACGGCCTATCTTCCACGGAGGTTGCCATCAAGCTGATTTCGCTCCAGAAGTCCGACGGACGCTGGCTCGACGGGACGAACGACGTCTCCGCCGTCGCCGTCGGGATTCTGCGCTCGCTCTAGGCGGTCCTGCATTCCGCCGGCAGGCACTTTGCACTACCAAAAGCCCTCAGAATCTGGTACAATATCCGTGAATGGGCATTGTGCCCGCACCACAAGAAGGGACACCTAGAACATGAAGATCAAGAAACTCGAAGGGCTGGTCGCCGCGGCGCACACTGCGTTCAACGACGACGGAAGCGTTAACTACGGCGTCATCCCGAAGCAGGCCGCGATGCTTGTGAAGCAGAAGGTGACCGGCGTGTACGTCAGCGGGACGACCGGCGAGGGCGTGCACTGCTCGACAGAGGAGCGCAAGCGCGTCTTCGCTGAGTGGGTCAAGGCGGCGAAGGGCAAGCTCTTCCTCATCGCGCACGTCGGCTCGCTGTCGCTCCCCGACACGCAGGAGCTCGCCAGGTACGCGCAGGAGATCGGCATGGACGCGACCTCGATCGTGCCGCCGTGCTTCTTCCGCCCCGGATCGATCCAGGGCCTGATCGACTACATCAACGAAGCCCTCAAGTACGCGCAGAAGCTTCCGTTCTACTACTACCACACCTCGATGAGCGGCGTCACGTTCGACATGGAGGCGTTCCTCAAGGCGGCGGACGGCAAGATCAAGAACCTCGCCGGAATCAAGTTCAACTACCCCGACCTCTACATGTACCAGCGCTGCCTTAGGGCGCTCGGCGGCAAGTACGACATCACCTGGGGCATCGACGAGTGGTTCGCGGGCGCGGTCGCCCTCGGCGCGAAGTCCGCCATCGGCTCCACGTACAACTACTCCGCCGGACTGTACTACAGGATATGGGACGCCGTCAAGAAGGGCGACCTCAAGACCAGCGAGAAGTACATGAAGAAGGTCTGCGACATCGTCGACATCCTTGTCGAGTTCGGCGGGGTCGCCGCTGGCAAGGCCATGTGCGCCGTCCACGGAGTGGACCTCGGCACCGTGCGCGTCCCGCTCAAGCCCCTCACCAAGGCTCAGAAGGCGGACATCGTAAAGCGCATCAAGAAGATCGGCTACAAGTAGGGCCGCAACCAGGCCGGCGGGCGGCTGCCGCCCGCCCGGCTTGTCTTTTAGCGTTGCATTCGGAAAGGACCTGAAATGAAGACAGCGTACTGGCAGAAGTGGAACAAGACGTACAAGGACGAGCTCCTGAAGAACGTGATGCCGTTTTGGATGAAGCACGGCTTCGACAGAAAGCACGGCGGCGTGTACACATGCCTGAACAGGGACGGCTCGCTCATGGACACGACCAAGTCCGTCTGGTTCCAGGGGCGTTTCGGCTGGATGGCCGCCTACGCCTACAACCACGTGAAGAAGGACGCCGCGTGGCTGGCCGCATCCAGGAGCTGCTGCGAGTTCCTGGAGCGTCACTGCTTCGACAGTGACGGCCGCGCGTTCTTCGAGGTTACGGAGGACGGCGTGGGCCTCAGGAAGCGCCGCTACGTTTTCTCCGAGTGCTTCGCCGCGATAGCGTACGCGGAGTATTCGCTGGCGAGCGGGGACAAGGCGTGGGCGAAGAAGGCGGTTGACCTCTTCAAGCGCATCCGCAGGTTCACGGAGAACCCCAAGAAGTGGATGCCTTCGAAGTCCACTCCCGCCATGCAGGCCCAGGGACATTCGCTCACGATGATCCTCATCAACGTGGCGAACGTCCTGAAGCAGGTCTCCGACGACCCCGTCCTCGACCGGCAGATCACGGAATCCATCGAGAAGCTTGTCAAAAACTTCATCCACCCGGAGTTCAAGGCTCTTCTCGAGACGGTCGGCCCGAACGGAGAATTCATCGACACGCTCGCCGGGCGCGTCATCAACCCAGGGCACTGCATCGAGACGAGCTGGTTCCTGATGGACGTGGCCGTCGCGCGCGGCGACGAGGCCCTGAAGGAAGTCGCGCTCAAGATACTCGACTGGTCGTGGGCCTGGGGCTGGGACAAGAAGTACGGCGGAATAATCTCCTTCAAGGACTGCCGCAACCTGCCTCCGCAGAGCTACGAGCAGGACATGAAGTTCTGGTGGCCGCAGTGCGAGACCGTCATCGCGACGGCCTACGCCTACAAGCTGACAGGCGACGCGAAGTACCAGAAGTGGCACAAGCTCGCGGGCGAGTGGGCGTGGAAGCACCTCAAGGACCGCAAGTTCCCGGAATGGTACGGATACCTCCACAGGGACGGAACCGTGGCGCAGCCGGCGAAGGGCAACATATTCAAGGGGCCTTTCCACATCCCGCGCATGCTCGTCAAGACGTGGGAGCTGACCAAGGACATGTGAAAACACAAAGACGAAAGGATCATGGAATGAAGAGTCTTGTTGGACTGGCGGTGGCGGCCGCCGCGCTTGCGGCGTCCGCGGCGATGAGCGAAAAGTCGGTTCTCTGGAAGAACGGGGACGGCGGAGTTGCGGTATACCGCATCCCCGCCCTATGCACTGCTCCGAACGGGGACCTGGTCGCGGCATGCGACGCACGGAAGGAGAACGGCGGGGACCTCAACGTCTACCAGCCGATCAACATCTCCGTTCGCCGCTCGTCCGACGGCGGCAAGACCTGGACCCAGCCTGAGAACAGCTGGACGTGGCAGTGGAACGACAAGGCCAAGTGGGCGGGCAGCGACCCCTCGTTCGTCGTCGACGCGCAGGCCAAGAAGATATTCCTCTTCTACAACGTGTGGCTGTGGGAGGACACCAAGGCCTGGGACAACAACGTGTACCGATTCTACGTCCAGGAGTCGTCCGACGACGGCAAGACCTGGTCCAGGCCACGCGACATCTCCAAGGACATAGCGTTCCCGGAGTGGCCGTTCGGCAAGGCGCGGAACGCAGGCGGCTTCATCTTCATCTCGTCCGGCTCCGGCGCGCAGATGAAGGACGGGACGCTTCTCCACACCATAGTCCACGTAAACGACGGCAACGCGCTCTTCGGCTCGGACGACCATGGCAAGACGTGGAAGCCCTTTGGCAAACCCGTAAAGAACGGCGACGAATGCAAGGTCGTGGAGCTTTCGGACGGGGCGTGGATGATCAATTCGCGCTGGCGCGGCGGCGGGCGGCAGATACATGTCTCCAGGGACCGCGGCATGACGTGGGAGTCGCGCTACGACGCGGCGCTTGAGGATCCGCAGTGCAACGCGCAGATCATGCGCTACGGCAAGGCTCTCCTCTTCACCAACTGCAAGAGCCCCAACCGCAGGGCGCTTCTGCACCTTCGCGCCTCCGTCGACGACGGCAAGACCTGGACCCCCGGAACGTGCATCGATCCGCAGGGCGCTGCGTATTCCGACATGACGATTCTTCCGAATGGCGACATCGGCATCCTCTACGAGGGCGCGGGCTACGCGACGATCAACTTCGTGACCGTTACGCTCGCCGAAGTCAAGGCGCAGTTCGCCGAATGACAAGCCAAAGGAGATCCCAGATGAAGTTCAAAGTTCTCATGGCTGCGGCGGCGTCCGCCGTCGCGGCGTTTGCTACGCCCGTTGAGGTTGACTGGAAGGCGGGCGAGACAATGCCCGCGAAGGTCGCACGGCCGTTCTCCGGCTTCTTGTCCGATGGGCGGTTTGTCGTCGCGGGCGGGAGTTATTTTGAAAATGGCAAGAAGGTCTATAGCGCGGACATACATGTCCGCGAACTGGACGGGACGTGGAATAAGGTCGGCGAGCTGCCGCATCCGGTCGCCGAGGGCGTCTGCTGCGAGACACCGTTTGGCCTTTTTTGCGCGGGCGGAACTGACGGCGAGACGGTGTTCACCAACACATTTGACGTTGTCGGCAATATGCTTACCGAGGATGGCCTTGATGTCGACAGGGGACTGCGGTTGCCCAAACCCGTCAAGATGGGGGCGGCTGCATATCACGACGGTCTGTATTTCGTAATTGCGTCGAAGGACGTTTATGGTATAGACCTCAAGAGGGGTGCAAGCAGGTTTGTGAAAATAGGCGAAATACCAGGACCTGCCCGCGAGCAGATTGTGGCGGCCGTCCAGAATGGCGATCAGAAGGAGAAGATGTTAATTGTCGCAGGTGGCTTCGACAAGGAGACGAAGAAGCCGCTCAGGGACGTCTATGG
>Ga0310786_10006696_pt1 | contig 15242 bp, 16 predicted proteins | sample AusTroGonzalo_MG_FD_203881 | JGI IMG/M metagenome (GOLD analysis project Ga0310786, IMG submission 203881) | Bovine rumen microbial communities from tropical cattle in Woodstock, Queensland, Australia - Gonzalo_03 (v2) (version 2) | ecosystem: Host-associated > Mammals > Digestive system >... | reverse complement strand
AATTCAATTTGTCCGATTCGGTTGTGATAAGAAAACCGTTTAGAAAATTTTTGAAAACAGGTTTTGTTCCGTTAAGAGTTAGATTTACCAGTGTAGTAAGTTGCGTTTCGTCATCGTAAATATAGATTTTTCCGCTTATTGTGGTGATGATTAATTTGTAACTGTCCTTGTGAGTAAATTGATGCAAGCCTGTAATTTCTTCATTATCTTCAACGTTTAAGAAAAGAGTGTTTCCGTTTTGTCTTTTTATACCGTTAGATTTTAAAAGTTCAATATTTTTTGAATCTTCCCAATACATTCTTCTTGTATCAAGTCCGAGTTCGGTCTTTGTCATTGCTTGGTTTATACCGCCGGACAAATTGTAGTAAGCTGTTTCCATTTTTCCTCCCTAATCATTTTTAAATTTTATATTTTATCCAGATACCATCTTACTTTTGTCCTAATGAAACTTCCGGCCTCATCCTTTGTAATTTCGGGATAAGGCGGAAGATATGTAATGTCAATTTTCCCAAAACTGGAGGTTTTAGGGTGCTTTTGACCAAATTCGTAATGTGTCAAAAGCGTATTTGGAGTTAAGATGATATTGTATTTCGTCAAAAGTTCAGCGCATAGCCGAAATGTTCTTTCAAGCTGTACGGGTGTAATTGGGTAATTCCCAATCGATAAAGGGTTTTTATAGCCAAACATTGCACATATTGCAACACCTATTGAGCCGGTGTTTCCGCCTCCGGTGTGCATTGCATATCTACCCGGTTTGCATATTTCGTTATCACTAACACGGTAATTACCGCAATATATTAAGCCTTTGTTATCAATTAAATAATGATAGTGTGATAAATCGCACTCATTTGGAATATACTTTCCTGCTGTCCAATGCAAAATTATTCGTTTCATAATACCTCGTTTAATGCTTTTAATTGTTTGAAGTAAACTTCGGGTGTCATTTCAAAAACATATTTCAATGCTGCATGTGCCCTGTTTCTGGCTGCAAGTTTTAACAAAACTCTGTTAAGATATGTTCTTACTGTGGCGTAATGAATTTTCATTTTTTTGCCGATTTCTTTGTCGGAATATCCCAATGTTACGTACAATATCGTAATTGTTTCTTGTGATGTCAGATTCATCTTTTACCTCATTTTCATTCAGTTTATACATTAACAAATAATATTTTTCACAAATTAATAATACTTCCTTTTTTAAAGAAAGCAGGGGAAATAGGTTATCTCCCCCAAAGATAATCGGATTTTATATGAAAAAAGTTTACTTTTATTAAAATGTCAAATTTCAGCTATAAAATTAGTATACATATTTTTTCTTTTTTGAAAAGTCGCCAAAACCGTCTCGTAGTAGCTGTTTCAACAATATCATGTCAACAAAAATGACTACAAAAATAAGACAAAAAACGACCTTTAGATTTCTCTAAAGGCCGTTTTATATTTTTTTAAGTTTCTAATTTAACTTAGCTTTGTCTTCTTCAGTTACCCCCTTGATGGTGAGGTTTACTCTGCCTTTTTCATCAATTTTGATAACCTTGACAATTACTTCATCTCCGATATTGAGATGTGGTTCAATTTGGTCTATTCTTTCGTTGCAAACTTGAGAGATGTGGACCATTCCGTCTTTGCCAGGAGCTAATTCAACGAAAGCGCCAATAGGTATAATTCTTACGACTTTACCTTTAACAACCATGCCAACTTCAGGCTTGAATGTTAATTCATTGATCATTTTCTTAGCGATTTCTGCACCTTCCTGGTCGTTTGATGTGATTGTTACAACACCACTATCCTGAATATCGATTTCAGCGCCCGATGCATCGATAATTGCGCGGATTTGTTTTCCTCCAGGTCCGATGACTGTTCCGATATCTTCAACAGGGATAGTCATTGTTGTAATACTTGGTGCAAACGGCGACAAGTGATCTGCAGGTTTTGTGATAACTTTTCTCATTTCACCTAAGATATGAAGTCTGCCTTCTTTTGCCTGAGCCAATGCTCTGCGCAGGGTATCATTTGCAATACCTTTTGCTTTCATATCCATTTGAAGAGCTGTTATACCGTCATCATTACCTGTAACTTTAAAGTCCATATCACCAAGGAAGTCTTCAATACCCTGGATGTCGGTTAAAACAACAGGTTCTCTGCCTTCTTCAGTTATCATACCCATTGCAACACCGCCGATCATACACTTAACAGGAACGCCTGCGTTCATCAATGCCATTGAAGAACCGCAAGTTGAACCCATTGAGGTTGAACCGTTTGATTCCAAAACATCTGATGTTACGCGAATTGTGTAGCCGAATTCTTCCTGGCTTGGTAAAGCAGGAACATTTGCGCGTTCTGCAAGATTTCCGTGACCTACTTCACGTCTGCCAGGACCTCTCAATGCTTTAACTTCGCCTACTGAAAATCCAGGGAAGATGTATTTATGCATATATGTTTTTTCTGTTTCAGGGTCAACACCGTCAATTTCTTGTTTCATACCAGGGCCTGCAAGTGTTGCAACTGATAATATTTGAGTTTGACCTCTTGTAAATACCGCAGAACCGTGTGCGCGCGGAATAACACCGACTTCGCACCAAATAGGTCTTACTTCGGTAGGCTTACGGCCGTCAGCACGTACGCCTTCATCCAAAATCATTGCACGCATGATTTTCTTTTCAGCATTTTTAAACTCTTCCGCAACAAAATCAATGCCTGTTTCTTCGATGATTTGTTTGATGTAGTGATCATCAGGCAAAGCATCAACTTTTTCTTTTACAAGAGCTTTTGCTTCATCAAGTTTATTTTGACGATATTCTCTGTCAAAATTGTGGTATGCATCGAAAATCATATCGTGAGCTGTATCATCAATAATTTTCTTTAATTCCGTTGTATCGTAAGGGTTTACAAATTCCTGTTTTTCAACACCGCATTCTTTTGCAAATGCAAGCTGAGCTTCGCATTGTTTTCTGATTTCAACCTGAGCAAATTCAACGGCGTTCATAATATCGTCTTCCGATACAAATTTGCAACCTGCTTCAACCATAATAACGCTGTCGTGAGTACCGGCAACAACAATATCAAGATCAGATTTGTCAGCCTGCTGGTGGGTAGGGTTTGCAATCATATTGCCGTTTTCGTCTTTTGAAACACGAACAGCACCGATTGGGCCTTCAAACGGAGTTCCTGCAAGCATCAATGCGCAGGATGCACCGAGCATTGCTAATGTATCAGGTTGATTTTCCTGATCGTAGCTGAATAGTTGAGCTACAATTTGTATATCGTTTCTATAACCTTTAGGGAATAAAGGTCTGATAGGACGGTCGATAAGACGCGAAATAAGGATAGCTTTGTCGCTTGCCTTACCCTCTGAACGGTTATAACCGCCAGGGATACGTCCTATAGCAGACATTCTTTCTTCATAATCAATAAGTAATGGGAAGAAATCTATACCAACGCGTGGTTCTTTTGATACTACGCAATGTACAAATAACATTGTATCACCGCATCTTACTGTAACGGAACCGTTAGTGCTTTTGGCATACTTCCCTGTTTCAACGGTAACTTTTTTACCGCCAATTTCCAGTTCAAATTTCTTTGTTTCAGGTACCATAATTTTCCTTTCCTGATTTCTTAGTCATACACTTCTAATTACAATATTAATTCTAGCACAAACAGATAAAAAATATTGCAAATTTGAAAGAAAAGTTGTAAAATTTCTTTGTCTTAAAGACAATGTTTATTGTTTTTTGTTAAAAGGAGAGGTCAAAATGAAAGAAAATTTCAAAAAGTATTTGGTTGAATTTATCGGGACATTTTTCCTTATGTTTACGGTGGGTTCTGTTGTATTGTTAGGTGCAAATCCTGTAATCGGAGCAATAGCAATAGGTTTTGCTTTGATGATTATGGTTTATGCAGGCGGTTACGTTTCAGGAGGACATTATAACCCTGCAGTTTCACTTGCAGCGGTTGTGAGTGGGGCTATGGATAAAAAACAGATTATACAGTATTGGGTTGCTCAAGCATTAGGAGCTTCAGCTGCTGCATTATTAGTATGCTTCTTATCTCCTGAAATCATTGAAAGCTCTTGTCCATTCACTTTACCGCAAATTATAATCGGTGAATTTTTATTCACTTTTGCATTATGCTATGTAGTTTTGCAAACTGCGGTATCTGAAAAAACCGCAGGAAACAATTACTACGGTTTGGCAATAGGTTCTACTGTTATGGTAGGTGCTGTTGCAGTTGGCGGTTTTTGCTTTGGTGCATTTAATCCGGCTGTTGCCTTAGGTTTGGGCATTTTAAATGTTGCTTGTTGGATTAGCATGGGCATAACGGTTTTGACTAACTTATTTGCTGCGGTTGTTGCAGCTTTGGTATTCAGATTTATTAACAAATAATTGTTAATATTAGCTAATAAAAAATCCAGGTATTTTAAATACCTGGATTTTTCTTTGTATTTATTTCTACACTCCAATAGGAGTCTTTGCTCTTTCAAGCTGAAGTGTAACGGTTGTTCTGTCACAAACACTTGACGGACCGAAGTATTGTATAGCTCCAGGAAATAAATATCTATCGTTCATAGCCCAATCTTCACGGTTGTTTTCTAGCTTTTTAAATACATTTCCGCTTAAATCCACAAGAGCTTTTTGAATAACAGGTTTCCATTCGCCATGACGTTTTTCCATATTCATCATCATTGTGAGAGGAATACCGCCCGCAATCCATTTGTCTGCACTTTCAGTCAAGTTTCTGACAGATGACAAGTATCCTGTTAAACCAAAACTTATTAAAGCAAAAGCGTTGTAGCCCAGCGAATAGCAGTAATCAGCATCAAAGTTTGAAGGGAATGCACACCTTCCTTCATATCCGAAGAAGTGTGATTGTGCTGAGAATTTACCTGAATATGTTCCTTCAGATTTCATTTTTGTCAAACGCTCAGTAATCATTTCAATCAATAATTTTTCGGTTTCAATTTTTGAAACTTGAACGTTCCCGTGAGGATCTCTGTCAGCTAAAAGCTGAGATTTGATTAATGTAGGGAGAGAACTGTATACGTGAGAATTCTCTGAGCTCAACTTGCTTTCTACAAGAGAGAATTTTTCGTTCATTGAGTTGGCGTTATGTAACTCTCCGCTTTTTTCAAGTTCTGCCATAACGTCATTTAGATTTGAAATCATAGATTTCATTTCCGGTATAAACTCAATCAAACCCTCAGGAATAACGGCAATACCGAAGTTTTTCCCCATTGAAGCGCGGCGTACGATGATGTCTGTCATGTAAGAAATTATGCTATCTAATGACATTCTGCGTTCTTCAACTTCTTCGCTTATTAAAGTTATATTTGGCTGAGTCTGAAGTGCAGCTTCCAATGCAACGTGAGATGCGCTTCTTCCCATAATTTTAACAAAGTGCCAGTATTTCTTTGCTGAATTTGCATCACGTTCAATGTTTCCGATTAATTCTGCATAAGTTTTTGTTGCAGTATCAAAACCGAAAGAAATTTCGATTTGTTCGTTTTTAAGGTCGCCGTCAATAGTTTTCGGACATCCGATAACCTGAATATCTGCATTGTTTTTAACGAACCATTCTGCCAAAAGTGCTGCGTTAGTGTTAGAATCATCACCGCCGATAATTACAACTGCAGAAATGTTCAAGTTCTTGCAAACTTCCCAAGAAGACTGGAATTGTTCTTCGGTCTCAAGTTTTGTTCTGCCTGAACCGATGATGTCAAATCCGCCTGTATTTCTGTAATCGTGGATAAATTCTTCTGTTATTTCAACGTATTTTCCTTCGATAATTCCTGACGGGCCACCTAAAAATCCGTAAAGTTTGTTGCTTGGATTAGCTGATTTTAAAGCGTCAAAAAGTCCTGCAATAACATTGTGTCCGCCCGGAGCCTGTCCGCCTGAAAGTATAACACCTACGTTTACTTGTGGTGTTGATTTAACATCAGAAGTTTTTTTGAATGTGATTTCAGGTTTTCCGTAAGTATTAGGAAATAAACCTTTTATCTGTTCCTGATCTCTGACCGATTGGGTAACGTTCCCGGTCAGCATTTCAAGAGAATTTATACCGCCTGTTAAACTTTCCGGAAGTTTTGGCTGGTATTTTAATCTTTCAATGTGTAGTGGTGATAAATTTGTCATATATTTAACCTTTCTTTTTCTTTACCAACATGATTAATTATACTACAAAAATACTTTACAAAGGATTTTGTTACTAATAATATTAAGCATGTATAGTAAAAAGGAGAGAATTATGAAAAAATCCATTAAAGATCTGGGGGATGTTAAAGGTAAAAGAGCTCTTGTGAGAGTTGATGTTAATGTTCCTCTCGACAAAGATAAAAATGTAACGGATGACACAAGAATTCAGGCAATCATGCCGACAGTTAAATTTTTGAAAGATAAAGGGGCAAAAATTATCCTTATGGCTCATTTAGGCAGACCTCAAAAATTAAAAGAGGGTGAAACTCTCGCAGATTTATCTTTGGCACCTGTTGCAAAATATATGTCTAAACTTATGGGTGAAGAAGTTATATTCATTCCGTCAGTTGAAGAAGCAATGCCTTATGTTGAAAAACTTAATGACGGTCAGGTAGCTTTACTTGAAAATATACGTTACTACAAAGCGGAAGAAGCAAAAGATGATGATATGACATTTGCGCAGCAGCTTGCAAAATTAGGTGATTTTTATGTAAACGATGCTTTTGGCGCAGCTCACAGAAATCATACATCAACATCTAAACTTGCCAAAATTGTTAAACCGGCAGTTTCGGGTTTATTGATGGAAAAAGAAATCAGATGTTTATCACAAGCACTCGACAACCCGACTCGTCCGTTTACGGCAATCGTCGGCGGGGCTAAAGTTTCCTCAAAAATCGGAGTTCTTGAAAACTTGCTCGATAAAGTTGATAACATGATTATCGGCGGCGGTATGGCGTATACTTTTGTTAAGGCAAACGGCGGTAAAATCGGGAATTCAATATGCGAAGATGATCAGCTTGAAGTTGCACTTGCCATTGAAAAGAAAGCAAAAGAAAAGGGTGTTAAACTCGTAATGGCGACAGATGTTCTTGTAACTGACGATTTCTCGGGCAACGGAACAAACAAATTCGTTAAAATCAACGAAATTCCTGACGGATTTGAAGGCGTAGATGCCGGCGAAGAATCTCGTAAAGCATTTGCGGAAGTTATCAAATCATCAAAAACTATATTAATGAACGGACCTGTTGGAGCTTTTGAGAACCCTAAGTTTGCAGAGGGCACAAAGGCAGTTTTACAGGCGGTTGTTGATGCCACCAAAAACGGTGCTACTTCTGTTATCGGTGGCGGCGATTCCGTATCAGCTGCTAAAAAATTCTTTAAAGCTGAAGATTTCACGCATGTTTCAACAGGCGGTGGTGCTTCTCTTGAATTTATCGAAGGAAAAGTGCTGCCGGGTGTTGCAGCATTGGACGATAAGTAAATTAAATATTGCAATATTAAATAACAGCTCCCGTTATACAACGGGGGCTGTTTTGTTAAAATTAGTAAAAAATACTGGCGTATTTCGTTATTTGTCTTGAATTTTTTTTTTGTTCCTATATAATCGCAAGTAGTATTACAGATTTATGAGGTGAATAAAGTGAGTACAATGATGGCAGAAGGTGTAGGAAAAAGAATAGTTGATGCATTAAAAATGCAAAGTGAACTTGAAGTTATTGATAAAACGCAGGAAAGCTTAGCTGAAACCGTACAGTCTCAGGGTTTCCCAACAGAAGAGGTTTCTGATATGGTGCAATCTGATGAGATTGTTGCAGAAAATGAAATTTCTGCTCAAATGAATCCTGATATGACACAATCTTTCCAGGCGGCAAGCTATACGGCTCCTGTTTCTGTCAATACTTTGAATTATAATTCTCATCAGGGAATTTCTGATTTTTCAGGCATGGAAGTTCCTGCAAATGTTGCTATATTAAGACAATTGATAGCTCAGTTACCGAGCGGTGTTTCCCGTCAAGCTGGAGCGCTCGTAATTAAGCAAACTATGGAAGCTCTTGGAATTTCTATGAAAAGTGTTTTGCAAGAAGCTCAACAACTTCAGGAAAGTATAAATCTTTCTTCAAGGGAGTGCCAAAGCTCTATTTTGGAATGCAAAAAACAGATAAACAATCTCGAATTGCAAGTTCAGAATTACCAGAAACAATCAAATTCTTTAAATGAAATCATAAGTTTATTTGTTCAAATTAATTAACGGTAAGAGAACGAACTCTTTATATCGCTGTCAAGCGTTCCGCGTAAGGATTCCATTTCGGTTTCTACCATTTTTAGTTGTGCTTTATATGCAGCCATTCTGGTGTCAAGTTGTTGTTCTAAAGCATGCATTTTATTCTGTCGCTCTTGAAGTGTTTTTACAATAGGGGAACTCGGATCGTAATCATTACCGACCTGAAGCAAATCACCGTTTGATGTAACTAAGCTTGCTTTTGTCTGAGTGATTAGCATAATTTTGTAATCCAAATCGCTTTTGAATTGCATAAGATATTGCATTCTCATTACTGAAGTTAATAGACCCATACTACACCTTTTCCCTATTTGATTTTTTTGAGTTACCTTGTTTCGTTTAGCTTAGAACCTTTTAAGAAGGTATGTTCGTTATTTTTGGCTATAAGCTGCTCCATTTTGGCAAGCTGATGTTTGTGATAGTTTAGCCTGTATTGCGCCATTTTTAACTTCTTTCGCATTGTTAAAAATTCCTGTATACAGCCTATGATATATTCAGACATTGCTTTCATAGGAGATTTTCTTATGAAGTAGTTCTTTGAATATTCCAAGAAATCTAACAATCTTCTCATATTCATTACTAAAGTATCTTGAAGCATGATGTTTCCTTCTACCTTAGACTACAAATATATAAAAACCCGAACATCTAAAATATTGCGTTTTGTCGTTTAACATGTTACAAGTTCTTAACATTTTATAGCCACAAGTGTGTTACATGCTCTATATCGGCACAAAATCTAAAAACTTTAATTATATGTTACAAAAATTTACTGAATATTACCAACAGCCTTACTGTCGCTTTCAATTGAATCTTTCAGCATCTTTTTAACGACATCGCCTTGTGTATCAAGCATTTTGCACACAGTTTCAATATTTCTGACTTTATTTGTTAATATTGTGTCGGCATTAGTGGTAACATTTCCTGTTATTCTCTGGTAAGCACCCAATGCAGCAGATGATGTACCCTGCATTAAGTTACCTATAACGAGTGCAGGAAGTCCGTATTCACCTAAATATGGTGCTGCGGATTGCATAATACCGCCCCATCCTGCTATTAATCCGGCAGCTGGCAGAACTAAGTTTTTGGCAAATCCGTACCCGCTTGCAGTTCCAATTCCATAAGAGGTTGCAGAGGCCACATTTGCTATACTGCTTGCAATACCTGATGCTCCGCCGGTAATATAGCCGTTATTTGTTCCCCATCCGTTAATTGATGCGGCTCCGCCTGTATAGTAGCCTGAATTCCAAATCGATGCAGCTCCACCCGGAAATCCTGAATAGTTGTACAATGAATCAACACCAAAGGCACTTCCACCAGAATTTGGCGAATAATACGACGTACCTGCAACATTCATAATTTCAGATGAGCCGAAAGTTGTTGCAAAATTTGATGGCGAAAACAGTGTTGCCAAATTATACAAAAAACCGCCGGTGCCTTCCCATCCTGTTCCGTTACCTGTACCGGAAACGGTGATATCTCTTAATTTATCGTAAGTTTCCCATAATTGAGCCTTGGCTGTTGAGCCGGCGGAACTAAATTTGTTTGCTATTACTAAATAACTGTCATTTTTATAAGACATATTAACCTCTTTATAATTTCTTTAATACTAATTACTGAATGTTTTAAATGTACTTTCAACGTTTTTCTTGATAACTGCTTGTACAGCTTCCATTTCTGTTGTAAGAGCTTTTTGTTCAGTATCAAGTTGTCTTAATCTCAATTCAAGAGTACGGTCTTCTTGTTGAATTATTTCCGTTTTAGCATTTATGTCTTGAATGGCTTTTTCATATTGTAATTTTTTGTAATTATATTGATTCATAGCATCTTGATATGCAACGTCATCAGTAATTGTTTCGGTTTCGATAGAGAACGTTGCAGATAAATTTTCAAAAGCTATAGATGTTGCTCTGCCGTTATTATCGAACTCAACAAATGCGTAATCTGTGGAAGATATCTTTTCCTGCATATAGTCGGCATAATAAGTATTCAGGTTTATCTGATGTTCAGTGTCAGGCGATGAGTTTGCACATGCGATAAGTTCATCTTTAGTTGCAAAATATGTTCTGCCGTATGACGTATAATAGTATAGATCAGTAGCTGTCTCAATCGGATCACCAGGATTATCGTTTCGTATTTGGGCCAATGCTAAATCAAGGGTTTCATCACCTGGAACATATGCCGTCAATTCATTGTTGCCTACGTACGTAGGGAGACCTGTATCAGGATCAAGGCGTACCTGCGGATTAGCTCTAGTATATCTTACACCTTTATAAAGATCAATGTAACGATAGTGTTCAACCAGATAATTTGCGTCAGGATGAGCCGGATCATTTACCGGAGTCATATTGGATATAGCTTCTGTTACCATACCATCCTGATAAGTATATTGAACGGTTGTGAAATCCTGAGTGCTTGGTGCCGTTGGGACTTCAAGTGCTAAATACTGATTAAAAGCATCTGCGCTTTGGTTTGCAAGAGCTGTTCTTTCTTGGTTTATCTGTTGACCCTCGTATTCTACGTTTGTTTTACGTGCTGTAAGTGCCAAATATCTGGCTTGTGAAGCTGCCATACCCATAGGCTTATCTCCTTCTTATTATATTTTTACTACTCTACCGATTAGTTATTAATGACGATTTTTATAAAGTCAATGTCGTCTGCAAATATTATAAATGTTATTGTGTAAGTTTGATACAAAAGATATTATAAATTACAGTCTTTAGTGTATTCCGTTTTTTAAAAATCATACAAATAAATGATTAAAAAGTTGCTATTTTTAATAAAATTTGTACAATTATTTTAGGAGGAGTCAGTATGATTTTAGTTACAGGCGGAGCAGGTTATATAGGCAGTCATTGTGTTCTTGGATTGTTAAAACAGGGTAAAAAAGTTGTTATTTTTGATAACTTATCAACAGGTAACCTTGAGACTGTCAAAGATCTTGAAAAGATTGCGGCAAGAGGTCAATTGAAATTTTTTAAGGGTGATTTAAAATCATCTGATGATTTGAAGCGTTTATTCAAAGAAAACGAAATAGATTCAGTCATACATTTTGCAGCATACAGTTCTGTAGAGGAAAGTACCAAAGAGCCATATAAGTATTTTCAAAATAATGTATCGGGGACAACAAATCTTCTTGATGCAATGGTTGAAAATAATGTGAAATATATTGTTTATTCATCATCTGCGGCGGTGTATGGCGTGCCTGAAAAAATTCCTGCGTCCGAAAATGATCTCAAAGCACCGATAAATCCTTATGGAATGACAAAATATACGACAGAAACGATTTTAAAAAATTATGATAAAAAATTCGAAATAAAGAGTATAGCTTTGAGATATTTTAACGTAATTGGGGCGGATCCGGACGGTTTAACAGGAGAATGTCACAATCCGGAAACACATCTTGTGCCGAGAATATTGAAAGCTATGAAGGAAGACAATTGTAAATTTTCACTGTTTGGTACAGACTACGATACGAAAGACGGAACATGTATAAGAGATTATGTAGATGTTAATGATTTAATTTGTGCCCACTTTCTCGCGTTAGAATATTTGCAAAAGAAAAATGAATCTGATGTTTTTAACGTTGGAACTGAAAAAGGATATTCAGTTAAAGAAATTTTTTCTGCTTGTGAAAAGGTTACCCGTAAAGAGATATCGTATGAAGTATGCGCGAGACGTGCTGGGGATCCGCCGATATTATGTTCCGATACAACAAAAATAAAAAAGATTTTAAACTGGAAACCTGTTTTTAGTCTTGAGCAGAGTATACTCAATGCTTGGAATTGGGAATGTCGTAATTAATGCTTATTATTTCTTAACATGATTTCCAAGAAGGGCAATTTTTCCTTAAAAAATACCTTTATTAATATATAGGGGAAACAATGAGGAAAATATGACCTTTGGATATGGTATAAGTTTAGCAGATGGATTTATGAATGGTTTTGGTTATGGAATGGGGCTTTATCGTCCGTCGATGCACTATCCTCCAAGACCAAATCCGTACATTTTTCATTTTGGCTATATGGGAAATCCGTATAGGATTCCGCCATATTATGATTTTAATTGTCCTATTCCGTTCTATTCTGATTTTATGCAGCCGCCGCCTCGTCCGTATTGGGGAGGGGCATTATACCAAGAGTATCCTATATCCCCTTATGGCGGTGCATATGGTAATGGATATGCATTGGGTGCATTGACAGGCGCATACAGGTATGCTAACAGCGGTTTGGAAAACTATTATGCATCAAGAGATTATGCTAACTACAATTACTATTATAATCCGTCAAGAGCGTCAAGAATAAACAGTCCGTATTCTGTATCATCAAATAGGCAAACTGGTAGGGTAAATAATTCTCAATCTCGAACGGGTGGTAGAGCAAGGGGTAGATACGAATACTCCAGATTAAGCAGGGCTGATGCAATAAATCGAGCTAAAATGGATGACAGACTTGAATATATAGGTAATGGCGGTACAGGTTGGTCTTGTTCATCTGCTACGTTTGCTAATGACATAACTTATGCAACAAAAGGTACATCTGCATTATTGGATGCTGTTATTGCAAAGATACGTCAAACCGATCCGGATTTTACTCTGTTAATAACTTCTGCTTTAGGAACTGCAACATCACCTCATAAAAAGAATATCACATCTAGTCATTACAATCCTGATAACGTAAAACTTGATTTTGGCGGTGCATTGAACGAAACTCAGGCAAATTCTATTGCCAAAAAGCTTATGGCAACGGGATATTTTGAATTTGCTCATGTGGAATATAACGGTGGCAGCAGCGGAACGTATCATATAGATGCAATGTTTAAACCAGAAATGCTTGAAAAGGCAGCAAGAGGGGAGATATAACCGTTTTTATAAAACTAATATTTCCGCATGATGATTTTTTTTAAATAATCATTATAATTTTGGTATGAAGAAGTTAGCGGTAGTATTTTTAATATCATTATTGTGCGCAGATTTTGCTTATGCAGCCAAGCCCGTTATAGAGAGCGGCAAAGGATATGTCGGCGAGCTTCCTGTTTTGGGCAAAAAAATTGATGATGAAAAAAAAGAGAGTGAAACAAAACCTCAGTATGAAAAAGTTAAAGAATTTACTTCCAAAGATGAGATAAAAAATATTCCGAGAGATGATCCAGCTTTTGTAAACATTATTTTAAAAGCCGATAAAAATACTCAATACATTAATGACATAAATGATTTATTGCCAATGCTCGAAAAAATTTATGACATGATAGAAGATGATGTTGATATCCAAAAATTTGTTGCAACAACATACTTTTTTAATAAAAATGTAGAATGTTTGCGAGAAAAATATGAGGACAGACCGGAATTTTATTTTATATCGTTCCAAAAGCTTCTTGAAACCGATTTACACATTCAAACAGTTGCAAATTTGAGAGCTGAGGCCGTCAAGAACACTCCTTATATGGCTTTCGGTGCTGAGGGTAAAATCTATAACTCTGTAAATATACAAGACCAATTGTCGTATCTTCTTAAAGAAATTGAAGAAACAATAATGGCAATTAAAAACGTGTATTAATCACAGGTGTCGCATTTATGATTTATTATGTGATGTGCTTTGTGTTTTTTGCATACTTCGCACATATTTTTAGCGTCTTGTTTGCCAAAAGTATTTATATAAGGATCTTTTGGGCAAGCTTTTTTGTCGAGTTTGCAGTACCTTATTTCTCTTCTGGTCAGTTTTATGACTTCTCTGTATTTTGAACGCTGAAGAGGGCATAGAATTTTTACAAATTTTTTATCGTACTTTTTATAAATTTTTCTTACCTGTTTACGCGTGTTTTTAACAATTTTCTTTTGTGCTTTAAATTCCGCGCAGGAGCAGTCATTTTTCACAAGCTCACGCAGTTTTCTTTTTTCGCTTTTGTATAGTTTTTCTAAATCACCTGCTTCCGCGTGGCGTTGTTTATCAAGTTCAGCCTTAATTTCGCGTTGCTCCTTTGATAATGAAAGCACATTATCGAGAGTATTTTTCTCGGAACGGATTTTTTCCATGAGTTCGGTACATCTCAAATCAGTTTCAACATCATATCTGCCTTTGCCGCAATCGGCGGATGCTGCACAAATGTTTGTGAAAATTAACGTAAATAAAACTCCCGATATTATAAATTTTTTCATTTAATCCCTCGCTTCATTACAATAATACATAAAAAATTGTAAAAGTTCAAATATTATAGTAAAATTTGGGTATGGAAGAAATCGGTCTAAGACATTATGCATACGTTGGTGATGCCGTTTGGGAACTGTTTGTCAGAGAACGTACGGTTTATATGACACCTAATGCAGAAAAATTGCATAAACTTTCTACGGATAGGGTAAAAGCCGGTTTTCAGGCTGACTTATTGGATATGTTGGAAGATTGTCTTACCGATGATGAAAAAGAAATTGCACGCAGAGGGCGGAATCTGTCAATTCCAATTGCAAGACGTTCAAATCAGACCGAATATAGAAAAGCTACCGCATTTGAAACATTAATAGGTTGGTGGTATTTTAATAATAAAGAACGTTTAAATGAAGTTTTACAAAAACTTGAAACGGAGGTTAAATAAAGCCTTTTGGCTTTAAAAATTATGGCTGATTTTAAAAAAAGAATTTTAATAGTTGATGATGATGATGAAATTCGTGATTTGCTTGAATTCGATATAAAAGCGAGCGGATATTTTGTTGATACGGCAAAAGACGGTATGGAAGGTTTGAATAAGGTTTTAAATAATACATATGACCTGGTTTTGCTTGATGTAATGATGCCCAAAATGAACGGATTTGACGTATGTAAAACAATTCGGCAGGCTAAACTTGCAATTCCTATTTTAATGCTGACCGCAAAAGGAACAATTTACGATAAGACAGAGGGTTTTGATTGCGGTGCGGATGATTATCTTGTAAAGCCGTTTGATATACAGGAAGTTTTATTAAGAATACGGGCTCTTTTAAGAAGAAATCAAGTGTCTGAAGATACAGAA
>Ga0310786_10006693_pt1 | contig 15242 bp, 9 predicted proteins | sample AusTroGonzalo_MG_FD_203881 | JGI IMG/M metagenome (GOLD analysis project Ga0310786, IMG submission 203881) | Bovine rumen microbial communities from tropical cattle in Woodstock, Queensland, Australia - Gonzalo_03 (v2) (version 2) | ecosystem: Host-associated > Mammals > Digestive system >... | reverse complement strand
TAATATCGAAATTAAGCCAAGCATTGTTGCAACGTATAACGACGTAACACTCGTTGAGGGTACAGACTATTATCTGGAGTATTCAAACAATATTGACAAGGGAACTGCCACTGCAATTCTGAAAGGTATGAACAACTTTGAGGGTACAGCCACCAAGGAGTTTAATATTGTGGATTTCCCCCTGCAGGATTCTCAAAAATCAAACCGCAAGGACAACCCCTATCTGATTGCAACTGAGGCTGACTTGAAGGCTTTGGCAGGAATCGTCAACTCAGGAAAACGTTTGGATGGCTACTATAAGCAGACTGCTCCCATCACTCTTACCACAGAGCATACGCCTATTGGTACTGATGTAGATCATAGGTTCAAAGGCTCTTACAATGGTGATAACAATGTCATCAGTAATCTTGTCATCAATAAGCCCAACTCCGAAAATCAGGGATTGTTCGGCTCATTTTATGGTGGTTGGCAAAATAACAACTATGGTGAAATAACCAATGTCGTTCTTGAGAATTGTGATATTACCGGAGGTAAATGCACTGGTGGAATCGTAGGAAAAATGTATGATTATGGCGGCAGGGTAACTAATTGCAAGGTAAGTGGAGTTATCAGGGTCGGCAACGACTTATCTGACGATTCCAATGCTAATCGCCATGGCGGTATTGTAGGAGAATGCTGCAATTATTGGGGTGGCGGTGGTACCGTAGAAAATTGCATCAACATTGCTGATGTTACAGGAGAAGGTGCATTTCATGGTGGAATCGTAGGATATATTAGTAATAATTTTGATGTCAGCAATTGTTTTAATGCAGGTGTTATCGAAGGAACGTCTTATGTAGGCTCTATTATGGGTGGCTATAATGGTAGAACGTTGACCAATAATTATCACACTGCGGGTACCACCGGTGGCGTGGGTAGTGAAGATAATTCCGAAGGTACAGACCGCAAGAACGCCGAGGTGATTGTAAGGATTACCGCTGGTGAAGGCGTTACCATTACTTACCCCGAGAATCCTGCATACATCTGGAACGGAGAGAACTATTATAAGAGTGGAACCGATGTTACGCTCGCATACGAACTCCCAGACGGCAAATACTTTGAGCGTTACGCTGTAAGCAGTGGTAATATTAGCAATCCTGCCTATATACAAGGTTCACACACACTGACCGATTTCAGTCAGGATGTGATTATAAGCGGCAAATGTGTTGATGAGCAGACAGATATTGCCACAGCAACCGTCATGTCTATTGATGACCTTACTTATAATGGTAAGGAACAGCATCCTCTGCCTGTTGTTACGATAGACAACGAGACACTTGTAGAGAACGTTAACTATACCATCAGTTACGATACGGATTGTACAAATGTAGGTGAGAAGACTGTCACTATTACAGGTATCGGTCGTTTTAACGGTACAACAAGCTTGGAGTTCAATATCAAACCGTTTGATATCAGTGGCGAGAATGCACTGACCATTTCTAATGTTGAGGGTGGTTATGCCCAGACGGGAGATGTACAACATCCTGTTCCTACAGTTAAATGCTCTGCCACCAATAATGCTACCTTATCTGAGGGTACTGACTACTTGCTCTCATATAGCGAAGGCTGCCAACTTCCTGGTGATTACACAATCACTCTGACAGGCCAGGGTAACTATACTGGTCAGAATGTTGTTCCATTTACCATCTTTGATGTTAAGGCATTGACAGTTCATGATAAATCAGACAGCAACGAGTATGTTCCCATATATGGATATTATGCAGAAAATTTTAACAAGAGTGAGTTTGTCATGCCTGCCGATGAGTTGGCTGCCATGAATGGCAAAGCAATCAGTAACATGAAGTTCTATCTCAAGACGAAAGCTGATGCAAGTTGGGGCAAAGCACGTTTCCGCGTATTCATGAAGGAGGTTGACTTTACTGCTTTTGGCGGTAGTCCCGTCTTTAGCGGCACCGATGATGCAACTATTGTGTATGAAGGTGAACTTGATGGCACAAAGGATGTTATGAATATTCCTTTCAGCACTCCTTATCTGTATAAGGGCGGTAACCTGCTCATAGGATGTTATGAATATCAAACTGGATCATATAAACGGGCTTATTTCTATGGCGAGAATGTGAATTATGCAAGCATTCATGGTTACAATAGTAACTTTGACCAAATAAATGCAAATCAGAGAAACTTCTTGCCCAAGACCACGTTCTGGTATGAGGATAATAAGGTGGTTCTTGCCGATAATGATAGCGAGCTTGCAGACGACGAGAAGAATATAGCCAAGATTGAAGCCAACAATGGCATTGTTTCTGATGTAACACTCAGCGGCCGTACTCTTTATAAGGATGGCGAGTGGAATACCATCTGCCTGCCCTTCAATGTCACACTCGCCGAGAGTCCTTTGGCTGGAGCTGATGTTCGTGCTCTGGACAATGCCGACCTTACGGACGGTGTGCTGACACTTAACTTTACTGCCGAGGCTGCTATCGATGAACTGGTTGCTGGTACACCTTATATTATTAAGTGGGCCAACAATGGTGATGAAAACATCGTGAACCCTGTGTTTACGGATGTCACCATCGACAATACCGATCGTAGCTTCACTTGCACAGACTTTGAGTTCAAGGGTACATACAGCAGTCAGTTGTTCGACAACACAGACAAGAGTATTATCTTCCTGGGAACAGGCAATAAGTTGTACTATCCTCTCGAAGGTGCTCGCATTGGTGCCTTCCGTGCATACTTCGATCTGAATGTACCAAGCTATAGTGTTAAGAGCTTCAAGTTGGCATTCGGCGAGGATGATGCCACCTCAATAAATGGAGAGTTAAGAGTGAAGAGTGAAGAATCTGTTTACGACCTCAGTGGTAGAAAGGTTAATGTTCCATCTGCAAAGGTTAATACCTTAAGGAAGGGAACTTACATCGTAAACGGGAAGAAAGTTCTATACTAAAAGTCCATAAGAATATGAAGAAAACATATATTCATCCCACAATCACTGTGGTAAAGTTGCAGATGCAGAGTGCGCTGATGCAAGCAAGTGTTATGTCGATTGAGTCGAATGTGAATTTTGACGATATCATAACTGGCGGTGCTGGCGAAGCCCGTATTCGTGAAAAAAACATTTGGGAAGAAGAGTGGTGATTTATAACATTCTTAAACAACAAAGACCGGGCATCTCGTCCGGTCTTTTGTTTTTTATTGTGAGTTATTTTTACAAGTCTCTTGGTTTGGGTTTCATTCCCTTCAGGTAAACTCTCTCGCCGTTGACCCAACTCTTCAGTTTGTACCACTCATAAGGAATCCAGATATCTCCCTTGGTTGTGATGGAAAGAATGTGGTAGCCGTCCTCAAATTGCAAAAATCTAAGGTTATATTCATGGTCATAGTTATCTTCTTCTTCTATGTATGCGTATGGTCTGCAATTACCTTCAACAATTGTAGTTGGATATCCTGTGTGTATGCCAGGGAATTTTTTGGTGAAAGTATAAGTGTATTTCTGCTGGGGATGATTGTTTACATAGTTGTATGCAAGAGAATCGAGCTGCTTGTATAGCGCATCTACCGCTTCTTTATGTTTAAGGGGAATGAAATAATGAGTTCCAGTGGTCAACCCCTGGCTTTTCTGTTCATCACTATAGGACCAGGAAATTAGATCCTTATATTTCTTATAATCGTATCCGCCCTCGTGTCTCCAGTATACAGGGTAGGCCTTAGCGCCTTTCAGAGCCATGAATGAATCTATTATGGGTTGTATCTGCTCCTTGAAGGATATGGTGTCAAATGGATGTATATCTTCCCAATCTATACCAGTCGGGGTAGTGAAACTGTGCGAGAAGTACCTACATCCCCAATAACGGCTAAAATGTGCTGTTTCATAGTAAATCTTATAATTATCGCAAGTATCACTCTTTAAGCAATCAGTCTTATCTGCATCTCGATAGAAAGACAAAGTATACTTGGTGGTGTCACGTTTGCCTGCATGACACTCGTAATGATAGAATTCTGAGGCCACCTTATCAAGACTATTAAAGGTTTTACAAATAGAGTCGAAAACCAGATTCATGTCTATTTTACCAGAATGTAAGTCTGAACTCCAAGTGTGTGATATGCCATCGCCCCACATTGTAGTTTGCTGATGTCTTACTTCGGCTCCCTTTTCTTCAAGGTATTTAGCCAGTTGGCGGAGTTGTTTGTTAGGTTCCTTAGGGATTTGTTGACCAAATGCTGTACCAGCAAATGCTGTCAGGAATATAAGGAAAAGTATTTTTTTCATGACGATATTATATTAATGATTGTTTGTAAAACGTGCAATCTCGTGTTCAATTCGTTCTCCACTTGAGCGAATTTCTCGAATTTGGGCAGCAGCAAGAAGATAGGGATTAACACTTTCTGCACGTATTTGTTGAATATTCTCTGTGGGAGCCTCTTCTGTTGTCTCAACCTCTGCCAGCAAAGGTTCTTCTGCAGTTTCCTGCTGAACAACTGGCCTACGCCTGTGGGCTCTCTTTGGTTTTGTCGGAGTTTCAACCGCTACGATGGCCTCGGCAGGTTCTTCCTTTACAACAGGCTTTTCAGGTTTTTCTGTCTGTTGAGCCACAACAGGCTGTTTCTCTAACTCCACGTTTGCCTCTCTCGGCGGAACAAGGAATATGGCAACAAAGCCTGCAATGCACGCCGCAACGGCCAGAGGCCAGAGGCGCAGCTTGCGAGGCTGTGGCTTGCGCAGGCGCTCGTATTCCTCTGTTAGGTCGGCTTGGAAGATGTCGATATCCTCGGCTGCCTGATGAATTAATTCTTTATCTATCATAGTCCTTGGTTTCTAAGATGGTTAAAAGTTTCTTTCTGGCTGTGCTCAGCATAACGCTGATGGTTCTCTTGGGGATTCCTGTCTGGGTTGATATCTCGTCCAGGCTCAGGTCGTCACCCTTCATGCGGATGAGTCTTTGTTCGGATGGCGGCAGACGTAGGATGGCCACCTCCAGCGATTCGCGCCTTTCCTGCTGTATCAGTGAGGTATCGGCCATGTGGTGCGCTTCTGGTTCGGGTATGCCCTCCAACTGTTCGGTCTCTCGCAACTTCTGGCGCCTCCATACGCTCACACATAGATTCTTGGTAGCACGTACGAGCAGGTTCTCCAAATCATCACCCTGCTGCCAGCTTCGCTTCAGCATCCGCACATACACCTCTTGTACGATATCCTCGGCATCCTCCTCGTTGTGGAAGAAGTCTGTGGCAATGCGCATCATCTTGGGACGCATCCTTAGTAGTGTATGTTCGAATTCTTGGTGTGTCATCTATTGTTATAACGCATGAAGCGCTAAAATGTTAAGTAAAGGTAGTAAGATTTTTTTATATACCTTATATATTAATATAAAAAAGGGTATTAAGAGAAGAATTTGCAGGTATTAATTCTAACAATTGTTACTATTAATAGTAAAAAAATGTCCCTCCTTAGCCTTTAATTCAGGGATTTCTATATCTTTGTAGCAGAAAGCCGTATATAAACTAAGAGATGAAACAAACCATATACCTTCCATGCAGCATTGTACTGAACAATGATATTCAGGAGGTGAAACAACTGAATGTCTTTGTCAGTGATGTCTGTGCAACTGTTCATCTTGACGATGATACGGCCACGAACGTGGAACTGGCCATAGAGGAGGCTGTGGTTAATGTGATGAATTATGCCTATCCCCTGGAGTGGGAAGGGAAGATTCATGTTAAGGCCTACGCCTCGGCAGGCAAACTATGTTTCGAGATTAGCGACAGCGGCATCCCTTTCGACCCCACGAAAGCCAAGGAAGCAGATATTTCGCTCTCTGTGCAGCAACGCTCAATAGGCGGTTTAGGCATCTATCTGATACGTAAGTATATGGACAACATGGAATACAAGCGCATAGAGGGCCGTAATGTCTTAACCCTATCTAAGAATCTTAACTTTCCCTTATAACAATTATGAAGACTATAATCAAAACTGACAATAACGAGGTGACTATCATCCTGGCAGGAAGATTAGACACAGCCACGTCGGCAGAAACCAGTGCTTTGATAAACAGTGAGCTGGATAAAATGGTAAACATAGACCAAGTGATCTGCGATGCTGCGGAACTGGAGTATATCTCCAGCTCTGGCCTACGCATTCTTCTTTCTCTGGCTAAGCGTTTCAAGGCATTCCGCGTGGTGCATGTGAACCCACAGGTTTATGGTATCCTCGAAACCACAGGTTTTACAAAGATCATGACCGTGGAGCGTGCCATGCGGCGACTGAGTGTCGAGGGCTGTAAGCTGATAGGTGTTGGCGGAGTGGGGAAGGTGTATCGACTGGACGGTGACACCATTATTAAGGTGTTCAGAGAAGGTACAACCATTGAGGAGGTGAAGGGGGAGATTACTATGTCAAAGGAAGCCTTCGTGCTGGGTATGCCTACGGCTATCTCCTTCGATATTGTTAAGGTTACGCCATCGCCTGAGGTGGGAGGCGAATGTTATGGACTGGTATATGAGCTACTGAAGGCTCAGACGCTAAGTACCTATTTGAAGAAAAACCCAGACCAACTAGACGAATGCGCAAGGAAGTATGCAGAACTTTTCCAACAATTGCATCAGATAGAAGTACCTGTCAATGGTAACCTGCCATCGGCTCTCGAACGTGAGAGGAATCAAATACTGCACATCCGTCGCTACTTCCCTCAGGAGAGCATAGACATGCTGCTGAGCATCCTTGACAGTATCCCTCCCTGCAATCGTCTGCTACATCTGGATCTTCAGACAAAGAATGTGATGATGCAGGACGGCGAACCGATGCTTATAGACATGGGAGAGGTGGCTTACGGACACCCCCTGCTGGATCTAGGTCATGCCTATTCGGCTATGGTTGGCTTTATTGGCGACTATGAGGCAACGATAGGTATTCCACGGGAAATGGGGGCGGAAATCTGGAACAAGGCCATGGAATATTACTTTGCCGGACTGCCTGCAGAAGTTGTAGCACAGCGCAAGGAACAGATACAAGTCGTGTCGTATATCAGAAACTTCAGTTGGCTCTCTTTGTCCGACTCTTTCCCTGAGCCCCTCATAGAGGAATGTAAGGCAATGTTCGACGAACGGGTAACCAAACAGTACGAACGTATCATGAGGGTGTGCAAAACACTTTCCTCATATAATTCATAATTGAATTGGTGAGTTTATATGTTTATAAGTTTTTGAGTTGGTCGTCTGGGAAAATCGGTTATCGGCAATTTTTAGTTTAGAGTTTAGAGTTTACGGTTTTCCTGCGGCAATGCCGCCGGACACTGGACATCGAAGCGCAGCTTCAAACCTGAAACCTGAAACCATCTATAATCTATAATCTATCATCTCTAATCTATCATCTATAACTCGGGAGAGGCTTTTTATGAAAATACTGCAGAGAATATGGCCCAATACGTTGCGTTTCAGGTCGAGCGTAGCAATTATTGTGACGGTTGCGGTATTGCTGGAGCTTATCTCTGGCATACAGTTTTTCTATGCACGTAAGGGAATACAGCAGGATGTTCAGCACAGAGCCGAGAGCGAGCTGCGGGTAAAGAACCTGGAGATTCAGAAGGTGATGGTGGCTGTAGAGACAACCATCAACAATACCGTATGGGCAATAGAACATTCACTGGAGCAACCCGACTCGTTCTATACTGTTCTGCGTAGGATGGTGGTTCAGAACAAAACCATTGTGGGGGCTGGACTGTTGTTTACGGAGGATTACTACCCACAGATAGGCCATTGGTTTGAACCCTACGTAGCTGAACGAGCTGATGGAACCATCGAGGAGGCGCAGATAGGCAGTGCCGACCATAACTACCTGGAGGCTGAGTTCTATCTGAACGGCATGAAGGCAGGTAAGGGTCGTTGGAGCGAACCCTATTACGATGATACTGGCGCTAAGATGATGCTCTGCACCTATACCACACCCGTACGTGACAGCAATGGGAAGATTGTCGCCTTGTTAGGTGCTGATGTATCACTGGGTTGGCTTTCGAGCGTCATCAACTCGCACCATATCTTCCCCTCCAGCTATAACGTTGTTATCTCACGAACAGGAACAGTTATGGTTTGCCCGGATGAGAGCCTTATCCTGCGAACCACCATACAGGAGATAACAGAATCCTCCTCTGACACCATTACCCGCTACATCAACCGACAACAGATGGCTGGCAAGAGCGGACATTGCGATATTATAGATGTTCATGGTGATAATATCAGTGTCTTCTATGCCCCCATCGACGGAGAAACGGGGTGGTCTATGTCTGTCGTTTGTTCCGACAAGGAGATATATGCAGGCCTGCACGAGGTGCTTATATACCTGTCCATACTGATGCTGGCAGGTATGGCACTCTTAGGTTATATCATATATCGTACGGCTCGTAGCGCCCGTTCCCTGCAGAAGGCCGATGCCGAGAAAGAACGCATAGGCAGCGAACTGCGTATAGCACGAGCCATACAGGAGAATATGTTGCCTAAGACATTCCCTCCATATCCCGAACGGGACGATGTCGACATCTTTGCCTCGCTGGTACCTGCCAAGGAGGTGGGCGGAGACTTGTACGACTTCCATATACGCGACGAGAAACTCTTCTTCTGTATAGGCGACGTATCAGGCAAGGGTGTGCCAGCCTCGCTGGTGATGGCTGTAACGAGAAGCCTGTTCCGCTCTGTGACAGCACAGGAGAACGAACCGGGGAAAATCGTCTGCATGATTAACGAGGCAATCTCTGATATGAATGATTCTGGCATGTTCGTCACACTTTTCCTGGGTGTGCTGAATCTGAATACAGGATTGCTCAGATTCTGTAATGCCGGACATGAAGATCCCTTGCTTATCGGCAAGGGTGTGGGGCTGCTTCCTACCAATAATAACATTCCATTGGGTGTTATGCCGAAATGGAAGTATGAGAGCCAGGAGGCAAGAATCTATCCTAAAACCACTATCTTCCTCTATACCGACGGATTGACTGAGGCTGAGAACAAGAACCGCGCTCAGTTCGGCAAGTTGCGTATGACACGTATTGCCCGGCAGGCATTACTGAAGGCACAGAATATGGATGATACGTGTGACCCTAAAACAATTATCGCCCTTGAGACAAAGGCTCTTCACCTTTTTGTGGGCAATGCGGAGAAGAGCGATGACCTGACCATGATGGCTATACAATTAGGAGCAAAATAAGGCCGTACATCAATTTAACTGATGACGGCCTTATATAAACTCCCTCAAAGAGAGGGTAGGAACTTCCTATGCAGAATCTTATTCTTCGGACCAGATGTCCCAGGTGTTTTCCTTTGTCAGTGCCTGGCTTCCATCTACTGTGGTGTCCTTTATTGGCAGGCTCTCTGCCAGCATGCTGACAACCTGAGCCTCTTCAATCTTCATTGCTGGTTTAAAATAATTCTTCATATCGGACGGACCCACCCCTTCCCCTCCCTTGTAGGGAGGTTTTTTGTAGATTAGGGGGCTTATAGGGTCATTCTTCTAATTGTTATTATTACTTTTGTCTTTATAGTTGAGGTAAGGCTATCCCATCGCCCTCCCTACAAGGGAGGGTCGGGGAGCGTCCTAACGCATGATTTTCTTACCGCTAACGATATTAACGCCTTTCTGCATCTTACTGATGCGCTGGCCAGCGAGATTATACATAGCGGCAGCAGATTCTTCATTCTTCACTCTTAACTCTTCATTTATTGAGGTCTCGCCATCGCCTTCGAAATAGAAGGCCTTGACATTGAAGTTGCCGAGTTGCAGATAGCCCTTGCCAGCAGCAATAGTTGATCCGATAGTGGCCTTGTAGAAGCCTGCCTCCTTGTTCTCTTCCTTAACGAGGATGTACTGGCTGCCGTCGGCAATGACATCTGTTTCGGCTGCCACGAGGAGGTTACCCTCCAACGTTGCGGGGGCTGATGCAGCTGCATTCAATACGTAGGCACCCTTATCGGCCTTTACCAGAACCGCCTCGCCCGCAGGTACTTCTGATGCAGGTGTGAGGTGTACATAACCATCTCTTTCTGACTTGGTTACAGCGAATGCCTGAACCTTTGATTCTGTAAAGTCAACATCCTTCTTGGGAACGTAGGTGGCATAACCTGCCGATGAGAGGAAGACTACATTGTTCTGGGGAAGTACCTCTGTGCCTTCGGCTCCGAAGTTGTCGAAGCAGAAGTAGCCTGGGGTGTTCATGCCGTAGGCGCTGTTGTCTGAACTGTAGAGGTCGAATTGTATCTTGGCTACCTTGCCTAATTTGCTGAGATCAACATAGCGCCAGTCGTTGAGGATGTAGGCTGTGGCTTCGTCACGAAGGTCGGCCAGATAGTAGTCTCTGGTTCCTGTTACGTTGTCCTCAGCATCGTATCCTGTGATGGTTACCTTGAACCAGTCGCCCTTGTCGAACTTCTTGGCAAAGCCATCACCGTTATTCATGGAGTCGTAGGCGTAGCTGCTATTGGTAATGTAGAAGCCGGGCACGACGGCGGGCTGGGTAAGTAGTTCTACAATGCAGGGGCCGTTGAAGGGGGCTGCAAAAGCAACGCCATAAGTGGATGAACCGTCATAACCGCCGCCCATGACGTTGTTCCACTGGTCGTCGAGAGAAGCGAACTTTGTATCCTTACGACTTGCATAGCCGAACCAGTACCAGTAATCATAGTCATGCATACATCCGCTGTGGAAGGCAAAGTCGCCGCTGGTGAAGAACTCGCGGTCGTCATCATCTTCTGTACCCACGCTGATATGGTCATCAACAGGTGCGGTGATGTCAGTTATGTCCTCGAAGGTAGCAATGTTAAGGGGCAGGTCAACGGGGATTTCAACAGCAGGAACACGGCCTAAGGATGCACTCTGCGAAATAGCAGTAAAGTTGGGGGCACGGCCGGCTTGCTTAGAGGTGGCACGGTGGTTGCCTACGGGGTCGCCAAAGCCACCGATTCCCAGAACTCCGTCAGAGAGTTCGATAACGGATGCTTTCCAGTCCTGCGGAACAGTGAAGGTAACAGCCTGAGCAGTTGGTGTAGCAGCCATAGTGTATTGGTTGCCCTTGCCGTTCTTAACGGTTAAACCCTCGGATGCCTTCTTGTAGGCGAGGAATGCGTTGAAGTTGTGGATACCGGCCAGTTTGTTGGCAGGATGATATAGGCCAGAGTACTGCACTGTAACAGCATCACCGGGCTTCACACTGGTAACAACCTCGTTGTTAACCAGAATATCACGGTGGCAGGGCTTGGCGGTCATTACCTGATATACGCTCTTGCCGTTGGCATCTGTCAGACAGACAATGTTACGTCCCTGAGTAAGGTGAAGCGTATAGCTGCCGTCTCCATTAGCGGTAACACCATCAGCAGAGAAGCCAGTGTAAGAGGCTGCGTTAGTCCCGATAACAGGGCGGGCCATTGTAACACTGCTCACGCCCTCTGGTGTGAAGGTATAGTCAAATCCGTCCTCGGTATCCAGATAGTAGAGTACGTCAAACTCAGCATCCAGATTCTCCATGCTCAACTTGGTGTCTACACCATTTACCTTGGTCAGATAGTCTTTGTTAATAATAATGTTAGGTGTTATACCTGTAGCAACCTCACCAACGGTAACAACAAATGCTCCTGTGTTCTCGGGCCAGATAGCACCCCAGTCGGCACCGCCCACAAAGTCTTTCTTTGTGGCACTGCTATACTGGTTAAGGTGGATGGCATCGTAGGTAACCAATACGATGGCTGTACCTGTACCTACTGCAGTCAGCAGCTCGTTTTCAACCTTCACTACGGAGTTGTCCTCTTGTCCGTTCAGGTTAACAACGGTGAAGTGATAGTCAGGTTCTATGAAGTAGTTGTTTGTGATGCTCTCGATGAGCTGCCAGGTACGCATAGGCAGAATGTCGTAGGTGTCGCCCACTGCAGCCAGCTTCAGGTGTCCTGCAGCGTTGATGTTCAGGAACAGATCGCCAGTATTGTACTTGCCGTTAGAAGTCACGTCATGATCGATGAACTTCGGGTCTTTGGCTGACATGTCTGCATCGGTAAAGACAAGTTCGGGACGCATGGTCTCATCTACACTCATGGTGAAGAGACCTGCCTGGGTGTACTTGCCTTCCTGGCTTACACGGTAGTTATAGACCTGCTTGTCGGCCAGTACGAAATTGTATACAGTGCCACCGTCAGTGATGCTTACGGGGGCAACCTCCTTGAACTTCACGAAGTGTGCTGTCTTGGTACCGAGGAACAGTGATGCCCCGGCAGGAACGGTGATAGAGTAGGGACAGCTCATGGGAGCCTCAGCATTCACAGAGGCATTAAAGGTAACCGTACCTGTGTAAGAGGCGGGAAGATATCCTTCTTCCTTGCGGACATTGGTGGGAACCAAATCCAGATAGTAGGTATTGCCATTGAATACCATAAACATCTTCTTACCTGATGTGTACTCACCCATGGTGGTATTGACTACTGCACCTTCCTTGGTAGTAACCTTCAGGTCGATGGTGTAGTCGGTGCCATAGACCCAACCGCTGTTCTTTACCGTAATCTCCGGTGAGTAGATAGAGAAGGTGGTGTGTTCAGCATCAATGTCCAGTTGGATGGTACCGCTCACGGTCTCGCCGTCGGCAGCCGTTGCCGTAAGCAAATAAGAGCCTTGAGGCACACTGAAGGTGTACTTGTTGCTTGTGGGAGTTCCAACTTCAATAGCCTCGTCTGTTTCCATATTGATGAGGCTCTTGATGAGCTTCGACTTGGCATTCATCGTTACCTCGACTGCCATTACCGCCTCCTTCTCGAAGCGTACCTTGATGTTGTCCAATGCCACATAGCCCGGCGTGTTGAGGCCCCAGTCGCCCTCCAGGTCGGCACTGCCTGTAACATATGTACGGAGAGACTTTACCTCGCCAAGCGGCGTAAGGTCAACGCTTGTCCAGTCCGTCACGAAGTTGCGACCATCGGCCAGCAGGTATGTCACCTCGCTGGTTGTACCGTCCGCATGAGTTCCTTCAAAGTGAACGACGAACTGGCTCTCATCTGTAGCAGCGGATGCGAAGTTGTCGCCGTTGGTGAGAGAATTGAGCGCATAGGCGGTGTTGATGACATCTACCGACTCAATGACACGCGCTTTGTCGTCTGCAAAGTAGAAAGGCGTGCAATTGGTATAGGAAGGATAGCCCAGCAGGTTCACAGAGTTGAACACGACTAAGAACTGATTGGTGTTTGCAGCCAAAGGAATGCTCAACTGACGGGTGTAGTCAGCCTGGCTGAAGTCAGGCTCATAATAGTTGGAGACGGCAGCACCGCCACTCCAGAAGGCTTGGCCCATTCCGCTGTCTTCAAGTCCGTCCCAGACGAGTTCAGTGTTGCCCTCGTCATACCACATGTAGGTACTTGCCCCGTCTCCATAGAGGAACGTACCATTGTACTCTGCATCATCAATAAGTGATGACCAGTTCTTCTCGCCCACTACGTTGCCTGAGCCACGATAGTCGGCATCTTCAAAAGTGAGAGTCCTCACCTCATAACTCTGTGCGCTGGCAAATAGTGCTGTCAGACAGAGTACCATTGAGAGTAATGTTCTCTTCATGTTGATTGATTTTTAATATTAATAAAAAGGGTTTATTGTTTGTATAATATCTTTTTTCCGTCACGTATGTATAATTGAGCATTGGGAATTGAGGATTTAGCATTAATTCTTCTTCCCGTAATGTCATAGATTAGGGACTCCCCATTATGAATCAAGAATTGTCTTTCGGCTGCTTCTGCACTCTGTGAATAATTATGAATTATGAATTGTGAATTATGAATTGTTTCAATACCATCCCAGTACCCTTCCGGTGCCAGTGCCAGGAAGTGGGCAGGGTTGATATAGACTTTGTATTTATCTATGAATTCACCTTCCGGTGTCCACTGGTAAAGGTATCCCGCACCCTCGAAAGAGCCTGCATCCGTTCCATAGAGGTAACCCGAATAGGGATTAACATAGATGCCGTAGGGTTGTGACATTTCGGCAAAATCGTCCCCCAGTGTGCCCGGCAACGTCTGTTCCAATCCTTCTTCTCCATGACTTTCTATCGTCAGTTGAGGGTCGATAGTGAGATAAGAGAATTCATATCCTCCGGTAAGGTAAGAGAAACTGGAACCTATAGCCAGGAACTTTCCATCGAGTGTGGTACAGTTATAGGTGACGGGATAATCGAAGACAACGAAGCAGTCCTCGTCGTTGAGTGCCTTCTCGCAGTCGAAGATAAGGCCACAGGCTGGTATCTCATAATAGTCACCGGGGGAGTTGATACACAGATACTTTCCGCTCTGCGACATCTTGCCGTATAGGTTAGGAATCTGTGTGTCTATGTTCTTCTCTATTGTCATGGTATTGGCATTGATGATACTCACCGTCGTTTCAAATTCATGATCCTCGCCAACTCCGGCATATCCACCCGTGTTGGCAACAAAGAGACGACCGTCATAGATGGCGATACCCTCGGGTTCGTAGCCTACCTCGCAGGTAGCTACGACCTTGAAGTTACTGATGTCAATCTTTGCCACATATCCTTTCTCGAAATACTGGGTGCCGTTTACCGTCTCGCATTCATGTCCGTAGCTGGTGACATAGACGTACTTGCCGTCAGAGCAGAGCTTACGGTTGTTGGGAATGTCCTCTGTAGCTGCTACAGTCTTGCCCTCAGGGGTGATGAACTGCACTACGTTAGACCAGTTGATGGCAATGGCTATCAGGTTCTCATTTACCTGTATGATATCATTGGGGGTGTCTCCCAACTTAGAGCCGTTAACATCACGGAACCACTGGTTGCTTACCACCTTCCCGTCCTCGAAGTAAGTAACCCTTCCGTTATCGGCTTGCCACATTCCTTCATTCAGCAGGATAATCCTCTCCTGCGCTACAATAAATGGAAAATGACAAATAATAGATAATATGCTAACCAGTAATCGTTTCATAATGTTTCTTCTCTTAATTATCTCCCCCTAGAGGGGGAGGGGGGCTAGATTCCAAAGTTCACCGTCACCTTATAGTTCCTGCCCGGCATGGGATAACGCGGAATGTGTTCATATTGTATATCCAGCACATCGCAGACCTCCAGACAGAGTCCCAGCGAGGTTTTGCCTATATGATAGGTGTAGTTCAGCTTCATGTCCACATTGTGATAAGGCTCCAGTATATCCTCAGGGTCCGCCTTGCTCCACATACGTTCTCCCACATACAGATAAGAGGTGGTGAACTGCAGGTCGCGCCATCCCAC
>Ga0310786_10006690_pt1 | contig 15249 bp, 13 predicted proteins | sample AusTroGonzalo_MG_FD_203881 | JGI IMG/M metagenome (GOLD analysis project Ga0310786, IMG submission 203881) | Bovine rumen microbial communities from tropical cattle in Woodstock, Queensland, Australia - Gonzalo_03 (v2) (version 2) | ecosystem: Host-associated > Mammals > Digestive system >... | reverse complement strand
ATTGTCAGTCGTGATGGAATGTGGAAGATTGACCTTACCTCACGCAAGGTCGAACAAATCGGACAAGTGATGATGACCGATGGTTCCTACATTTCCTCCAGTCGCCTCAACACCATCTATACGGATCGCGATGGTAACGTGTGGGTAGGTTCTTATGACCACGGGCTGCTGAAAGGAAGTCCCGCTTCTGCAGAACCTACATCCCCAAGCTTCCCCATTTGGGGCATCTGGGCTATTGTCCTCATAGCGGTATGCCTTATTGCCCTCCTATGGTTCTGGCTCAGCCGAAGGAAACTCTCAACTTTCAACTCTCAACCCTCAGCCCTCAACTCTCAGCCTTCAACCATTCCCATTGACCACGAACTCATTACCCGTGCCACCAGTCTTGTGGAAGAAAACCTTTCCACTCCTAACTACACAGTGGAACGACTTGCACAAGACCTCTGTATGGATCGCACGGGACTCTACAAGAAGATGACTGCCATGTTGGGTAAGACTCCAACCGTTTTCATGCGCAGCATCCGTGTCAACCATGCAGTCCAACTCATCCGCGAAGGTAAACTCACCATGACTGAAGTGGCAGAGCAGTCAGGGTTCAGCTCTGCCAGCTACATGGCGAAATGCTTTCAAGAAGACTTGGGCAAGAATCCCTCTGATTTGCGGGAGAATCAACCATAGTACTCTGTTGATTCAACGAGATTATCCTCCCAAATCAACCAGATTGTTCTGTTGAATCTTCCTCGTCATTCCCTTCCTGTCAAATAAACAAACTAACTTTGCAGTCGAAAATCTATTCACCAAAACTTTACAATTATGAAAAAGAGACTTACACTTCTCATTTCAATTCTATCAGCCACATGCTTAGCACAAGCACAGAAGGTGGAATTCTACACCCCCAACACAGTCCGCATTATTAAAGAAAATGGACAGAGCGTTGAGAAGAAATCGCTCGTGGTGATTGCCTCGCCTGAAAACGTGAAGGTGAGCAAGACCCAGCAGGGTGATGCAACGATTTACAAATCTTCAGCACTTACCGTTACTGTGAAGGGAGGAAAAGTTGCCTTTGCCGACAACAAGGGCAACCTCCTCACCTCCGAAGGCGATTGTACCTTTACCCCCATCACGAAGGGTCCTGACACGGATGCTTTCCGTGTGAAGCAGACCTTCTCTGTCGAGGCCGACGAAGGTATCTATGGCGTGGGCATGTTGCAGAATGGCAAGATGAGTCTGCGCGGTGAGAATCGTCGTATGGAGCAGAGCAACCTTGAAGACTTTGCCCATTTCTATCAGACCATCAAGGGTTATGGCATCTATTGGGACAATTATTCACCCACCCGTCTGGTCACTCCTGCTGAAGGTCAGGCAGGCAACATCGAGTTGGAGTCGGAGGTCGGCAAACTTGTCGATTACTACTTCATCTATGGTGGCGATGCTGATGGCGTGATTGCTGAGATGCGTCACCTTTCAGGCTCTGTGCCCATGTTCCCATTGTGGACTTATGGTTTCCACCAGTGTCGTGAGCGCTATAAGTCACAGGCTGAGCTCTTGGAGGTGGTGCACAAGTATCGTGACCTGAAGGTGCCTTTCGATGGTATCATTCAGGACTGGCAGTACTGGGGCAGCAACTACAACTGGAACGCTATGGAGTTCCTGAATCCTGAGTTCGACCGTGCACAGGATATGATTAATGAAGTACACAAGCAGAATGCACACATGAGCATCTCCATCTGGGCTTCCTTCGGTCCTGAGACCAAAGCTTTCAAAGAAATGAAGCCTAAGGGTTTGATGCTTGACTTCGACACCTGGCCTCAGAGCGGTCTGCCACAATGGCCACCACGTCGTGACTACCCAAGCGGTGTGCGTTGCTACGATGTCTATAGCAAGGAAGCTCGTGACATCTACTGGAAGAACCTCTCGCGTTTGCACAAGATGGGCATTGATGCTTGGTGGATGGACTCTACCGACCCCGACCAGATGGATTTGACCGAGGAGCAGCGTGACCAGCCCACAGCCATGGGTTCTTATCGTAGTGTGCGCAACGCCTTCCCATTGATGACGGTAGGTGGTGTGTATGATAGTCAGCGTGCCGTTGATGACAGCAAGCGTGTCTTCATCCTTACCCGTTCATATTTTGCAGGTCAGCAGCGCTATGGTGCCAACACCTGGAGTGGTGATATCGGTTCTTCTTGGGACAGTTTCCGCAAGCAGGTGCCTCTTTGCCTCAACTACACCCTGACTGCCAATCCTAATGTGAATGCCGACATCGGTGGTTTCTTTGCTGGTTCTTACAGCACACAGGGTCACAACTCAGCCACACGCAATCCACAGTATCAAGAGCTCTATGTACGTTGGATGCAGTTTGGTGCCTTCACCCCTATGATGCGCAGTCATGGTGCTGACATCTATCGTGAACTCTACTATTTCGGCAAGCAGGGTGAGCCTGTATATGACGCTTTGTTGGATGCTGTGAAACTCCGTTACCGTTTTCTTCCTTACATCTACAGCCAGTCTTGGCAGGTAACCAAGAACAACGACTCCTTCATGCGTGCCCTCTTCATGGACTTCAAGGCTGACAAGCAGACTTGGAACAACAACCGCCAGTATATGTTTGGTCACAATGTGCTTGTGTGTCCAGTCGTGGATCCACTCTACACACAGGAGAAGATTGTCAAGACTGACCCCATGTCAGGTTGGGACAGACAGGATCTTCAGCGTGAGACCTACGCCAAGGTGGACTGGTCTGCTCCCAAGACTTTCAGCGTCTATCTGCCAGCAGGTGCACAGTGGTACGACTATTGGACCAATACCCGTATTGATGGTGGTCAGACCCTCACAGCTGCTGCGCCATTGAGTCACTCACCTCTCTACATCAAGGCAGGTTCTATCCTTCCATTAGGTCCTGATGTGCAGTATGCCAACGAAAACAAGTATGACAACATCGACCTCGTGGTATATCCAGGTGCCAATGCCTCCTTCACGCTTTACGAAGACGAAGGTGACAACTACAACTACGAGAAGGGACAGTACAGCACCATCCAGCTCACCTGGAACGACCGTAGCAAGACCCTCACCATTGGTCAGCGCCAAGGCAGCTTCCCTGGTATGATTGCCACTCGCACCTTCAACGTGAAAGTCATCGGTGGTACAACAAAGACTGTCACTTACACAGGTAAAAGTGTCAGCGTAAAATAGAAAAAACGCTCACCATCTCACAAAAGCGGCGGCACACCTGATGTGTCTCCGCTTTTTTTCGTACCTTTGCACGCAGTTGGTAATATATTATATATAATAATGTATCAAGTACTTAAAACAATTAGTGACATCCTCAGCGGTAAGGCAAGTATCTTTGTGACCCTTACTGCTGTGGTCACGTTCTTCTTCCCCGTACTCTTTGAGTGGGTGAAGGGTGACACTCAAACAATCATTTTGGGCATCATCATGTTGACGATGGGACTGACACTCACGCCCGATGATTTCCGTCTCTTGGCCAAGCGTCCGTTGGACATCCTTATCGGTGCAGCAGCCCAGTTCACCATCATGCCATTGGTGGCTTTCAGTCTTTCGTGGCTGTTCAGTCAGGTGCCAGCCTTTGCGCCTTACAGCACAGCAATGGCGATTGGTATCATTCTGGTGGGATGCTGTCCAGGTGGCGTGTCAAGCAACATCATGTCCTTCCTCTGTAAGGGCGATGTGGCTTATTCAGTTGGTATGACTTGTGCCTCCACTTTGTTGGCTCCAGTGCTTACTCCCCTGTTGGTGCTTTGGCTTGCAGGGGAACGTGTAGATGTGGATGCCTGGGGAATGTTCAAGCAAATCCTCATCGTGACCATCATCCCCATTGCCATCGGTTTCTTCCTCAATGTGTGGTTGGGACATAAGGATGTGTTCAAGAAGATACAGGGCTGCATGCCAGGTGTGTCTGTAGCATGTTTGGCTTGCATCGTGGGTGGTGTCATCACCACAGTACATGATCCTCTGGTCGAGAATGGCATCGTGCTCTTCCTGCTCACCTTTGGTATGGTGTTCTGCCACAACACCATTGGTTATATCCTTGGTTATACAGTAGGCAAGATGTGTCAATTCTCCGTCGCGAAGAAACGTACCCTCTCCATCGAGGTGGGTATGCAGAACGCAGGACTTGGCACCAACCTCGCCATGACCTTCTTTGTGGCATCCAATCCGATGGCTGTAGTGCCTTGCGCCATCTCTTGTGCTTGGCATAGCATCAGTGGAACAATTTTGGCAAACATCTTTGCAAGTAGAGATAAAAAGAAATAAATTATGGTATTAAACTATATCTGGATTGCATTCTTCGTGTTGGCTGCCGTGTGCGCCATCATTCAGTGTTTCATTGGTAATACGGGCGTGTTTGCTGACATCGTGGGTTCCACCTTCGACAATGCTAAGACCGCCTTTGAAATCTCCATCGGACTGACGGGTGTCTTATCTCTTTGGATGGGCATCATGAAGATTGGTGAGAAAGGTGGTGCCGTCAATGTGCTTTCGCGTGTGCTCAGCCCTCTCTTCACACGTCTGTTCCCTGCAATTCCTAAGGGACATCCAGCTACTGGACATATCTTCATGAACATTGCTGCCAACATGCTGGGACTTGACAACGCTGCCACCCCGCTTGGACTCAAGGCGATGGAGAGTATGCAGGAACTGAACAAGGAGAAAAACGAGGCTATGGCTCAGAAGTATGGATGGTCTGCAGAGAAGGTGGCGAAGCTCAACGAGACAGCCTCCAATCCAATGATCATGTTCTTGGTGCTCAACACATCGGGACTCACCATCATTCCTGTCTCCATCATGGTCTATCGTGCTCAATTGGGTGCCGCACAACCTACTGATGTATTCGTGCCCATTCTCCTTGCCACATTCGTGGCTACGTTGATGGGTATCATCATTGTGAGCATCTACCAGCGCATCAACCTTTTCCAACCCATGTTGATTGGTATCCTGGGTGGCATGTGCTTCTTGGTGGCAGCCATGATTTGGGGTTTTTCACAGATGGAGAAAGAGACGATGGATATGGTCAGCACCTTGGTGGCCAATGTCATCCTCTTCGGCATCATGCTTGCCTTCATCATTGCAGGCTTGGTGAAAAAGGTGAATGTCTATGAAGCTTTCATCGAAGGGGCTAAAGATGGCTTCACGACAGCCGTTCGTGTCATTCCTTATCTCGTGGCCATCCTCGTGGCCATCGGTGTGTTCCGTGCCAGTGGCGGTATGGACATCCTGATTGGTGGCATCAACTGGCTCGTTGAATTGTGTGGCGGCAACACCGACTTCGTGGCAGCCCTGCCTACAGCCCTGATGAAACCGCTCTCGGGTTCTGGTGCACGTGGCATGATGGTGGACACCATGACCACCTACGGAGCCGATTCCTTTGCCGGTCGTTTGGCCTGCATCTTCCAGGGCTCCACTGACACCACTTTCTACATCCTGGCTGTCTATTTCGGCTCTGTCGGCATTCGTCACACCCGACACGCAGTCACTTGTGGACTCTTGGCAGACCTGGCAGGCATCCTTGCCGCCATCGCCATTGCCTACTTCTTCTTCGCATAGAGAAAAAGACAATCATAAAAAAGGAGGATGCTCAAAACATCCTCCTTATTCTTTCTATTCCCTCCACAAGGGCATCCACTTCTGCCTTCGTGTTGTAGAGTCCAAACGACGCCCTCACCGTTCCTTCAATGCCCAGCCGCCTCATCAGTGGCTCAGCACAGTGGTGACCTGTCCGCACAGCAATACCCAACCGGTCGAGCAAGGTGCCCATATCCAAATGATGAATGTCGCCCACTTGGAAACTGATGACAGCATCTCGTTCCTTCGCCCCCCCAAAGATATGCATTCCCTCTATCTGTTGCATACGCTCCAAGGCATAGCGTGTCAATTCCTGTTCATGTGCCTCGATATTCTCCATCCCCAAGCCACTCACATAATCCAGTGCTGTTGCCAATGCGTGGGTAGCCACATAGTCAGGCGTTCCTGCCTCGAACTTGTAGGGTAAGTCATTGTAGGTGGTCTTTTCAAAACTCACATTCTTGATCATCTCACCACCTCCTTGATAAGGTGGCAGTTTCTCCAGCCACACTTCCTTGCCATACAACACGCCCACACCTGTAGGGCCATAGACCTTATGTCCTGAGAAAGCAAAGAAATCGCAGTCAAGATCTTGTACATCCACCTTCATGTGGGGCACAGACTGTGCTCCGTCAATCAGCACTGGGATGTCCTTCTCATGCGCCATCCTCACCACCTCCTTCACGGAGTTCACTGTACCTAACACATTGCTCACTTGCGTGCAGCACACAATGCGCGTCTTCTCATTGAGCAGTCCTTCCAATGCCTCCAATTGCAACTCCCCATCGTCTGTCATGGGGATCACACGTAATTGTGCCCCTTTCCGCTCACACATCATCTGCCAAGGTACGATGTTAGAATGATGCTCCATTGCACTCACCACGACCTCATCACCTTCCTTCACTATTGCTTCGCCAAAGGAGAAAGCAAGCAGATTGATGCTCTCCGTCGTGCCTCGTGTAAACAAAATCTCACTCGTGCTCTGTGCGTTGATGAAGCGTCTCACCGTCTCACGGCTTGCCTCATGCAAGTCTGTTGCCTGCTGCGAAAGGAAATGCACTCCACGATGGACGTTCGCATTCACATTGTAATACTCGTCCACCATCGCCTCCACCACTTGTCGTGGCTTCTGCGTCGTTGCCCCATTGTCCAGATACACCAAGGGGCGTCCATATATTTCTCGGGTAAGAATCGGAAAGTCCTCCCTCACCCTCTTCACATCATACATCATTGATCTTAACGGTTAATCGTCATTCTCTTGTTCATTTTCCTCTGCACCCATATTTTGCCGCTTGAGCCATTCCTCTTTCGTGCGACTCCAGCGTTTATGTGTCCAGAGCCACATTTCAGGATGTTCCTTGATGTCGGCTTCAAGGAGTTCAAAATAGCGGTCAGTAAGGGTGGTTTCAGGCACAGAAGCTGGATGATCTTCCATTGGGATAATGTCCAAATGATAGTAACCACGCTTGGGTCGGCTCATACGACCATACATCATAAAGGCATCCACCTTGCGGGCTATATGCTCGGCACCAATGAACACAGCTGTGTCGTGGTTGAGGAAAGGCACAAAGTGGTGGATGCTCGCCCACTTGGGTTGCTGGTCGCTGATAAAACCAATGGTGTAGTTCTTTCCTTCCTTGCGGAGTTGGAGGATGCGTCGGAAAGTTTCCTTCATCTTGATGTTCACCCCACCATATTGTCCACGCAGATGAATGAAGAGTTCATCCATCGCGTCGTTGCGCAGCGGATGGTATATCTGTCCTGTTGTACCCCAAGGTTGCATACTATAATTAATAGAGGCAATCCACTCCCAGTTGCCGAAATGACTCAGATAGAGGAAGTGAAGGGTCTGTCCTGCCTCATGACGCTTCTTGATTTCTTCGAGTCCGCTGAAGGTCATGCGACGCATGGTTTCCTCCTTCGACATGGAAAGCATCTTGATGTCTTCCACGAAATTATCGCAGAGCTGATGATAGAACTTCCGTTCGATGTCCTTCAGTTCCTGGGCACTTTTCTCTGGGAAGGCAGTACGCAGGTTCTCACGCACCACTTTCGTGCGGTAGAATTTCCTCACGAACAAACTGATGAAATCTGAAATAGCATATAATACGGGAAATGGCAGCAAACTGACGAGCCACAAGCTTCCCTTGATGAGTTTGTATGTAAACATGAATCGTTAGGAATTGCGAGTTAGAAGTTGGGTAGCCTTTGACACAACGGTCTCAGGGGGGATGTTCATGCAATGCAGGTCACCATATTTACAAGGCTTCTTTCCATAGATGGAGCAAGGACGACAAGGTAAATCAAGCTGCAATTCGTTGTCCGCTTTCTGTCCATAGCCCGAGAAACCAGCCATGGGGTGTGTCGCTCCCCAGATGGAAAGCGTCGGAATACCAAAAATAGAAGCGATGTGCATATTGGCAGAGTCCATCGAAATCATCAGGTCAAGCTGCGACATCAGCAACATCTCGTTCTTCAATCCACCCAACTTGCCACAGATGCTCTTGACCGTTCCACCTTTCCCCTGATATGCTTCTTCCCAATCGTTAAGGAGGTCGCTTTCCTTCTTGCCCGCTCCAAAGAGCAGCACCTTGCATCCTTCATCTGCCAGCGTGTTCACCACCTGCTGCATCCTGTCCAAAGGATATATCTTCTGTGCATGAGCAGCAAAGGGTGCCACACCCACCCATTTCTCACCTTCCTGCTTTTTGCCAACATGGTTTCTCACCGGGATGAAGTTCTCGTTTCGCAAATCAATCTTCATGGGCTGAGTTAGATCCAGGGAGAATCCCAAAGAGCGGAACACCTCTGCATAGCGTTCAGTCATTGGCTTCAAGGCAGCATGAGCCTGTCCTTCGGTAATCAACGCTTTTTTCTCTTTGCGTCCCTTGTCCACCGTCGCCACCTTGGTGCCTGCCATTGCAAAGCAAGAACGGAGATATTTGGAACGGAGCACATCGTGGAGGTCTGCCACAGCATCAAAGTTTCCCTTCTTTAGCTTGTTGTATATCTTTGTCAAACCGATGATGCCATCCTGCTTAGCAAAGTCAACACCTCGTACCTGTACATTGGCGGGCAACCACTCAAACAACGGCATGAAACGTGTACGTGTCAGCATCGTGATACGCAAGTCTGGGTGCTGTGTGGCCAGGGCATAGAGTACAGGCACAGTCATAGCTGCATCGCCCATCGCACTGAAACGCATGACGAGCAACCGCTTGATAGTTTTATTTTGTGGAAAACTGAACATGGGGCAAAGGTACGAAGAATTATTGAGAATTGACAATTGACCATTAACATTTTTACTATCCGACATGTTTTAGGTCCCAAAAACGACCCCGAATGGCTAATTATCAACAATCAACAATCAATAATCAATTATTCTTCGTACCTTTGCCACCAGTTCATTAATGAACCTAAATGGATGGATATGAAAAGATTTACTATTTACGGAATCCTGCTGTTGATGGCGCTCACCATGCAGGCACAAACTTCTGCCAAAGCGAAGGAACGTGTGGCTGAAGTGAAGAAGCTCTATACTGAAGCAAAGGAGCGGATGGCGTATAATGACCAAGAGGACTACCCAGCCAAGAGCAACATGGAAGTCACCTATTATTATATGGCTCCTGGAGCTGGTCCCATCAAGCACTATGTCAAGTACTACATTGATTCCGAAGAGACAGACGAAGGAGAGATTCTGAGTTACAGAACTTATTTCGTCAGTGATTCGTACAACTCGGGCGCTCGCAAGATCTATGAAGAGTATCTGCTCGACGAGAAAACAGGTACATTGATTTTTGCTTATGCCTATGAGGAGAATGGCGATGGCTCTAAGAACGAGGGACGCTACTATTACTCCAAAGATGGCTCTTTGGCACACAAGGATGTGAAGGTCAATTCGGAATGGGGCGCATTCTTTGATGAGAAATACGTCAAGAGTAAGGCTGCCAACCTCAGGAAGGCACAGAGTATGATGATGAACAATTAAAAAATAGATAAAATGAAAAAGATTCTCATTTATGTTATCGCATTTGCTTTTCCACTATGCGGATGGGCAAAATCCACGGTAGATGTGGAGAAGTATTGGCAGAAATTCCAAGAACTGTATGAAGAAGAGGACTTGGACGATGATCACGGAACGCTGGCGAAGTATGCCTTCATCGATATTGATGAAGATGGTGTCAACGAGGTCTGGTTACGCACTGAAGACGATGAAGATGGTGCTATCTTCTGTTTTAACGACGAAGATGAGCCCGTGCTGATTCTCGCAGAGAGCGAGGGCAAGCGTCCATTATTCGGCAAGGGTTGGGTGTATATCGGCTATCCTGCTGGTGGCCCATCTTATTTCAATCATTACGTTCTGGTGAAAAACAGCCGCGTGGCGCTGGAGTTCACCGACTTCCAAGTGGAGGAAAGTCACGAATACTACCTTGGTGAAAAAGAAATCAAAAAAGCAGAAGCCAAGAAAATCCAAGCGAACTTCAAGGGTGAAGGCAATCAGTTGACCCCAGAATGGCATCAAAGAGTAAACAAATAACCCTTCTATATAGACAATAACATGAAAAAGTTTTTGATACTTTCAATTTTCAGCTGTTCGGTGATACTTTCTTTTGCCCAGAAGAACTATACCCTTGACGAAATCCGATCAGGATGGGCAAAGAAGACCATCACGGGAGTGAAGAGTGGCAACATCCTGCCTCTGCTCACCGCCTTCAACAAGACTTGGCGCACAGTTCCAGCCACTGAGTTGCTGGCACATCCCGTCACCAACACAGGAGACGAAGATGCTTATTCCATTACGGTAGATACCCCCAACGGATACGCGTGTGCCCAAGAGATGGGCGATGACGGTGAAGACATCGAGGCATGTGTGTGGAAACGCTCCAACGGACACAAACTCTTTGCTGTGGTTTATACCCGTTATCATGGACTCGCTCCCCACCCCATTGCTCTCTTTTACGACTACGATGCCACCAAGGGCACCCTCACCCCTGAGTTCGATGTTCCCCTGGTGCAATTACTGCCCTCCTACAGCGACCGCAGCGTGGATCTTGTCCACATCAAATTGCCACAGCAAGGAAAGGATGTGGAGGTCTGGGAATACCTGATGCCTTGGGGCTGCTACATCAAGCAGACCTACAAATGGAACGGTATGGAACCCGTATATTCATCCACCACCATCGACAATTACGACCAGATGTGCCGTCAGTTCGACAACACTTATCAGCTGGCAGACAAGGTGAGGTTTGACAAGTACGCGCTCTTCGATTTCGATGAGGATAACAACCCCGAACTTTGGCTCTCTTCCGACAACAACGAGAACCAAGCCATCTTCACCGTCAGTCACGATGGTATTCAGATGGTGGCATCCACTTACTACAAGACTCACTTCAGCTTCTACGAGAATGGTGTCATCGGTTCAGCAGGCAGTTGTGGTACGGGCTGCTTCCGTGCCGACTACGTCAAGCTCAACAACAGCAAACCCGTCTATCGTTTCGCTGACATGCAGAGCTACGACTACCAGAAAGATGAGATGATCAGCATCTACTACAAAGACGAAAAGGAAGTGTCCAATGCAGAAGGTGAACGCCTTATAAAAAGCTTCGGCGCGGCGAAAGATATCACCACGCTGATGCTTGAACTGAGAAAATAATATGTAATCCTACGATTATTTGTAGGTCCACGATGCGCTGACCGTTCCTTCAGCAACACTCCTCTTACCGCTGTAAACGATACCCTTGCTCTTGGAGCCCGAATTGACAACCTTTGTGCTACCACCAGTGAAGGTGACATTGTTTTCAATCTTCATGCCATTGGAGCTGCTGCCTGTTGCAGCAATGGTGATGGTTCCACCACTGACGGTAAGATTACGATCACACTTCAAACCATTTGCGCTGGCACCTGAAGCAGTAATGTTGAGGGTACCGGCGCTTATATTGATGTCACCCTCCACATTGATACCCATACACTTGTCTGGGTCATCCTTGTCGCTGCTAAGGGTGCACTTGCCGCCCGCTGCATCGATAGTGATGTCAGTGGTGACGCCCTCTGCCTGAGCAATGGTGAGCGTGCCGTCCGACTGAATGCCACGTGAACCATTTGCCGTAGCATGAAGCAACAACGTACCACCATTGATGGTGACATTGCCATCCGCCTTCATACATTTGGTGTCTTCCGAAGCAACCATCGTGATGTCAAGGGTTCCGTCGTTGATGATGATTTCACCCGTATTCTCTTCGTCCTTCACGATCGCACCATCATCATCCGTCTTGTATTCCACCTGCACACCATCTCCCTTAGTGCCCTCGCCAATGGTCAGCTTTCCACCGTTCATCGTGAAATATTCACCCACATGAATGGCATCGCTGGCAGCACCAAGGATATTGATGGCCTTGACAGACTTCTTCACTTTGAGGTACTCCTTAGCAGCAAGGGCGTGATTGTAATTACCCGTCACGTTCAGCGTACCAGCACCTGAAAGTTCAAGATGTCCCTTCGTGTAGATGCACGCTTTGTGGCTGTCTTGCGGATCAGGAGTGACGCCCTTGTCTTTGGAATCCTTGAACGTATTCACAGAACCATCAGCCATCACCAATGCAATGCGCTTACCGCACTTGAATCGCAGGGCTTCACCACAGGTAGAAGTGAGCGACACATTGTTGAGGTTGACCTGCATCTTGTAATCACTCTTGATGATCAACGAACCATTGTCGCTGCTGCCCTTCACGTCGTAGATGATTTCATCGCTACTACCTTTATATTCCAGGAATACATACGAGTTGCTTCCATTCACCCTCGTGCAGGTCACACTGTCCTTCATGCACTTGGGAATGGTGACAGTTGCCTCTGTACCATTATATACCACCTCCACAACAATGGGGAGAGCTGGTTTGGTGAAAGTAATGGAATCGGGGGTCTCATTGAAGTCAATGGACAATCCTTCACTAAGAGTCGTTTTGATATAATCACCATCCTTACAGATGTAAATGTCTTGCGCATGGGATGCCAACACCAAGCAACTCAAAACCAAAAGAGAGAATATCTTTTTCATTGTCGTTCTTCTTATTTAATGAGTGTCTTTTTTCCAGCTATGATATAAATGCCTTTGGGAAGCTGATCAATGGCGATGTCGAGTTTACGCCCCATCAAATCATACACTTCCTCCTTCGCTTGATTTTGGTTCTCATCTTGTATCTCTTCAATGCCTGTGATTCCCTTCTCGGTATTGAAGACCAGCTTCTGAATGCCAGCAGTAGGAACGTCCGTGGTAGAGCCATCCTTGGCTATCACATGCATTTTACCCTCCTCAAAGGTAATCTTCTGGAGTTTATTCACCTCCCATTTCTGTGTGGCTACAGTACCATCCTTGGCCACATAATACAGGTTGAAATCTTCAGCCTCTGCAGTCAATGCACCCAATGCAAGTACTGCCATCAGTGAAAGCATCTTTTTCATATCATTGTGTCTTTTGTGTTCAGAATTTGAGATTGTAACCAATGCCGATGAAATGTCCGTTTGGTTCGTCCTCATCATCTTCCGTTTGATAACGATAGAATACGTCTATCTTGTTTTGTTTGTTCAGTTTGATGTCAGCGCCAGCCGTAAACTTCCACTTGTTGGTGGTGTAGTTGAGTCCACAACCATATTCAGCCGACACATAAGGGTCAACAGGGCAATTTCGGATGTTGTAATCCACACCCAGTTTAGAGCGCAGCAATGTCCTGTCCTTGGCTTTGTACTCCTTGACGTTATCAGGTTGCAGAACATACAAGCCCTCAGTATCGTCATCCTCACGGTAGCGATCCATCGTCGTGGTGGCTTTGTTGAAGTGCGAATACTGCACCGTCTCCTTCCAAGAAAAATTCCACCGTTTGTTGGGTTGATAGCCAGCAGCCAAGCTCACGCTGGTGCGATGACGACCTCTCCAGAATTGGTGACGATGATTGTACCCCATGTATTCCGTCTTCGTCGTGGTATTCACCCCGTCAAAGTATTCAAAGTCCTCATACTTATCCTCCGTCTGTTCCGGGTAGTTCATCCACATATATTCCCACTTCACGCCTGCCTTGAGGTCAAAAGTCCCGTTGGTGTAGAGACGTTGGTCTGCACCTACACCTACCGTCCAACGATCTACCTTCTTGGTATGATCCATCGTGCGCACTCCACCTTCCACACTAACGTGTGTACCAGGTCTCAGCTTCTTCTCAACATCCACCGAGAAGTCCATGCCGAAGTCGTTACTTTGAGCATAAAGCGAACCCCCGACCCCCCAAAGGGGAAGGGCTATCGCGATGATACGAAATACTTTTATTATAGTCATATATTGATTCTATTTTTTTTACGTTGACCTGTATGGCTTTTCTGATGATGCGTCAGCCCTCCCCCTTTGGGGGTTGGGGGCTTTATGCATATTCCTTTGGCATCTTCTGTGCTGACTCATCCTCCTCATCCGTGTTGTAATAGATCTTGATGAGGGCCATATCCTTCAGGAAGTCGATAGAGCCGATGGACACGCTGGTGATGTCCAATCCTGTACGTGCCTTCAAGTCCTCGATGAGTTCCTTGCGCATCGATGGTTTGATGAGGTCTATCTTGTCATACTTGATGTATTTCGACGAGAGGCTCTTCACCAACTTGTTGGCTTCGGCAATCCACACACCCAGCACAAACACTGCATCTGTCAAGAGCAGCTCACCCATGCTCGTCATCAGCGGACCTGCAAACTCAGGGTGCTTCGGGCTGATGTCTGCCGCCCAAGCCAAACCGTTGATGGCTGCCAATGAGATGATGAGGAAGAGGTACGTCATCTCACGGATTGGCACCGACTCCGTACGGTAGCGCATAATGCAGAAGATGGCGAACAGACCCATTGCAATACCCGTCTTGATCTTCGCATCGCCCATCAGGTGAATCAGCATGAAGATACAGAAACCCACCAAGATGTAAGTGAAGAAGAAATCACGACGGCGTGCCTTCGGGAAGTAGAAGGCGCGGGCAATGATGATGGTGAACACAGTGTTGATAATCAATCGCAGGAACAAGTCAAGGATTCTACACGTATCGCTTGACAGCACTGCAAAAAAGTCGTTAAGAGCATCCATGATTTTTATTTACTATTTTGACAATTTACTATTTATATTTCGTGATCAATAAATCTCCGTCCGTTGATTTTCTCCAGATTACGGAGTTTCGGTTTGAAGTTGTTCTGTTTCAACTCCGGGTCGGTCAGCGCCATACCGATGCAACACTTCGAGAAGCCCGTCGGATGCACGTGGATATCCCTCAGCAGGTTGCACACAGGCGAGAACACATTACCGTCACGTTTCAGTTCGATGATGACCAACTGGTCAGTCCCGTGGTCATGCCCCGTCTCGAAATTGTGGAAACCGATGTTGAAGTCAATCGTCAGGCGTTCCGTCTTTCCCTTGTTCACCAACGTCACACGCTCGAACTGGTTTCTCACCACCGCATTCAGCCTGTCAAGGTCAAGACCCGTCTTTCGCTGCACCAGCTCATGCGCACCCTCCACGCCTCGGAAATCATCCTGGCTCGGCACCTCAATCCTCTTCTTCTTCGTCCGCGCATGGTTATTCTTATTCTTCACCTCCAAAAATGTCAGATGGCTCGCCACATACGTCCTCACCCTCACCTTCATGCGTCGTG
>Ga0310786_10006688_pt1 | contig 15254 bp, 10 predicted proteins | sample AusTroGonzalo_MG_FD_203881 | JGI IMG/M metagenome (GOLD analysis project Ga0310786, IMG submission 203881) | Bovine rumen microbial communities from tropical cattle in Woodstock, Queensland, Australia - Gonzalo_03 (v2) (version 2) | ecosystem: Host-associated > Mammals > Digestive system >... | reverse complement strand
AAGAAACACCATGCTTAAAGGTCCGGAAAGCGAGAAAAGAAAAGGGTTTCCGCGGTGCGGAAACCCTGCAGGCCTTATGGATCAAAGGACGGAAAAACCACCTGTTATTCGAGCGTAAAAACCATCCGGACAGGATTGTGATCGGAACAGGTGAAATTGTAATCCAGGGTTTCGACAGATTCGGCCCGGACATTCGCGGAGACGATGAAACCGTCAATCAGATAAAACTGGAACTCCTCTTTTTCCGCGCCGGCATAGGCGCGGTCCAGGGAACGGCAGGTGGGGAAACTGTTGTCCATCAACAGGGTGAAGTCGCTGCCGAAGGAAGCTGCGTCGATCACGCCGGGCTGCCACATTCCTTCATAGACAGGATATGCGCTTTGATCAATGTTGGTAAAGCGCTGGTTGAAATCGCCGCCGGCAATGACATAATTACCTTTAGTATATTCTTCCTGCATTAGTGCGGTGAGCTGGCGGGCCTGCGCTTCTTTGCCTTCGCCGTCATCATAGGCTTCCAGATGCAGGTTGATCAGCACCAGCTCCCGGTCAGAATCCCTGACAGGGAAACGGGTGACCAGCAGGCATCTTTTCAGGTTGAACAGCCGGATCGGCCAGGAGAAGGGAACCGGCAGGGAAATCCGCGCCGCGCTTCCGGGTATGGCATTGCTCAGGGTATAAAGGCCGCTCTCCACATGGCCGATGGGAGGCATGGGGTAAGGTACGAAAAGCGTATTGAAGTTATAGGCAAAGGATTCGCTGGCACCGGGAAGGGCTTCCCGCAGGAGGGCGCGTTCATCCATTCCGTAACTCCGGGCAGAATTGATATCCACTTCCTGCAGAATCAGGAGATCGGAATCCAGGGCCTTCAGGGTGTCCCGGATGCCGGCCAGGTTGCTTTCCACCCTGGCCTGATCAGCTGTATAGACAGAAGAACCGCCGTCCATAAAGAAATCAGCATTATCTCCCAGGGCACCGTAACCGCAGTTCCAGGAGACGATGGTCAGCGGTTTTCCTGTTTCCAGAACGGCTTCAGTTTCCTGCTGCGCAATAAGGATTTCCGTATCGGCGGGACGGTATTCGGCAACGGTAAACACGCCAACCGCCAGGACAAGCAGCAAAACCAGAACCAGGACGAGACAGAGCAGCGCTTTCAGGATCTTTCCGACGATTTTCATGATTCCACCTCCGGTCTTATGCTCTCATTTCTTCAATATGATAGACATAGTCCAGGGACTTCAGGGCTTCAATAATTTCAGTGTGGGTTTTATACTTCTTCAGCATTTCGCTGCTGATGGTGATGGAAATGCTGTAAACGGACAGGCCGCTGCCCACATAGGCCGGATTCTGTTCTATTTCATCAATGGTCAGGCCGAGCCGGCGGATCACGGTAACGAAATCCTGCAGGCAGACGCTGTTGGTCAGCTCCAGGTGAACTTCAAAATGATTGGAGCGGTTGTTGAAAGCAATCTCCAGCGGCGGGAACCAGAACAGGATGCAAAGCAGGGCGGCATAGGCGGCAAGTGCAACGGTATAGCAGCCAAGACCCAGGGAAATGCCGATGACAATGGATACCCAGAGACCGACAGCCGTGGTCAGTCCCTTGATCTGATTCTTTGATGAATAAAAGACGGAATGCACCGTGATGATGGAAGCGCCAATAATGGTTCCCGCGGAGAGCAGGAAGAAAGCGTGGCCGGATGAAGCGGCAAAAACATAGCTGTCCAGGATGGCGACCAGTGTGCCGACCAGGAAGGCCAGCATAAAGGTACGCAGACCGGCAGAATGCCGTTTGTTGGAGCGCTCCCATCCGATAATAGCTCCCAGGATCAGCGAAAGCAGGATCCTCAGCAGCAGGGAAGCCACGGTCAGATCGGCAGCCCAGTTTCCCAGCAGGCCGGCAATCGGGTCTTTAACGATAAAAACAGTATCCATGAAACATCCTCCTCATAAGGTGTCAAAAATCAGAAGATTTCACGCCGTGGTCCGCGGCGCCGGGAACGGGGCAGCGGTTGGGTCTGATCCCGGTAATACTCTTCGGCAGCTTCCGTAAAAGCTTTTTCATTTTCGTTTTCAGAATGGGCAGGCAGCTCACTCTGGATTTTCTGGATCCGATCGATAAGCAGTTCCAGCTCAGATTTCTTTTCACCGGTTTCCGTGGTTTCAGGAACCTGGGCCACCTCTTCCAGTTCATTGGAATAGGAACCGGAAAGCCACAGGGACAGCTTGGCGGCGCCCGGACCGATCAGTTCATACAGGACGCTGGATGACAGGATGATTGTTTCCAGCGCGTGGCCCATTTCCCCGCCCAGCTCCCGGGCGCCCAGAGCTGCCAGACCAATGGCTACACCGGCCTGCGGAATCAGCGCAAGCCCCAGATAATTACGGACTTTGGGAGATTTTCCGGCCAGACGGCATCCGGACCATGCACCGATGTACTTGCCAAGGATACGGACGAGGAAATAGATGACACCGACAACAAGCAGCGGAACGGCGCCGATGCTTTCCGACTGGTTAAGCAGTGATCCAAGGTCGAAAGACAGGCCGCTGCGGAAAAAGAAAAGCAGGAGGATCGGCGGACTGAAATAATTCAGCTGGCGGAACATCCGCTCATCTTCCGTCGTGTTGATGTAGACCATGCCCATGGCCATACAGCCCAGCAGTGGGGAAACGTCGATGACAGCGCAGATACCGCAATAGGAAAACAAAACCGCAATAGCGATAATCAGACGATTGTCCGTGCTGCGGCGTGTACCGACAAGCCACTTGAGGATCAGGCCGAAGAAGCAGCCGAGCAGGAGCAGCAGCAGGGTTTTCCCAAGAGGAATCAGCACAGAAGAGATATGAAATCCGGTGCTGGAGAAAACAGCGGTGGCCAGGGAAATGGCTATGGAATAAAGCACGAGGCCGACAACGTCGTCCAGGGCAACCACCTGAAGCAGGGTCTCGACAAAATCACCTTTTGCGCCGGTCTGCCGGATGGTCATGATGGTGGAAGCGGGAGCAGTGGCCGTGGCCAGCGCGCCCAGAACCACCGAAAACGCAAAGTTCAGGCCGAGAATCAGATGACAGGTCAGAAAAACGAGAATGGCGGCGCCGCAGGATTCAAGCACCGTAATGGTGATGACTTTTCCGCCGTTTTTCTTCAGGGCGGAAAGGCGGAAAAACTCACCGGTGCTGAAGGCGATAAAAGCCAGGGCGATATCCGGAAGGAAGGAGGTTCCTTCCACAATTGCCTGCGGGATTAAATTCAGGGCAAAAGGACCTGCAAGAATACCGCCGACAATATAGGCGGTGACATTGGGCAGACGCAGCTTTTTGGTGATCCGGGTCATCAGGAAACCCGCAGCAAGCATCAGCGCAATGGAGATGATGGTTACCGGTACGGCAGTATCGCCGCTGTTCAGCCAGCTCATCCAGACGGGCAAAGCATTCACCTCCGGTGGAAAGATATTACTCACAATAAAGGATGTTAATCATAGATTGTACGGCCATGAGCGTCCGGAGCACCGCTGAGACGGTGGAAGAAGGTGTTGATGATATCACACCATTCCCGGGCGTTATACAGCTGCCGGTTCATGCGGTCGCTGATAACGGAGGCGTCAGGTTCAGGGAAAGGCAGCGCAAGCAGCCTGTCCGCCATCACGCGTGTTTCTTCCAATCCTTCAAAGTGATCATCATAGATCCGCTGGATCAGTGTGCGGCCGTCGCGCATACGGTAATCGTAGGGAAGGCGGTGATAGAACAGCAGGAACAGGTCGGGGCAGACAGCCGGATCTTCATACTTCCTGCGGAAGTCCTCCGGATACTGATCCAGGTAGCCTGTGCCGGAATGGGTACGGTCGATGCCGACAGCGTTCCGGTCCGCTTTATGATAGGTTCCCCAGAGATCGTATTCGTAGCCGGAAGGATTCGGTCCATAATGATCATGGGGTGTAATCATCCAGCCGATACCAAGGGGTGCGGTATACTTTTCATAGGTGCGGCGGGACGAAAGCAGCAAAGAGACCAGAGTCTGTTCCTGCTCATTTGTGAAATCATAGGTCAGGCGGCACCAGCGGGTAACGGCTTCCTCAGCGTCCACGCCAGGATTCCAGGCAAGAAGCCCGTAGGTATAGAGGTTTACCGCGGCCAGCGGATGACCGGTATAATTCTCATCATCACCCAGGTTGGAAACAGCCGCGATGGACATGATGTTGTCCGCCGGCAGCTCTTCATAAAGCTCTTTCCACATGGGGATCATGGTGTACAGATCGATCTGATGGCCTGTATATTCCTGTGCCAGCTGCAGTTCCATGGCCAGCTTTGTTTTCTTCATCCCGAGAAGCAGGGGACTGAGGGGTTCCCGGACCTGGAAATCAAAGGGACCGTGCTTGACCTGGAGAATGACGTTGTCCGCGAATTCTCCGTCAAGGAACGCATAGTGTTCCCATGCTGCCTTGGGACGATCGGTCTTAGTGTCACGCCAGTCCTGGCGGCAGTTGTAGACAAAGCAGCGCCAGACGACAACGCCTCCGAAAGGTTTCAGCGCTTCCGCCAGCATATTGGCGCCTTCAGCGTGATTCCGGCCATAGGTAAAGGGACCGGGGCGTCCTTCACTGTCCGCCTTGACCAGGAAACCGGCAAGGTCCGGAACGGCGTTATATACACGGGCAGCAGTCTCTTTCCACCAGGCCTGCACGGCGGGATCCAGCGGATCGGCAGTGGGGATGCCGTGACGCATGGGCTGGGAAAAATCCACGGAAACCATGAGACGTACGCCGAAAGGACGGAAAAGATCCGCCAGGGCGGCCAGATCCGGAAGATAATCCTCCAGCAGCAGCTGGGCGGGGTAATGGACGTTCACATTGTTAATGCACAGAACGTTCAGCCCGGCGGAGGCCAGCAGCCTTCCGAGCGTCAGTATGCGGCCTGTGTCGTATTCCAGGCGGCCGTTCCTGAAAAAGAGACTGCGGCCTGCATAGCCGCGCTCAATCTCCCCGTCAGCGTTATCCCAGCAATTGACCATCCGAAGGGAGTACTTCGGCGCTGAGGTGACAGTACCGGTCAAAGCTTTTCCGCAAAGCGTATCCATGATGAGGCGATATGCACCGTACAGCAGGCCGGTGTTTCCGCCCGTAATGCTGAAGGAACCGTTATCTCCGGACGTGATCTGGTATGCATCACCCATATCCGCCTGCTCACACAGATTAAACGGGACATGCGGGAAAAAGCTCTCCAGTTCAAAACGCGCGGTTTCCGCAGGAGTCCTAAGGGTTACAGGCGGTGTTTTGCCGAGTTTACTGAGCCAAAGATTCATAGGCTGAACAATCCTTTCAGGGTAAAAAATATAACCGGCATCCGGCTGTTGGTGCACCGGAAGGGAATATGCCGAAAACTAATGCCGTATAATCAATACATTATACTCCCTGAACAAGCGGTTGAACAGTGAGGAAATGGCAGAACGGTAAATAAAACTGTATACAGAAAGCGGATTCGGGGAAACCGCATCAGTATAAAAACGAAACCGGGGAGAGAACCGGCAGCCCCTGAGCTTTGTATTTTCATTGTTTCCGGGCACGGGAATAATTGACAGTCCAAGATGCCCGGTTGTAAAATCCTTCACAAGAGGCAATGGCGTCTTCGGGCATCGGTTCGGAGACGTTGTTTTCTATTATCTTTTTGAGAGGGTGGGAATACTATGACCAAGAGATTGAAATCTGTTCCGTGGATTCTTCCGGGTGTACTGCTGATGAGCGCGTCTGCTGCTGCAGCAGAAGAAGCCGGCAGCGGATTCCTGGATCATGTCGCGAATGTGAACAATGCCGTGAATGGCGTTGTCTGGGGAGTTCCCGCCCTGGTGCTGCTTGCATTTGTAGGCATTCTGATGACGGTGCTGACGAAGGTTTTCCAGGTGTCCCATTTCGGCCACTGGATGAAGAAAACCATCGGGGCCGTTTTCCATGACAAGCATGTAACCTCCCATACGACAGACAAGAGCATTTCCCAGTTCCAGAGCCTGTGCACCGCCCTGGCGGCTACCGTCGGCACCGGCAATATCGTGGGTGTTTCCGGCGCGATCCTGATGGGCGGTCCCGGCGCTGTTTTCTGGATGTGGGTTATGGCCTTCCTCGGCATGATGACCAACTATTCCGAAAATGTTCTCGGTATTTTCTACCGCCGCAAGAATTCCAAGGGCGAGTGGTCCGGCGGCGCCATGTATTATCTGCGTGACGGACTGGGCTCCAAAAAAGGATGCAAAACGCTGGGACGCATCCTGGCCGGCCTGTTCTCCTTCTTCTGCCTGGTTGCCGCTTTCGGTATCGGCAACATGACGCAGGTGAACGCCATTTCCGGCAACATGCAGAACGTGTTCGGCATTCCCACCTGGGTGACCGGCGCGATCGTGATGATTCTTGTCGGCCTGGTTGTGGTGGGCGGACTGAAACGGATTGCTTCCGTTACAGAAAAGATCGTTCCTTTCATGGTGATCCTGTATATGATCGGCACGATTGCCATCTTCTTCATCAATATCGGCCAGATCGGTTCCGTGTTTTCCTCCATCTTCAAGGGCGCCTTTGGGATGAGCGCCGCGGCCGGCGGTGTTGTGGGCTACGGCATGAAGCTGGCGATTGAATGGGGTATGAAACGCGGCGTCTTCTCCAACGAGGCCGGCCTTGGTTCATCTGTTATGGTGCACTCCAACTCCAACGTCAAGGAACCGGTCAAGCAGGGCATGTGGGGCATCTTTGAAGTGTTCGCCGATACTATCGTGGTCTGCACCCTGACTGCTTTCGCCGTGCTATCCTCCGGTATTATCGACCTGAATACCGGCGTGCTGACAGAAGCCTTCAGTAGCCTGACCAAGAACGACCTGGTCGCCACCGTGTTCAACAAACAGTTTGGTGTGATCGGATCCAGCTTCATTGCGATTTCCATCGCACTGTTTGCGTTCTCCACCGTGCTGGGATGGAGCCACTACGGCACGAAAGCCTGCGAATACCTGCTGGGCGAGAAAAATACCGTTCCGTACCGCGTGATCTTTGTGCTGCTGGTATTCGGCGGCGCGGTCATGGGTGACAACCTGGCCTGGGACCTGGCGGACACCTTCAACGGCCTGATGATGATTCCCAACCTGATCGGCGTTATCGCCCTGTCCGGCGTTGTGGCAAAGATCACAAAGAACTATGTGGACCGTCATCTGCGCGGTATCAATGTAGAGCCGATGTATTCCGCCTTCCAGGATATCCAGGAAGAAGAGGAAGCAGCTCCGCCCACAGATGAGGACGACTGATCCTGAAAAATGAAACATCCCCCGGCCGGGTGCCGGGGGATGATTTTTATATTTGAAATCAGGGCAGTTTCTGTACCACGAAGCATTCCGGCGCACCGGGACCGGCGTTCAGGAAACGCTGATGAAGCACATTATAGGTTTTATTGGACAGAGCGGAAAAGAATCCGGTCAGCTCATGACGTTCCCTGTCTCCTTCCGGATGGCCGGGATAGGCACAGAGGACAAGTACACCGCCGGGCAGCAGGAGATTCAGCGCTTTTGATACAGCCTCCCGGGTTGTTTCCCAGAATGTTGTGACCGTATGATCTCCGCCGGGAAGCCAGCCCAGGTTGAATACCACCGCCCTGACGGGGATACTGACATGTTCGTCCATGTGCTGGTGGCCGCAGCAGAACAGTTCAGCCCGGTCCAGAAGCCCCTCCTGACGCAGAAGAGATTCCGTGGAAGCAACTGCCTGCTCCTGAATATCAAAAGCATATACATGCCCCGAAGATCCTACAGCTTCACAAAGGAAAGCGGTATCATGACCGTTGCCCATGGTGGCGTCAATGACGGTGTCGCCGGGACGGACTGCAAGAGACAGCGTTTCCCTGGCCAGATACCTGGCTGATTTCAATTCGTAACCCATATGATATATATATCCTTTCCGGCAAGTGAAAATATCCGGCAGCCTGCTTCAGAGGACGGAAGAACGGGTATAATATCGCTTATCCCAATCCGTTTGTCAACCGCGCCAAAGAAATACCGGACGGGGATTATAGACAAAACAGAACGGGTAGTATACAATCTGCAAGGTACGGTTACAGGGAACCGTCCAGCGGAAGGGGAGAACCGGTGTGAAGAAAAAACTGACAGGAATCCTGTTTGCAGTGCTGCTCATATGTTCCATTTATGTGTGCGCCGGGGCAGAGGAAGCAAAGGAAATCAAAACAGGCGTTGAGTTTTCAGCCAACGGTAAATCCAGCAATTTTGAAGATATGCAGGATGATGATTTCAGGACTTATTTTCCGCTGAAGGAAAAGAAGGGATGGCTGGAAATTCACAGTGTGACGCCCGTGAACGGCGTTTATGTGAAGCTTTTTGAGAAAAACGGAGCGCCGGTTGAATATGCTGTACAGGTAAAGGCCGGAAACGATGAATGGGAGACAGTTGCTGAAGGCGGACAATACCTGGTGCACTGGCACCCGCTGAAAGAGGCCGTGACAGAATTCCGTATCGCGGGAATCAGCAAGGAAAGAATCCGTATCGCAGAACTGCAACTGTACGGTGAAGGGGAAAAGCCCGGAGATGTACAGGACTGGCAGACAATAGACAAATGCGACATGATGCTGCTGTCCGCTCATCCGGACGATGAAATACTTTGGTTTGCCGGACTGCTTCCGACTTACGCGGGTGAGCGGAAACTGAAGGTGCAGCTGGCTGTGATGGCGCCGACGGGCGGAGAACGAAAACTGGAACTGCTTCACGCAATCTGGCACTGCGGAGTGACGGCTTATCCGGAGTTCATCGGACTGGTGGACAAGAACGGGAAAACCGTGGAGGGACAGTATACGGCCTGGAAAGGGAAAAACCGGGTGCTGGGCCTCGTCACCGAAGTGATCCGGAAACATCAGCCGGAAGTGCTTGTTACCCATGGCGAAAACGGCGAATACGGCCACGGGGCCCACAGAACGGCATGCGCTGCGGCCAAGGAATGTGTGAAACTTGCCGCCAAGGAAAGCAAGTTCCCGAAAAGCGTCAAGAAATACGGTACCTGGCAGGTCAAGAAACTCTACCTGCATGAATACAAGAAGAACGTGATTCCCTGTGACTGGACTGTGCCGCTTGAAGCCTTTGACGGAAAGACCGGTTTTGAAGTTGCAGCGGAGGCTTTTGAATTCCACCGCAGCCAGGTACGGCGAAACTGGCAGTTTGAAGCAGTTGGTCCCCACGACAACACATTGTTTGGACTGTATTTCACCAAAGTCGGCCAGGATACAGGAATCGGCGATTTCATGGAGAATATTCAGTAAACTGAACATACACAAAGTCCGGCTCAGTGAAGCCGGACTTTGTTTTGTATAAGCTCTTTATACAGTGATGTAAACAGGCGGGGAGTCGCCTCTGTACGTAACTGAAATGGAGAAAAATGCGTACAAAATGTAACCGGGAAAAACACGTTGACAATTGGATGGATATAGATAAAAATGTACCCGTACAAACACGCAGGCCGGTTCTGCAAACAGGGAAAAGATAAACGGGACATGACCGGTCGAAACCGGTTTGTACAGAATAAAAGGAGTTTCTGAAATCATGAAGATTCTGACGAGAATTTGCCTGCTGACTGCTGCTGTAATGATTCTGCTGACATCCGCAGGACTGGCAGACAGATATCATGTTCTTGACGCTGCGTTTTCCATGCTGGAGGAAGGAAATCCCTTCCTGACAAGGTATAATGAGGATACCGGCGCAGGAATCGAAGCCAGGTATCCGCTGGGATGTCCGTATTTCTGGGGCGGACGGGACACAGACAGGATACTGGAACCAGCTCATCCTGAACAGGAATCGGACTACTATAAGACTGAAAACCAATACCTATACGGACTCGACTGCGCAGGCTTTACCAGGTGGGTGGTTGAACAGGCCGGGTACACGCCCCACGATTCCATTTCCAACCTGCTGAACAAGAATAAATATAAAGAGTATGTGATTTACAAGGCGGCTAAAAAGACCGGAAACAAACGGGTGGAAGAACTGAATGTGGGCGATATCCTTTGCATTCAACATGAAGACGGAACCTATCACTCCGCCATGTTTATCGGTACCCTGCTGGATTTCGGATATACAGCACGGGCATTGCCTGAGGAACTGCGGCCTTATCTTCACTATCCGCTTCTGATTCACGCAACAGGCAGCAGCGTCTATTATGAACGTTACAGGAATTATCTGGAAGGACAGGGGGACACTGCAACCCAGCCGCCCTATGGCGGAGTGATTGTGACACTGCTGGATGCGAATCCGGAAGATGCGCAGTATCATACGCCGGCGGATCTTGACCTGGAAACCCGTTGCTTCGATCTGGAAGGATACCATCTGCAGGTGACGGATATTTCCGGAGAAAAACAGACCAGATGGATCCGCTGGAGGCAGAAACCGGCCCGGTAATTAAAGACTGCAATCAGGACTGCAGGAAAGGCTGAAGAGCGGCACTGTGTTATGGAACTGTGAATGCATACCCGGATCAGCTTTAGCCACCGACTGAAGACAGAACAGAAAGCCAAATCTTTCCGGAAAAACAGGATATTGGTGATGAGGCCCGGTTGTTTTACGCCGGGCTTTTTGATATACTGAAATGACAGGAAACGTCAAATCCCCCGAAGCAAAAAACAGACAAGACAGGTGAAAACATTGATGAGAAAGAACTATCTGGCTGGAATAATCGCATTCATGATCCTCATCCTCGCGGCGATCCCCGCTGTGGGTGAGATCAGCGCAAAAAATACAGAAGCAAACGGAAAAATCACGGAAACCGTATGGGTGGATGACAACGGAAATCCGGCGGCCGGGCCGGAAGGTTATACCCGCGTCAAGTACAGCTATAAACGGGATGAAACCTTTGAACAGTATTATGACGCTGAAGGACTTCCTTACGAAGTCAGCGGCGGTTACTGTGGAAAGCGGACTGCAAAGGACGGCCGCGGAAACATCACGGAAATTGAATTCCTGGATGCAAAGGGCAACCGTGTTGAGAACAGGCAGGGATATGCACTGGTGGTTATGACCTATTTCGGCTTTGGTGAAATCAGGAGTATTACCTATTACGGAGCCAACAGGAAGCAGGTTATTGTACCGTCCCTTGGCTATGCATCGGTATACTGTGAATACAGCGGTAAGACCATGACGTCCCGTACATTCCGGGATACGAAGGGAAACCCGGTGGAATGTGTTGACGGCTATGCTGTCGTCCGGCAGAAAATTGATAAGAAATACCGGGTACTTTCCATCCGTTACGATCATGCTGACGGAAGCCCCGCAACAGGTCCGGACGGATGGTTCAGGTGTGTGAAGAACCGGGACGACAAGGGCAGGATTACCAGCATCAAGTATTATGACGTAAACGAACAGCTGACTGACAGGGGCGCCGGATATGCCTGGGAAGAGTATGCATACGACGGAGATAACATCGTAAAGGTGACCCGGAGAGACCTGAATGACACGGTCGTTGCTGACAGCGCCGGGGTGGCTACGACGGTCAGGGAAATGAAGGATGACCGCATTGTGAAGGAAAGCTTCCTGGACAGTGAAGGGAAACGGACCAACAACAGGCTTGGCGTCGGAGCGGTGCTGTACAGCTACGATTTCCAGGGCAGGCTTGAAAAGGTGCTGTACCAGGATACGGAAGGGAATCCTGCCCGGTGCAGTGAAGGTTATGCCGGATATATGGATAAAAAGGATGAGGACGGAGCGACAATCATCCGCACCCTTCTCGGAACGGATGGACAGGCCGCAGAGGTATCCGCGGGCTACAGTGAAATCCGCTATTTCTATAACGAATACAAACAGCTTTCATCAACGCGGTATTACGATCTGAACGGACAACAGGTACAGGTTCAATAAGAGGCGGAGGAAGAAAAAATGGATGTCGGAAAGCTGAATGCTCCCTATCAGATTACGGAGATTGATCCCTGGCTTGCACCGTATGAGTCAGACATTGTTCTGCGCATGGACCGGTTCAAGGAAAAACGCCGGCAGCTGGTGGACGGGGCGGCTTTCCTGTCCGATTTTGCCAACGGATACCTTTTCTTTGGCTTTCACCGGACGGAAACCGGATGGGTTTTCCGTGAATGGCTTCCCGGTGCCGACGAAGTGTGCCTGATGGGTGACTTTAACCAATGGGACAGGGAATCCCATCCGTTGAAACGCGGAGAAAACGGCATATGGGAAATTATCCTTCCGGGGGACGACAGCCTGCAGGAAGGACAGAACGTCAAACTGTGGATCCGGAAAGGCGAGAACTGGTTTGAACGGCTTCCGGCCTACAGCACAAAGGTCGCAATGGATCCGGAAACCAGTCTGCTTTGCACGCAGGTTCAGGATCCGGAAAAAGAATATGCCTGGACAGATGCGGCGTTCATGGCAAAAGCACCGGACGCGCCGCTGATTTACGAGGCCCATGTCGGCATGAGCCAGGACCGGGAAGGAATCGGAACCTACCGCGAATTCGCGGATAATGTACTGCCCCGGGTGAGGGATCTCGGATACAACACCATACAGCTGATGGCCATCCAGGAACACCCTTATTACGGCTCCTTTGGTTATCAGGTGACAAACTTCTTTGCTGCTGCCCACTGGTACGGCGATCCGGAGGATCTGAAGTATCTGGTGAATACGGCACATGGAATGGGAATCCGCGTGCTGCTGGACGTGGTCCACAGCCATGCGTGTCCCAATGTGGGAGAAGGACTGCAGTTCCAGGACGGCACGGAGGATCAGTATTTCCTGTCCGGAGGACAGGGATGGCATCCGGCCTGGGGAACAAAGCTGTTCAATTACGGACGGAATGAAGTACTCCATTTCCTGCTGAGCAACCTGAAATACTGGCAGACACAGTATCACTTTGACGGCTTCCGGTTCGACGGCGTAACCAGCATGATCTATCACGATCACGGACTGGGGAGCGCTTTTACGAACTATGATATGTATTTCAACCTGAACACAGACCTGGAGGCACTGAATTACCTGCAGCTGGCCAATGAGCTGATCCATGAGGTCAATCCGAACGCAACAACAGTGGCGGAGGATATGAGCGGCATGCCGGGCATGTGCCTGCCGATTGCGCAGGGCGGCATCGGCTTTGATTACCGGCTGGCCATGGGTGAACCTGATTACTGGATCAAACTGCTGAAGGATACCAGGGATGAAGACTGGAACGTGAACAGCCTGTGGTATGAAATGACCACCCGCCGCCCCATGGAAAAGGTAATCGGATACTGTGAAAGCCACGACCAGGCACTTGTGGGTGATAAAACCATTATTTTCCGGATGGCAGATGCCGAAATGTACACGGGCATGATGAAGGAGTATCATTCCCTGACCATGGACCGCGCGATTGAACTGCACAAAATCATCCGCCTTTATACAATGAGTCTTGGCGGAAACGGATACCTGAATTTCATGGGAAATGAATTCGGCCATCCGGAATGGATTGATTTCCCGCGGGAAGGAAACGGCTGGAGTTACAAGTACTGCCGGAGACAATGGTCGCTGGTGGATAATCCGCAACTGAAATTTGAATGGCTGAATGATTTCGATAAGGCAATGATCAACCTTGCGAAGGAAAAGAAACTGCTGGATGATCCGAATGCGGTGAGCCTGTGGATCGATCCCGAAAGGAAGATCATTACTTTCAGCCGGGGCCGGCTCCTGTTTGTGTTCAATTTCCACAACAGTTATTCCGAACAGCAGTTTTTCCTTCACGCCCATACCACGGGAGAAGGATCCTACAGGGTGATCCTGAGCACGGATGAAAAACGCTTTGGCGGCGCCGGACTGATTGATCACGATTATATCTATCAGACAACCTATACAGAAGGGCGGGGACTTGGCTTTGACGTATACAGCCCCTGCCGGTCTGCCATGGTTCTGGAAAGAATAGCAGAGTAAAGGAGACCGAGGATGATTTTCCGGAAGGAAGGTAATGCCCTGACAGCCAGCCGGGGCGGCGAAACACTGCGGATCGAGGGCTGGGGCGAAAACGCACTGCGTGTGCGCGCGGTGATGTATGACACGTGGATCAACCGGGATTATGCCCTGACAGAGGAGCCGGAGGACACGGACTGCGAAATCAGCATCGGTACAGAGGAGAACCCGGATGGAAGCGGCAGCGTTCCCTGCGCCGAAATACGAAACGGACGGATCCGTGCCACTGTGAATTTTGCCGGCGTTATCAGCTTTTTCCGGGATGGAAAGCTGATCCTGCGCGAATACTATCGTTCCTACGGCGGTACGCTGGTGCAGACCAGCCGCTGCCTGAAGGTTGTGAACAGGGAATGGAAGGGCAATATCGGCGGCAGCGAGTATACGCTGACGGTACGTTTTGATCCCAACAGGGAAGAAAAGATCTACGGCATGGGTCAGTACCAGCAGCCGGACCTGAACCTGAAAGGCACCATGCTGGAACTGGCACAGAGAAACAGCCAGATTTCCGTACCCTTCATGATCAGCTCCCTGGGATACGGCCTGCTGTGGAACAATCCGGCGGTGGGAAGAGTCACTTTTGCCAACAACATGACAGAATGGGTTGCCCGCAGCACGCAGCAGATGGATTACTGGATCTGTGCGGGTGAAAACCCGAAGGAAATCCTGAACGGATATACCGCCGTGACAGGACGGGCTCCCATGTTTCCGGACAGCCTGATGGGACTGTGGCAGTGCAAGCTGCGTTACCGCACACAGGAAGAAGTGCTCACGGTTGCCAGGCAATACCGGAAGGAAGGTATTCAGATCGACCAGATTGTGATTGACTTTTTCCACTGGACAGTCCAGGGTGACTGGAAGTTTGACAAAACCTACTGGCCTGATCCGAAGAAGATGGTGGATGAGCTTCACAGTATGGGCATCAGGGTTATCGTTTCTGTATGGCCCAGCGTTGACCGGCGGAGCGAGAACTTCGGGCCGATGATGGAAAGGGGCCTGCTGATCCGTACGGAGCGCGGCGCGGCACAAACCTATGACTATCAGGGAGACTGTGTTGAAATTGATCCGTTCAATCCTGAAGCAAGACAGTATATCTGGGACGTGTGCAAAAAGAATTATTATGATCTGGGCATTGACGGCTTCTGGCTGGACAATTCCGAACCGGACTACGGTGTCTATGACTTTGACAACTACCGGTACTGCGCAGGGCCGGCTCTGAGCTGCAGCAACCTGTATCCCCAGATGTTCTCCCGGGCTTTCTATGAACCCATGGCCGCGGAGAAAGGCATCGAAGCGGTAAACCTGCTGC
>Ga0310786_10006687_pt1 | contig 15256 bp, 5 predicted proteins | sample AusTroGonzalo_MG_FD_203881 | JGI IMG/M metagenome (GOLD analysis project Ga0310786, IMG submission 203881) | Bovine rumen microbial communities from tropical cattle in Woodstock, Queensland, Australia - Gonzalo_03 (v2) (version 2) | ecosystem: Host-associated > Mammals > Digestive system >... | reverse complement strand
CCAGGGATATCATCAGGTTGGGACGGTTCATGTAGGCATTCTTCGTACCCGTCAGGTCATGAATCTCGAACACGCCGGGTTTCAGTGCTTCCTCTGACACCTGTGCCTCAGCACCCCAGGAACCATGTTCGTGCTGAACCCACACATTACCCTGACGTATTGGCAGGAAAGCACTGGCATACTTAAGCAGAGTTACCGGCTTCTTCTCATTATTATGAATAACCGACCATGCCTCGATTACGTCGCAGTTGTCATAGGTACGATAGCAGACGTCAACCAGGAAGTCATATACCTTATCCTTCAGGGTAATGGTATATACGGTAGCGTTCCCGTCGGTTGTCACGACATCGTTCTGATAGATGAGTTCCGTTGACATATTGCCGTCGGCATGACGTACACTAAGGGCCGTAATGTCGTAATTCCCCAAACCAAAGGCAGGATAGGCTTCTTCCCAAAGACTGTAGGCACGATAGACCTGCCCTGCATCGGGAACACGCTCGCCGTAATAGCTGACATGCAAGGGACTGCCGGCATCTGCCTTCAACAGCAATGTCGTACTGGGGGAATTCACAAAAATATCTTTTGCGGTAACAGATGTCAATGCATAAATGGACATAACAAACAGGAATACTTTCTTCATGGGGGGGATGGGTTTGAATTAAAAACTTTATATAGGAGTAAAAGCTTTGCAGGATTATCTCCTTAGCAAAGCTTTTACATTATCATATTCTATTTTGATTACCAGATATCCTCAGGTACATTAGGATTATCATATATTTCCTTCGGACACCACTCGAAGTAATCGAGGTACAACTCCTTCTTGTCAGTATCAAGTACGGACTTGAAACGGATATAATATGTTAGCTTGGGATCCAGTGTCTGACGAATCAGGATATGACGCTTCTGACGTGAATCTTCACGGGCGGTATGGCCTTCACCGTATTCATGCTGAGCAGCCTTCATCAGACCATGGTTTCTCAGTTTGTGGTCAATCTCAATAATCTCGTCTTCATCACGCCTACTACTACCGCTGCCATCTTGTATGTCAGCCCAAGTAGCACTTTCGCCGCCGTAAGTCGTTGCAATACCCTCTGCCATATTTACAGGAATACCTGCAGCCGGAAGGTTATCAGGGTCAGAACCGAAATATACCTGAGTAATACCACGGGCACTTGTGGCAAGTACCTTATAACGCAACTCGTATGTGCCGCGCTTGGGAACTGGAGGCAAAGTAAACATGATATCGTATCTTCCGAATGCCTTGTCCTCATCCTGGCAATAGTTAGGCCAGTCTATTTTATATCCGTTATAGTGGATAAGATGAGTATCTTCATTAAGGATGCTCATATTACTAAAGTACTTATATACATTATCCTGAGGCAGATATACATGCTGATACTTACCCTCGCTGGAATCTGCACGACGCAGGTTATTGGTAATAGCCTCGGGGAACATGGCGAAGAGATCGAAGCGGATACGCTCCTTACCCAAGTTATCACGAACGGCATCTGTATATGCTAACGGTGATGTGATAGGATAGATGCATGCATTGGTAATATCATTTACAACGGCCATTTCGCTTTCACGATCAATGAAGACACCAACCTTATCGGCGTCGCAGGATATCTCATGCCCATCCTCATTAATGCCATTGGCTCTGACAGGGAAACGATTGAGGAAGACTCCATTGCTTTCCTTACTCTCATAGATCTTCAGCAAACGACGTCCTCCCTCGCCAAGGGTACAATACCATTCGAAAACAGGGATTGTATATAGGTTAGGACGAGATGAAGAATAATCAATCTCATTACAATGGTAAACCAACTTGTTAGATGGAATACGCATGGGAAGTATATGGTAGGTCACCCATCTGTAGAGCATGTTCTCAGGTGAGCGATAATTATTGTCTGTCTTATTTACGTCTTCAGAGAAATACATCTTTTTATTCTGAATCCATTGCACCAGCTGCTCCAGAGCATCAGGTGCTGTAGGGTCAATACCCTGTGAACGCCAGTATTCGTCGGTCTCGGCAAAGATGGTAAAACCATACTTACGATGTTCCGGTGCATGTGCATCGGGATCTCCGTTGGTAGCTGACTTATCACCTCCTGATCTTGCCTGATAATCTTTCATGTCGGGAATCTCTCCCCTCAGATACTTCTGCTCATATACATCATCACGGACCTTACTAAGAGTGTCTAACAAGCCACAAGCCTGAATGACACGTGCCATAAGCAAATAGCCCTCTGTCTTGTGGTTCAAGATTTCCTGCAGGTATGTAGCACAAGATTCATCCTTGGGAGCAATTACCTTATGCAGCTGATGTATATATCCGTTAATTGTCATGATATCATAGTTGATAGGGTCGATGGGACAGATCTTGTTTACACAAACACTGTCCGGCTTTTTGGGATCGGGGACATTAATTGTCAGTCGATGGTCATTAAGTGTGGAGAGGGGCAATTCAATACCTTTCTCCACCTGATCAATAGAGTAACGCTGATCCTCTCTGTCATATCCGTCAATGATACTGTTCTTTACTATCACGGCACGAACAGAGTCTAACTTCACTGAATCCGTAAAGGAATCCCATGATGGCTCAGTTATCAAACCTTCCTCAACAAGATCCTGAAGATATTCGTCGATAGCATCGTTTGTTATCGCGAAAACCGTGTAGTTACCACGAGCCGTCATCAACTGATATACGGTTGATGTCTCCTTATGTGGGTTGATAGGCACCTTCTTAAGGATATCAACATACTGTGAGTACACAGGCTGAGATTCAAGATAACTGGCTATAGTATGATACTTAAACACATACCTAGAAGAAGTATCAACTTGCTCAGAGCATGAGCAAACCATCAATAGCAATGCGGTAAGAGAGAAAAACAGCTTTCTCATAATCTTTTTACTTTTTTTATTATCCTTTTAACTTAATTATTCTCCTGACCTGGAAGCCGAGGCTCCAGGCCAGGAGAATCTATAGAGTTTTATTTAAATTACATTTATCGAGGGCAAATTAATTGCCAGCCATAATATCGTAAATTGAAACAACATCCATTACGTCTACGTCACCGTCACCGTTAACGTCAGCTTCAGGCTTTGAATCAACATTACCGGCCATGATGTCGTAAATCATAACAGCATCCATTACGTCTACGTCACCGTCACCGTTAACGTCACCCTTCTTAACAGGATTAGCAACAAAGATCATGTGACGAATGTTAGCTACGCCGTCAGAACCGGAATTGTACTTCAGAGAGATTTCGCCAGCTTTCTTAACATCCAGGTTCTTAACATTAACAGAAATCTTCTGGAATTCAGAAGTTGCTTCCAAAGTACCGAGAACAATCTCAGTCTCCAACTCGCTAGTCAGGTTCATAACCTTAAAGTCAGCGAGAGGCTTGGTTGCCTTGTACTCAAATTCGAGAATAACTTCGTCATCCTTCAGTTCATCATACATGGTAGCGTTGAAGTGAGCAGTTACAGATTTCTCTGAAGTGGGAGTAAATCCGAAATTGAACGGGTCATCCATTACCACATCGAGATCAGCATTGATGACTCTGCTATCAATAGTCTTCAGATAATCAGGATACTTAGCAATCATTTCTTCCAATACCTTTTCAGCAGCCTTGTCGTCATCATAATCACCGTCTCCTACTTTGATTACAACATCTTCACAATCAGCTGCAACATCACATGCATCAGTATAGTCTGACCACTTAAGGAAAATAGCATCATTGTAAGTCAAGAGCTTATAGTAAGCAGCCTTTGTAGCATTGATCTGAGCAAACAAATCACCTTCGGCTACCAACTGCTCCATAGTACTGCTACTACCTACATTAGCCAACGCTTCTTTCTGAGAAGCACTGAAATCGGGAGCAAGTTTGAAATCTTCAGTATTGTATGGACTACCTGCTTCGTACAGTTTTGTCATAGTTAATGCACGAGCTGCATTGTATGAAGTTGCGTCTGCTATTGCCTCTGCAGGAGACTGCTCACCGAGATATGTCAGGCCGAAGTTACCTGCGCCCATCCAATCGTTTCCATTAAGAGTGCCTTCATTCTTCAGACCGATGGTAAGTTTACCGTCAGTTACCTGAGCAACCATTGTGATGGCATAACGACCCTGAGCAAATGCGTGGGCAGAACCCTCGCAACCCCAGATACCAAGACCAAAGGTCTCTAATGAGTCTACACTGTAAATCATCTTGTCGGCAGTTTTACCTGTCCAAGCGACTGCAGAGTCTGCCACAGCATACTCACGTACAACAGGAACGTATGTCTTCACATCGTTAGCGTATGCCATAGCTGAATAATTATAGCTCAGCAAATCGCCCTGAGCACGGAAGCCGGCGTTAAGAGTCACCTTGTAATAACCGTTCTTCAAGTCAGAGATAGTCTGGTTGATATCGAACTTAGAAACCTCGTTGCAGAACTCAGCAGCGAACATCTTGCCCTTGTCATCACTGGCGGTACGATAGATGTAGCCATTCCAACCTTCAGCCTCACGACCAATGTTCTTGTCGTTCTCGTCCTTCAACATATCACCGGCCTTGGCAAAAGAACGGTTAACAATCAAAGCACTGATATCTGTGCCAGGACCATAGCCCTTACCAATGGCAGCAACTTGGAGAGACTCCAGGAAGTCAATTTCATCTAAGACAACACTGTCAGCCAAGAGGGCGGTTTCCTTGATGTATTGAGAAGTACCATTGGGATAAATCTCAGATGGTCCATCCTCCTCATTCAGATAATTAATAAGAATAGTCTTAGCCTCGCTATCTGCCAATTCGTTATTGTCGAGATAATCCTTTGCCTCTTGAACTGCATCCAGATACTTCTCATAAGCAGCAGCACTTGCAATAATAGAGTCACGGAGTGTTTCAAGAACATAGTTAGCACGGAAGAGAGCCTCCATGTTAGCACACTCCTCAATAGCATCAATAGAGTTTTTGTATTTCTCAATCAGGGCTGCCTCTGCTATAATGTCAAGGTTAAGTACTCTGGCAGAATCCTGATATGCAACCTTGATATCCTCGAACTCATCGGCTGTACCGAAGTGAAGCTCGTTCATCTGAATAGCATCACCCTTGAATGCCTTGCTTACAACAACCTTATAATATGTATATTCCTCTGTGGTCTCGGTGCTGAAGCCGAAATAAGAAGGCTCTGCATCAACGGGATGCAAGCGATCCTTACCAATGTTCTCCTTAGAGTCGATAAGTACCCAACCCTCAGCATCCTTGGTTGCATCGGCATCGCCGGCAAAGTTAGCTCCGTAGATATACCATGTACCCCAGTTACGATCCTGATATGTACCAGTGTCATTTCCTGTGGTCAGTGTATAGAAGAAGGGATTGGTCTTGGTTGCAGTTCGGAAGATGAGGTATGTGTCACCATTTTCATCTGCAGAACCACCCCACTTGGTAGCCGCAATAACCTTCTCTTGGCCTGTCGTCTCATCCTTCTCCTTGGTGTTCAGAGCAATACCATCCACGAGGTGACTGTGATGGCCATCACCCCACTCACCCGCGGTATGACCGCCCAGCACAATGTAAACACCGTCATTGGCAGCATTCACCATATTCTGGATGTAACCGATCTCACCGGATGGGTTGATGTAACGTACTTTGTTATCGTTATCCAAATATGTACTAGCCGGCTTTCCCATAGCATCATTGTCAAGGGAGAGGTTCTCTACAATGTATCTATAGGTACCATTGATATACATGCTGTTAGGAGCAATGTTCTCCTGAGTATAGCCATCGAACCATTCCTGAAGTTCGTCAGAAGCAGGACCAGCGGTAAGCAACTCTTCATACCATGATTCCAATTCCAAATATTTTTCAGCAGAACTATTGATAAGATCCATGGCATCTTTCAGGTCGTTATAAGCCTTCATAACGTCCGAAGGATTGGTGGCATTCTCCAATATGCTTACTTTTGCCTTGAAATCATCAATGTATCCCTGATAAGCAGGCTGTTCTTCAGGATCGAATTCAGAAACTTCCTGAATGAACTGTTTACGATACTCATCAAGATTACCCTGATTGTAGAAAGTGAACTCGTTCATCTGCATAAGACCGCCCCATGCATATACATCCTTAAGCATGAAGTACTGGTACTTCTGAGAACATCCAACAGAAAGGGTGATGTAGCTCTCGAACTTATTGGTGGTTTTCAGAACATCTGTACCCACATTATTCTTTTCGTCGATGAGTACCCACTTGTCAGACTCGGGGGTAGCATCGTCTTCATTGTCGAAGTTGGCAGCATAAATCTTCCAGCTCTTCCAGTTACGATCAGGATAAGAATATGTATCACCACCTGTTACCAAACCATAGTATGTGGGCTTAATAGGCTCGTCTGTCTTAAAGATCATCCAACCTGGCAGTGCGTTAGAACACCACTTGGAACCATCACGGTCACCGTCGATAAGCTTATCGGGCGTCTCACCACCGAACCCGTGAGAACCGGAAAGGAAAGTATATGTAGGATAGATGGGATCGTCTACCTTATTGACATTAGCAATCAGGTATTCGCTGAAGCGCTTTGCTTCTGCCAGAGCCTCTGTACCAGTAATCTGACGGTTAGCCTTGAGGTAAGCATAGTTACCTACAGGATAATCGTCATTAGGAGCAATAGCATCTGTTTCGCTAATCCATGCAGTAGCATAAACTGTAGCTGCAGGCTTCAGATTCTCATCAGCCAAGAGGTTGACAGCCTGGTTGCGAGCGGAATTCAACTCTGCATAATTGCTGGAAGAGGTAGCAATCTTAGAAGTCAAATCCACAACAAGAGCATTCAGATCACCAAGTTCGAAGGGGTCGGTGCAGACCTCTACAGCATCCAAGGTCTGAGACAGGCTATCGACCAATGCCTTTTCAGCAAAAACATCGGGATTGAATTCAGTATTATTCAAGATAGCATTACGATCAAGAGCAAGAGTGTATGCATCACCGAGAGAGAACTCACTCATCTGCATATAGCCGCTACCGGCCATTGTCTTGTCGATCTCGACCTTGAAGTACTGATAGGCAGTTGTGTTCTGCTCAGAAAGTGGCATGATGACTGTGAACATATTCTTATCGGGGAGGACCTCCTCGGTAATATTGTCCTTCTTGTCAAGCAGCACCCATTTTTCAGAATCACGGGCGGGTTTGCCATTGGCAGGAGCATCTGCAGAAGACATAGCATAAATCTGCCATGTATTCCAGTTACGATGATTCCAGCTGGCATTGTCCGTACCGGTTACAAGCTTGTAATAGGTAGGAGCAATAAGACGTGAAGTCTTAACGATGAAATATGCTCCATTGGTGGTTTCTCCATATTTCTTAGCAGTCAGGCCATTACCCCACTTAGTGGTAATATCACCATCGAAGAGTTTTTCCAGACTCTCACCACTTCCATCAATTCTGTCACCCGAGATGATATTATATTTGATAGGATCATCATTGCCGGTCTCTTGATTTGCGAGGTCTTCAAGATAGCTCTGGAGTTCTCCATATGTACCGAGACCCCATTCACCCATCTGAAGCCATACATCACCACCATTAACAGACTCAAGAATCTCTATCCAGTAATACTGGTAGGCAGTTTTGGGTTCTTCACTGAAATCGAAAACTGCACTCTTCGTACTTTCTTGCGGAAGCTGGGCATCTGACTGCGAATCGATAAGGGTCCAACCACCAGCAGCAGGGTCGCTGACATCGCCGCGAACAGCAGCTTCATCATTTTCGAAGTTACCGCCATAAATGTTCCACTTCTTCCAGTTACGATCCTTATAGTCTCCCGTATCGCTACCGGTTACAAGGAAATAATGTTCAGGTACGACTGCCTTCTCTGCCTTAACCACAATCCAGGCATACTTCTTATTGGCATCGCTACCATTAGGATCGAAGGAATGACCCATCTTGGTAGATATTTTAGTATCCACCAGACTGGCATAACCTTCACCACCTGTACCGCCGGTACCTGACAGAGCAGTCAGTTTAACATACTCCGCACGCGCACTCTGAGCAGTCATCATCATTGCCAAGGCAACGAAACATGACCAAAGAGTGCTTGAAGATGTAATAAATCTCTTCATGTTGTTTGGTTTTTAGTTAATAATAAAGTTAATAATAAATGTATTTATTTTATTCATTAATACCTTCTTTATTTGAATATTTTGCGCGAAAAGCATACAAAAATAGAAATTTTGGCTCATACATTAACCAATTTATATACTTTTGTCGTGTCGTTTAACATTATTTAACCGATAGGGCATTATTTCCTTGCTTCCTTTATTTACCCAACAAGACCTTTTTCCCGTTAACGATGTAAACACCCTTCTTCAGTTGAGAATTGAGAATTGAAGATTGAGAATTGATTCTACGACCGCTCAGATCGTAAACCTCCGCTCCATTACGGGAGGTGTCGGGGATGGGTCTTTCATCGATTCCGGTTTGCTTATCTTCAGTTGGCAACAGGAAGTCATAAGGAGTATAATTGGTTGCGCCCAATGTGGTGTCGTTAATCTTCTCGCCCAAGAGAATCCAACAATCGTCATTCGGGTCATTGGAATATATATTGCTTCCGTACAACCTCCATGTATTTGGATTGCGACCGGAGTATATCTTAGTGTCGTTTGCTGTATAAATGCGGTAGCCAAACGGTATCACGGTCTCCTGCGCATCGAAGAGGAAGTAGGCATAACCGTTGAATGAGGAACAATACTTGGTGGACACATTATTGTCGCATGCATCGGGCCAATTATGGTGAGAAATATCGCTCTCCGTACCCATATAAATAACCATGTCCGGATAATCTGAGCCCTCTTCATTGAGAATTTCAAACTCACCGAACTGAATGGTGGTACCGCTATTTATACCAAGGACCTCCCATTTATAATAACGGTATCCGCGTATCGACTCGTTGATATTACTATATACCCCGTCCACATTATAGACGATGCCACTTAAGTTATTCAATACAGGATGAGCGTCAATCTTCTGACCGTTATCAATATTCTGATACCACATTATATCGCCATTGCCAGTATTCAGCAAATAGCAGAGTGCACCCGACTTGACATCAGTAGGAGTAACATGTTCCACCTGACGGGAATAGGCATCGTAGCAGTTCTGAAACACAAGTATATCAGGATAACTGGTGTATGCGAATTCCCGTCCCGGAACTGCACCGGTTACCTTGCCGGCATTATAGCAATTTGTTATATACAGTTTGCCCTCTGAAGGTGCAACCATGGCAGCAGCCATGCTGTCTGCCTGTATTCTACCCAGATTATAGGAATCCTCCAGATATACATTTGCCATTCTACGAGTATAGCCTATGAAGCCTGCAGCATAACCGCCTTTCGCAGTAACGGTGGCAGCAGTACTGCACTTCTTTATCGTAAGTTTGTTTGTACGCATGTATCCGATGAATCCTGCCACATAATTTTCTCCTGTCATCGAACAGGTAGCATCCAGACTCAAATCCTGAATTTCAACACCTGAACCTACCATGCCGAACAATCCGACATAGTCCTTCCCTGTAATATTCAAGTGGCTGATGGTATGCCCATTACCATTGAACTTGCCTGCATAGGGCTTCCTTTCATAACCGATGGGAGTAAAAATATCCTCATAACCGCTCATGTCGAGATCAACATAAAGGGCAGCATTGGCACTGACCTCTCCGCCGTTAACAATCTCAGCAAACCTACAGAGATCTGAAGGTGAATATATCTGATATACACCGTTTACCTTTCGCAAGGTGCCGTAATATAGCATCTTATCCATCCAGGCGACACGGTCGCGGACAAAGTTTCGTACCCGATCAACTTCTAATTCCCATGAACCCGGAACCTCAGGGTTGAGAGAAAGCCACTGATCAAGGTATGGCCAACGGAAGAAGTTCAGACGGGCAGAGGCACGCACCTCATCGCGCAGAGAATCCACGTCACCAGCCAGGTCATTAGGGTTAAAGTTGCCCTTCGAGCGAAGCTTTGTCCACATCTCCTGCAGTTGTACAAAGACCGAGGGATCGGAAAGAACGCGGCTCATAAAACTTTCCCAATTACCTGTTTCGCGCACTTTGTATGTCCAGTCCATACGTTCATTGGCAGGATAGGTACTCACGTCATTCTCAAGAGCAAGATCGGCATCCCATACAGGACCTACATAGAAATGGTCATCGCCACGCTCCTTGTAAAAGAAGACCTGGCAGATCATATCGGTATTACCATTGAACTCGCTGGTAAGGAAATGTCTGAGGAAGGTTTCAATGTCGAGAACAGAACGGGTTCCCTTCTCCGGGTCTGTATAGCTAGGACTGAAAACAACACTCTCCATATTGTTCCAAGCATCCTGAATATACCGGAACTGCTCAGGTTGGATAACATCGTCATCAGGGTCGTGGACAGAAATAGGATTGCGGAAATATGAATTGAAATAATAAGGTTCGCGATAGGCATTGTTGTCCAACTCAACATAATAGCCACCTGTAATGCTCTCGTCGTCAATGTCAGATTCAGTCATCTCCGTGATATCAATACGCCCTGAATGGACATCTACATGATCGGCCAGGGTATAGGTGCCACGATAGTCGCCATTAACAACGAGATCGACCACCTGATTCCAGGGTGTCCATTTCATCTCGGCACGCTTGGACACAGCCCATGCCACAGGATTTCGCATCAGCGTCTTATCGCGGTAGCTGTTGATAAGCACCCACTTCTTGGCTTTCACGGGCGACTCATTCTTTCCGCCCTTCATGACGTGGTGGCTTTTGCCGTCGTTGTACTTCATACGGAAAGCCTTGTTATCGTGTGTAGCGGAATAATTACCTCTTACACGGAACAGAATCGGATACTCCTGCAACATCTTTCCATCCTCGTATATCAGAACCGACTGCGATTCGAAGTCCTCGCCACGCTCAGTAGGCAGGAAATTATCCTGCACATGAATGCTGAGCGTAGGCAGGTTGGTTATCTGATAGAACTGACTGTCGTCACCTTCGCCTGCATGGCCGTAGAACTTCAGTTCTGCCACATTACAATAGGAACCTGCGCCGCCTACATAACGGACGTAGCGAAAGCCGCGGCTGACATTTATATCCGTTCGCGTCATAGCACCGTCATTGGGTGTTTCACCGATAAGATAGAGGGGCACGGCATCCATAAAGTCGGGACTGTTGGCTCCTTCAAAAAGACTGAGCAGCATGCGGTCCGATCCTAGAGAGCCGGCTACAGGCATGTAATCGATACGGGTGATAACATGGGGTTCACCTAAATCAAGGCCGACCCACTGGAAGGTACTCGAATTGGTACTGTAGTATGTAGATGGATTATCATCAAAAGCGTTAGCGGCCTTCGTTGCATTTCCAGAATAAATGAGTGTACCTTCAAGAAGATGGTCAGTACCCTCGTTGTACGCGCACACATTGTTATTAAACAAAACTAATACGAATGCCGCTATCAGAAGTTTTCTTAAATTCATGTCCAAAATATGCTGTTCAGGCAGGTTTTCGCGCCTATAAACTTTTATTTCGGACGCAAAAGTAAAAATAAATTTTGGAACAAGCAAAAAAACTTTCTATCTTTGCAAGGAAATTAATTTGAAACCAAGGGCCATGGAGCATGGAGAAGAGATACGGCATATCGCTCAAAGCCCGAATAAAATATACTGTCATGGGAAAGAAGAAAACCGGAGGCAGCCGCCTCAAGAAGAAAAACCTGGAGCAGATGGTAATAGCGCTGTTCGAGGAACAGCCTACCCAAGTCTTTGAACTGAAAACCCTCTATCGCGAACTTCATCTGAACACACATCCGGCTAAGATGATGCTGATGGATGTGCTGGAGATGCTGTTGATGGACGACTACATAAAGGAACAGCCCCGTTTCTGCTACAAACTGAACAACCCCACACAGGTAATGACAGGCATCTTCCACCGCAAGGCAAACGGCAAGAACACCTTCGAACCCGAGGATGGCGGAGAACCTGTTCTGGTGGCAGAGCGCAACAGTATGCACGCCATGGACGGTGACAAGGTTCAGGTGACCATGCTGGCCCGCAGGAAGCATCACGTACGCGAGGCTTCCGTAACGGAAATCCTGGAACGCAGCGAGAAACAGTTTGTGGGAACCCTGCAGGTCAGCAAGAACTATGCCTACCTGCTCACCGAGGACCGCACGCTGGCGAACGATATCTTCATCCCCAAGGCCAACCTGAAAAAAGGACAGACAGGAGACAAGGCTATTGTAAAAATAGTGGAATGGCCGGAGAATGCGAAGAACCCCGTCGGGAAGGTGATAGACATCCTAGGAAAAACGGGCGAGAACAATGCCGAGATGCATGCCATCCTGGCTGAATACGGTCTTCCATACGTATATCCTGCCGTTGTGGAGAAAGCAGCAAAGAAACTGAAGCTGGACATCACAAAGGAGGAAATTGCACGCCGTGAGGATATGCGGAATGTCATGACTTTTACCATCGACCCACGCGATGCCAAGGACTTCGATGATGCCCTGAGTATCCGACAGCTGAAGGCCGGGTTATGGGAGATTGGCGTACACATTGCCGATGTCAGTCACTACGTCACCGAAGGCTCTATTATAGATAAGGAAGCGCTGAAACGCTCCACCAGCGTCTATCTGGTGGACCGTACCGTTCCCATGCTGCCCGAGCATCTCTGCAACTACGTCTGCTCACTTCGGCCTGACGAGGAGAAACTGACATACAGCGTCATCTTCAAGATGAACGAAAAGGCCGAGGTGAAAGACTGGCATCTGGCACATACTGTAATAAAGAGTGACCGTCGCTTCACATACGAGGAAGTGCAGGAAGTATTGGAGAATCACCACGAGGCCAGTGAGGAAGACTATAAGAATCCCGGCGACAAAGCACTCCCCTCGGGAAACGAGACGGGGGCTCCTGCTGAGAACTTTGCCAACGAGCTTATCACCCTGAACCGTCTGGCCAAGGAGTTGCGCCGCAAGCGCTTCGCCGGCGGAGCCGTTGACTTTGACCGGTGCGAGGTCCGATTCGAGATAGACGAGAAGGGCAAACCAACCAGCGTATATTTCAAGGTGGCCAAGGACGCCAACAAACTGGTTGAGGAGTTCATGCTGCTGGCCAACCGGACAGTAGCGGAAAGCATCGGAAAGGTGCCCAAGAACCAGAAAGCCAAGGTACTACCCTATCGTATCCATGAGTCGCCCGACCCTGCCAAACTGATGAACCTGTCAGACTTCGTCGGCAAGTTCGGCTACAAATTGAGGACAAACGGTTCGAAGGGCGAGATGAGCAGGAACCTGAACAAGATGCTTACGGAGGTGAAGGGCAAGAGGGAACAGAACATGATAGAGATGATTACCCTGCGTGCCATGATGAAAGCCAAATACAGCACTCACAATGTGGGACACTACGGTCTGGCATTTGACTACTACACGCACTTCACCTCTCCTATCCGCAGGTATCCCGACCTGATGGTGCATCGCCTTCTGACTAAATATGCCCAGGGCGGACGCTCTGTCAACCAGGACAAATACGAGGAACTCTGTGAGCATTGCAGCGAGATGGAACAGACGGCTGCTCAGGCAGAACGCGCCAGCATCAAATACAAGCAGGTGGAGTTTATGAGCGAGCATCTGGGCGAAACCTTCGTCGGCACCATCAGCGGTGTAACGGAGTTCGGCATCTATGTAGAAGTGGATGAGAACAAGTGCGAGGGAATGATTCCCCTACGCGACCTTGACGACGATTACTACGAGTTCGACGAAAAGAACTACCGCCTGAGAGGACGCAGCCATCACCATTGCTACAACCTGGGAGATACCGTAAAGATTCAGGTTGCAAGAGCCGACCTTTATCGCAAGCAGCTGGATTATAAGTTGGTAAGATAAGGCCCCACTACCAGATATCCTCTGGCGTTTCGGGATTGTCATAGATTTCCTTGGGACAATACTCTATGTGGTCCATATAGAACTCGGAAGTGGTATTGTCCAGTACTGACTTTATCTTCAGGTAATACGTCTTGTCCGGATCGAGGGTGGCACGTGTTATGATACGGCGTATGATGTTGCGGTTTACATTATTGCGTGCTGTCGTGCCGGGCTGTTTAAGGATGAGGATGCTCTCCTCTCCCTTCATGAATCCGTTGTTGCGCATCTGCTTGTCAATCTCGGAGTTGAGCTCGTCGTCATATTCAGAATCCGCAGCCCATCCCGTATTGGGATCGACACCGCCCAAGGTAAGGTTTACGGGGATACCCGTCACGGGCAGGCGGTCAGGGTCGTCGCCAAAATAGAGCTGCCCCACTCCACGGTTGGAGTTCGTGAGAATACGGTACCTGACCTCGTATGTGCCACGCTTGGGCACCGGCGGCAAGGTAAAGACAAGTTCCCAGTGACCCACACACTTCACCTCATCGCCGCAAAGACTGCCGAACTTCAGGCCGTATGCATTGTAATATACAAAGGTAGAGCCTTTGTTGATGCTCAGATTCCCGATGTACTTGTATTCCTCATCGTCAGGGAAATGTACCCACTGATGAGGGGCGTCGGCCAGGGGAACACGACGTATATCGTTGTTCATCACCTCGGGGAAGAAACTCATACAGTCCATACGGATACGGCTCTTTGCCAGATTGTTGCGTGTAGCCTCGTCATAGGCCAAGGGAGCATCTATTGCATAGATATATCCGTTGGCACCTATGTGTTCATAGAGTGTCTCATCCTCCTTGAAGACACGGCAGCCTATCTTGTCAGGATAGCAGGCTATCTCGTGCCCCGTGCCACGGCGGGAATTGTCGATGACAGGGAAACGGTTCAGATAAACGCCGTTCGACTCCGGGCTCTCATATATCTTCACCAGACGACGCTGCCCTAAAGGAACATAGTACTCCATAACAGGAATGCTGTAGCTGTAGGGACGACCGGAATAGTCGTACCCTTTCTCGTTGTAATGGAAAACCAGTCTGTCAGGCGACATCTTAAAGGGCAGGACATGGTATGTCGTCCATTGATACAGGAGGTTATGGGGCATCTTGTAATTGTCATCTGCTACCGCCTGAGGATAATAGCTGCCCTTGGCTACCCAATCCTGCACATCGGCGGGGGTTATCTCAGATGCCGGCTTCCCTAACTTTTCCTCCCAGAAACTGTCGGGTTCGGCAAAGATAGTGAATCCGTATTTCCTGTGACGAGGAGCATAGGAGTAACCGCCCGTCATAGTTGCCAGTCCGTTGGCAGGTGTCTTCTCCTCAATCT
>Ga0310786_10006686_pt1 | contig 15258 bp, 11 predicted proteins | sample AusTroGonzalo_MG_FD_203881 | JGI IMG/M metagenome (GOLD analysis project Ga0310786, IMG submission 203881) | Bovine rumen microbial communities from tropical cattle in Woodstock, Queensland, Australia - Gonzalo_03 (v2) (version 2) | ecosystem: Host-associated > Mammals > Digestive system >... | reverse complement strand
GAAAAACTTCCAATTCCGATGCCGTTTATGCCGGTAACAGTGCTGGCGGTAACAGTTCCATTCAACTTCGTTCTAACAGCAACAACTCTGGTATTGTCACGACAACATCAGGTGGCAAAGTAAAGAGCATTACTATTGAATGGAATAGTTCTACCCAGAATGGACGCACATTGAATGTCTATGGTAAGAATTCCGCCTATTCTGCTGCTACTGATCTTTACAATTCAAGTAATCAAGGAGATTTGCTTGGAACGATTGTTTGCGGCACATCTACTTCATTGGAGGTTGACGGAGACTACGAATATATCGGCTTCCGCTCTGCTAGTGGCGCGATGTATCTCGACGAAGTTCAAATCGAATGGGAAGTAGGTGGCGGGGACACTCCCACCCTTGAGGACTGCGACCTTGCTCTGACAGGTACAACAGATCTTGTGTTTGACCTTTACAATAATGCTGATGCCCAAGTCATCAACTACACAACATCCAGCACAGGTGCAGTGACGGTTGCTTCCAGCGAGTATATCAATGCTGAAGTTAGCAATGGAACCATCACCGTGACTCCGCTGAAGAAGACAAGTGATGCTGTTGTTATCACGGTCAATCAAGCTGCCGATGATAATTATAAGGCAGGTTCCACCACCTTCACTGTTAACATTACTGACAGCACACCTAAGACAGGTGCATGGGTGCTCACCAGTCTTGCTGATCTTGGACAGGGCGATGTTTTCGTTATCGTAGGCAATAATGGCAGCAATTATGCTATGTCCAATGATAACGGGACGAGTAGCGCTCCCACTGCAGTAGAAGTCACTATCGAGAATGAAGAAATCACCAGCGATGTTGAAGATAACATCAAGTGGAACATCAGTGGCAACGCTACCGATGGCTACACGTTCTATCCTAATGGTGCCAGCGAAAAATGGCTATACTGCACCAATGCGAACAACGGTGTGCGTGTGGGTACCAACGACAGCAAGACCTTCGTGATTGATTCTAACTATTTAAAGCATAGTGGCACATCCCGTTATGTAGGTGTATACAATTCTTCTGACTGGAGATGTTATACAAATACAACGGGCAACATTGCAAATCAGACCTTTGCTTTCTACAAATATGTGGATAACACAACTCCCCAAAAGGCTAATCCTGAGCTTTCATTCTCCTCTGCTACTGCAGAAGCAACCTTTGGACAGGATTTCACAGCTCCTACACTGAATGCCGCTACTGGTTTCAACGGCACTGTCGAGTATTCTTCTTCTGTAGAGACCGTTGCTCAGGTAATGGATATCGAGACAGGTGAACTGAAAATTGTTGGTGGTGGAACAACTGTCATCACCGCTACCTTTGCCGGTAACGATGATTTCAAAGCTGGCTCTGCTTCCTACACATTGACGGTTACTGACAACCGCATCGCTACAACAATTACCCAGGAGAATATTACAATTGATATTGCTGACATTGCAACATTGACCCAGCTGACACCCGTCGTGAAGGATGCGAATGACAATTTTGTAGCATACACAAATAGCCCAACTGCTGAGGGACTGCCTGAGGTTTATTTTGAAACAGTATCTGATGATAATGGAATCCTTGGCTCTTTTGACAGCCACGGAAACATAACTCTTAATAGCGTAGTTGGTACAGCAACCATCAAGGCTATCTATAACCATTTCCAGTTGAATTCTGACTATCGTCCCAGTGAGTGCACATTCACGATTACAGTGGAAAGCCCCTTGAATGGTATTGCAGAGTTCTGCACGCTGGAAAGTGGTAACACCGGTACTGTTCGTTTGACCGACGCAGTGGTGCTTTATGTTAATGGAAAAGACATGTTCGTGCGTGACAACACGGGTGCTATTGATTTCTATAATACCGGACTTTCTTACGAGGCAGGCAACATCCTCAATGGTAAGATTAACGCTAAGTATACTCGTTATAACGGTATGGATGAGCTTACAACACCGATATCCGACAATACCCTTGTAGCCACAGCTGGCTCTGCTGTCACTCCTACGGAGATTACAACAAGCGTCGCTGCTGACAATGCCTGCAATCTTGTGAAGCTTTCTGGTGTGACAGTGACTTCAAGCAATAATAAGTTCTATGTGGATGAGGTACAGGTTTATGACAAGTTTAAACTGAACTATACCATTGAGGAAGGCAAGACCTACGACATCGTAGGTATCATGATACCCTATAACAGTATCTATGAAATCTGCCCGACGGAAGCTCCTGTGGAGATAGAAGTCGCTACTCCCAGCATCACCATCACTCCAGATACATACGAGATGGATGCTAAGGCTGGTGGCGGTGAACTTCCTGTAGTTTGCGCAAATCTGGCAACCGACCCACAACTCGAAGTGGTATTTGTCGAGGCTGACGGCGAGACGCTCGCCAACTACGACTGGATTACAGCTGAGATCAACAACAATGGCAATATCGACGGACAGATTACTGCTAACACAGGTGATGCCCGCACGGCATACTTCTATGTTCAGGGTGTTGATGCTGACAACAATGTTGTTAAGTCCAATCTCGTAACCTTCACGCAGGAAGCTGCTATCACAGAACCATACATTACGGTGAATACTGGATCGTGGGACTTTGATGCAAATGGCGGAAGTCATACGTTCGGTTTCGATTTCGCGAACTTAGGCGACAACCCGACATTCGAAGTTGCTTTCTTCGACCAAACCGGTGAAACAGAAATTGAATGTGGTTGGATTTCCTATGAATTTGTAGACAAAGTAACCATTACAGCTTCAAACAACGACGAGAACTCAGCACGTACAGCATACTTCAAGGTCTATGCAGTTGTGAATGAAACCAAGATTTACTCGAATCTTGTTACCATCAACCAGGAAGGTTATGTGGCTCCCGTACCTGCAACAACCTACTCACTCGCTACAAGTATCACCGCAGGTAAGCACTACCTCATTGTTGGCTATAATAGTAAGACCAACATCTATCAGGCCATGGGCGTTCAGAATAACAACAACCGCGCAGCAGTGGATGTGCCCGTCAACGAAGGTAAGATTTCCGTCACCGATGAGGGAGTGAAGGAAGTAGTCATCTACGGTCCCGATGCAAGTGGCTTCTACACCATCTACGATGCTGAAACACCTGGCTGTCTCTATGCAGCAAGCAGCAGTGCTAACCACATGAAGACACAGAGCAGCAACGACCTCAACGGCAAGTGGGCTATCACCTTTGATGCTACGAGCGCCGCATCCGTAATGGCACAGGGTGGCAACTCTCACAATGAGATGAAGTACAACAGCGGTAACTCGATCTTCTCCTGCTATGCTTCTGGAAATACACAGTCACCCATTTATCTCTATGAGAAGGACGAAGACACACCCGCAGCTACTACTGAGAGTGTGACCCTCAACGCCTATGGTTATACCACCTTCGCTACAACGAGTGCACTCGACTTCCTGGATGCTGAGGATGCAGACTACAGCGCATGGCGGATATCAGAGATTAACGGCAGCGCAATCACCTTCGAACAGCTGACGCAGCACGTAGCTGCTGGCCAGGGTATCTTCATCAAGGGTACTGCCAATGCAGCTGTTGACCTGCACATCCTGCCCGCTGGTGGTGCTACACTCAACAACAACCTGCTCAAAGGCATTACCACCGCAACCTCTATTGCTGATAACGAGTACTACGGCCTCAAGGGCAACACCTTCGTTCCTGTGAACGCTGGTACCGTTCCCGCTGGTAAGGCTCTCCTGCCTGCAAGTAATGTATCTCTTAACGTGAAGGCTTACACCTTCATCTTCAACGATGCTGATGGTATCCAGACGATTCAGACCGTGAGCGCTGAAGAGGCTCAGACTATCTTCAACCTCGCCGGCCAGCGTCTGCCGAAGGCTCAGAAGGGCATCAATATCATCAATGGTAAGAAGGTGCTTGTGAAGTAAGAAGACCTACCCCCCAACCCCTCCCGTCAGGGAGGGGAGAAGGGAAGGGTAATCATTCTCATTCTAGTAACTAAAATATAATGATCCTCATTATGAAAAAGATATATCAAGTTCCTGCACTGACGGTCACACAGGTGGCCGAGTGCCTGCCCATCGCGGCTTCAGATCCCAAAGTCACGATTAGCAATTCAGGCTCAGTTAATGCTGAAGAGGTCGAGGTCAAAGGAGCCGGCGACTGGGGCGATATCTGGGAATAATCCTCGCAACGCAATCATCTAAACACAGAGGGGCTGTGTCAACACTACAAGACACAGCCCCTTTTCTTAACCATATTATTTTGAAGATTTACGACTATATTGACGTAAATTGACGTCTTATTAAAGAATCAACATCGCTAGCTGTCTTTTTCATGGACGTCAATCTGCGGAAATCAGAACGTCAATCAACGTCAATAATATTTGGTCTTGAAAAAGTATCTCATTATTTGTGTGGCACTGCTGTGTGCTTCGTGTGTGAACGAAGAACAATACGACAACACGCCCGAGGGCAACTTCGAGGCGTTGTGGACGATGATCGATGAGCACTACTGCTTCCTCAACTACAAGCAGCAGGCGATAGGACTCGATTGGGATGAGGTACACAGCCGCTATCATTCCCGCATCTCCAAGAACATGTCATCGATGCAGCTTTTCGAGGTGCTGGCAGAGATGCTCAGCGAACTGCGCGACGGACATGTGAACCTCTATGCAGCACATGATATGGGACGTAACTGGTCGTGGTTTGAGGACTTTCCTGATAACTTCTATCAGGATTTGCAGAATCGCTACCTCGGCACCGACTATAAGATAGCCTCCAGCATCAGCTACCGCATACTCGAAGATAATATCGGTTATGTGGCGTGCTCCAGTTTCTCGACGGGCTTTGGCGATGGCAACCTCGACGAGGTATTCCATGCATTACGCTCATGTAATGGCCTGATTCTGGATTTGCGCAATAATGCCGGCGGTGACCTCACGAATGCAGAGCAGCTGGCGCGCCGATTCACCAATGAGCGCATCCTCGTGGGGTATATCAGCCACAAGACCGGGCGTGGGCGCAATGATTTCTCATCGCCTGAAGCCGAATACCTGGAACCCTCAAAGGGTGTGCGCTGGCAGAAGCGAACAGTGGTGCTCACCAATCGCCGCTGCTACAGTGCTACGAACACTTTTGTACGTGATATTCGCTGTTGTCCGCGCGTCACCGTGGTTGGCGACCAGACAGGTGGTGGCAGCGGGCTGCCTTTCTCCTCGGAGCTCCCTAACGGCTGGAGCGTCCGCTTCTCGGCAGCACCGATGTTTGATCGCGACATGAATCAGATAGAGTTCGGCATTCAGCCGGACATCGCCGTCAGCATCACCGACGAGGACCGCGCCAAGGGCATCGACACCATCATCGAAGCCGCCCGCAAGCTCTTGCATTAATGGGCTTCAAGCCAGTTGGTGCCCCAGCCGGCATCAGCTACTAAGGGCACACGCATTGAGAGTGCCCCCTGCATTTCCTCAATCACAATCTGTTCCACACGCTCGTGCTCTTCAGGTAAGACACTGAAGTTCAGTTCGTCGTGTACCTGAAGGATCATCTTCGAGCGCAGACCTTCCTCGCGGAAACGGCGATGGATGCGAATCATGGCAATCTTGATGATATCAGCTGCCGAGCCTTGGATGGGCGAGTTGATGGCATTACGCTCCGCAAAGCCGCGTACAGTGGCGTTGGCAGAGTTGATGTCACGCAGGTAGCATCGGCGATGGCAGATAGTTTCAGTGTATCCCTTCTGACGAGCATGATCAATACTCTCCTGCATATATGCCTGCACGCGGGGGTAGGTAAGGAAATAGTTGTCTATGAGTTCCTTGGCCTCTGAACGGCTGATGCCTAAACGCTCCGTGAGACCAAAAGCTGTGATACCGTAGATGATACCGAAGTTAGCCGTCTTGGCACGTCCGCGTTCCTCACGCGACACTTTGTTGAGACCGTCAGGGTCGCCACGATGGAAGATCTTGGCTGCTGTGGCAGCGTGGATGTCATGGCCTAAGCGGAAGTCTTCAATCAATCCCTCATCGCCGCTCAGATGTGCCATAATACGGAGTTCCACCTGTGAGTAGTCGGCGGAGAAGAACTCCTGCCCAGGGGCAGGCACAAATGCTTTGCGGATTTCTTTACCGTCGGCAGAGCGAACGGGGATGTTCTGTAGGTTGGGGTTCGAACTGGAGAGGCGTCCAGTAGCCGTGATGGTTTGGTTGAAACTGGTGTGGATGCGCCCTGTGCGCGGATTGATGAGCTTCGGCAGCGCCTCGATATAGGTGCTCAGCAGCTTGCGCTTGCCTCGGTAGAGCAAAATCTTATCCACAATAGGGTTTTTTGTGCGCAGGCGCTCCAGCACTTCCTCGCTGGTAACATATTGCCCCGTCTTGGTTTTCTTGGCCTTGTCATTGAGATGTAGTTTCTCAAAGAGCAGTACGCCAACCTGTCTGGGTGACTGGATGTTGAACTCTTCGCCTGCCAGTTCGTAGATCTCGCGTTCCAATGCCTGCATCTCCTGTGTGTGCTGCTCGCCTACCTGCTTGAGAGCCTCAGTGTTCAGACAAACACCTGTCATCTCCATATCCGCCAGTACGGGCATCAGCGGCATCTCGATATCGCGGAACAGCTCCCACGACCCTTCGGCTTCCAGCATCGGCAGAAAAACATTTTTGAGGCGCAGGGTGATGTCTGCATCTTCAGCAGCATAAGGACACACCTCTTCGGGTGGCACGTCGCGCATCGACTTCTGCGGCTTGCCGGCTTTCTTCTCACCTATGAGCGCCTCGATGGGGATGGTCTTATAGCTGAGATAAACAGCGGCAAGATAATCCATGCCGTGGTGCATCTCAGGTTGCAGCACGTAGTGGGCAATCATTGTGTCGAACATTGGACCTTGCAGCTCAATGCCGTAGGATGCCAGTACCATGAGGTCGTATTTCAGATTCTGCCCGATTTTGAGAATCTGTTCGTTCTCGTACACTGGGCGGAACTCATCCACGATAGCCTGAGCCTCTATGCGATCGGCAGGTACGGGAATATAGAACCCCTCGCCCTCTTTGATGGCAAAACTCAAACCCACCAATTCTGCATCGATGGCCTCCGTACTTGTAGTTTCCGTGTCCAAAGAGACCTCCTTAGCCGTCAATAGATATTGAATTAGGTTCGCGCGCGAAGAAGGGGTAGAGCATAGGGTATAGGAAGCCCCACCACCCGCTCCCGTCAGGGAGGTGAGAGGCTGCGCATTGTTTTCGAGAGGCGCAGCAGAGGCTATCACTTCAGGCTGAGAATCGGCAAAAAGGTCGAGCTGGCCGGCACCAAACAAATCCAATTGTCCCTCTGCAACTTTAGGTGATCGTTCTTTCTCTGATGCGGAGGACGAGGGGAGCGTCTGTGTCTGCTGTATCTGCTGAGTCTTCCTTTCCACAAAGCTTCGCATCTCCAGTTCTGAGAACCTCTTGATGAGCGCTTCACTGTCAGGCTCGCAGACGGCTAAGGCCTCCATATCCAAGGTGATGGGGACATCGCGCACAATCTGTGCCAGCCAGCGAGAGAGCTCTATCTGTTCACGGCTGCCCTCCACCTTTTCGCGTTGTTTGCCTTTGAGCTGGTCCGTGTGAGCCAACAGCCCCTCAATGCTGCCGAACTGCTGAATCAGTTGCATGGCAGTTTTCTCGCCCACGCCCGGGCACCCGGGGATGTTGTCGGAGGCATCGCCCATCAGTCCTAAGATATCCACGACCTGCTCAGGACGTTCGATGCCCCATTTCTTGCATACTTCGGCAGGACCTAAAACATCAAAGCCGGGCCCCATCGAACGTGGCTTGAACATCGACACATGCTCTGATACCAACTGACCGTAGTCCTTATCGGGTGTCATCATATAGGTCTCGATACCTTGTGCCTCGGCTTGTGAGGCCAAGGTGCCAATGACATCGTCAGCTTCATAGCCTTCCACTTCCAATACTGGTATACGGTAGGCCGCCAACAGCTCTTTGATGATGGGAACGCCAAAGCGGATGGCCTCGGGTGTCTCCTCGCGTTGCGCCTTGTAAAGCGGATAGGCTTTATGGCGGAAGGTGCCGCCGTGGGGATCGAAGGCTACACCAATATGTGTGGGCTGTTCTTTATTGAGTACTTCTTCCAGTGTGTTGAAGAAGCCGAAGATGGCAGAGACATTTTCGCCCTTGCTGTTGATGCGAGGGTTCTTGATGAAGCCGTAGTAGGCACGGTAGATAAGCGCGTAAGCGTCGAGTAAAAAGAGTTTCATGGGGCAAAGATACGAAGAAAGTTTAAAGTTTAAAGTTTAAAGTTTAAAGTTTTTCTTGTGCTCAGAGCAATTTTTCATTTTTCATTTTTCATTTTTCATTATAATGCCCTACCTTTGCACCATGTTAGAAGAAATTCAACAACCGATAGCTGTAGAACTGCAGCGCTATCAAGAACTGTTTCGTGCTTCCTTGCAGGCGGATAACGAGCTGCTGGCTGCAGCCTTGAACCATCTTACTCGCAAGTTGGGCAAGATGATGCGACCCACGCTCGTGCTCCTCTGTGCACGCGAAGGTGGTAACGTCTGCGATGAGGTGTTGCACGCGGCCGCCAGTTTGGAAATGCTCCACACGGCCAGTCTTGTACACGACGATGTGGTGGACGAAAGCGATATGCGTCGCGGACAGCGTTCGGTGAATGCCTTGTGGGATAATAAGGCGGCTGTGCTGGTGGGCGATTTCATCACTTCCAAGGCGCTCACGGAGATGACGCTCACGCGGAACATCGATATTGTGAACCGTATGGCATGGTTAGGGCAGACGCTGGCCGACGGTGAGCTGCTACAACTGGGGAACACCCACAGCACGATTTTCAGCCAGGAAGCCTACTACGAGGTCATCAGCAAAAAGACAGCAGCGCTCTTCTCCACCTGCGGCTATGTAGGTGCTTTGCTCGGCGGAGCTGACAGCGAACGTGTGCAGAAGTTGGAGCGCTTCGGCCATCTCGTGGGGCTTTGCTTCCAGCTACGCGACGATATCTTTGATTTCGATGAGACGCTGAACGTGGGCAAGCCCAAGGGCAACGACCTACAGGAGGGTAAACTGACGCTTCCTGTCATCCATGCACTCAACAGCACGACCAATGCCCGCTACCACCATCTTGCCATGCGTGTGCGTAGTCATGAGGCTTCACGACTGGAGATTCAGGAGCTGGTGGATTTCACCCTCAAGAGCGGAGGCATCGGCTATGCAGAATCAGAGATGGCACGCCTGCGCAACGAAGCCTTGACGCTCCTCGACGGCTTGCACGACAAAGAGGTGGAACATGCGCTGAAATCGTACTTGGATTACGTTGTCAACAGACAAAACTGAAACATTGAAAGATTGAAAATTGAAAGATTGAAAAGAATCTTATATATGAAGAAGATACAGATTATCAATGGCCCTAACCTCAATCTGCTGGGCCGACGCGAACCCGAAATCTATGGTGGACGCTCCTTTGAGGATTTTCTTGTGGAACTACGAAAGCGCTTCCCAGGTGTGCAACTGGATTACTACCAGAGCAACCACGAGGGCGATTTGATCGACAAACTTCATGCTGTGTGCTTCGAGGCTGACGGCATTGTGCTGAATGCTGGAGCCTATACCCACACGAGCGTGGCACTTCATGATGCCATCCGCGCAATTGATGCTCCTGTCATCGAGGTACACATTTCGAATGTCCATCAACGTGAGGAGTTCCGCCATCGTAGCCTGATCAGTGCTGCCTGCAAGGGCGTCATCTGTGGTTTTGGGCTCGACAGCTATCGGCTGGCGATAGAGGGATTGGTAGGTTAATAGGCTACTGAGCACTCGAAACCAAGGGCACGCACTTGTTCGGCTATCGAGTCAAGGGTTTCGGGTGTTGCCTTGCGCAAGGTGTTGACAGGCGTTTCGCGGTCGATGGTATAGATCATGACCCGTTCGGGCCGAATGCGTTGCAGCGCCTGCAGCCAAGGGGCGGTAAAGCTTTCCGAAGTGTTATCTACATCCGTTCCGTGCGCGTCAGTTCCCGTGAGGAACATCGTTTGGATGATGGCGTGGCCATTGAAGCGACACATGGCTTCAATGATTGTTTCTACGTCATAGTGCCCGCAAGGGCGATCCACAGCATTGATGAAAGCCGTGTCTGTGGTATCTAATTTCAGGATATTGTTATCTACCCGCAGGAGTGCGTCGTGCACGGCAGGGCGTACAATCTGGGTGGCATTGCTCAGCACGCTGATGCGGGCTTCAGGGCAATAGCGGTCGCGTAGTGCCCGTGTATCTTCAATGATTTCAGGGAACTGAGGATGAACTGTCGGCTCGCCATTGCCGGCAAAGGTCAAGACATCAGGACGAGGACCCTCCACGGCCATCTGCTGCAGACGTGCCTCCAATGCCATGCGCACCTCCTCGCGTGTGGGCATCTTTGCTTTTGGACGACGTTCCTCATTCAGGCCGCACTCGCAGTAGATACAATCGAAAGAACAAACTTTGCCGTCGGCAGGCAGCAGGTTGATACCAAGCGAGACACCCAGACGTCGGCTATGGACAGGCCCGAAGATGGGCGAAGGATAAATCACAGTTGACATAGTTCTCAAGAATCTTTATGGTGGCGCTTGCGAATGATGGTCAGACCATCGCGCAGCGGCAGGATGACTTTTTCCACGCGGCTGTCGGCTGCTACAAAATCGTTGAAGGACATAATCCCCAAAAGCTGTGACTCCTTGGCATTGGCTCCGCCTTTAGCAGCATCTCTCCATCTTTCAATTTTCATTTCTTCATTTTTCATTAGATGCGCAGCATCGGCAACCTGTCCGCCCCAGAGGGTATTGTCGGCCAGAATGAAACCACCCTCGCTAACACGTGGCAGCACAGCTTCATAGTAATCAAGATAGTGGCGCTTGTCTGCGTCTATGAACACAAGGTCGAAAAGCTCTGGCAAACCGGCATGGTCGTCAGCCAGTAACTCCAGGGCATCGCCGATGTGAAAGCGGACACGGTCGGCCCACGGCGATTGCTCAATCCATGGACGCGTGAAAACCTCCTGTTCATCGGATATTTCCAGCGTGTGAAGCACAGCTCCTGGCTCTAAGGCGCTAGCCATGGCCAAGGCGCTATAGCCTGTAAAAGTTCCTATCTCTAATACTGTATGTGGACGAATCATCTGCACCAACATCCTGAGCACTTGCCCTTGCACATGACCGCTAGCCATACGCGGGTAGCTCAAGTGGAGATGCGTAGCGCGCCACAAAGCGTGCAGATAAGGATGTTCCGCCTCGCTGTGAGCTTCTATGTAGTCCTCAATGTTCAACGTTCAACTTTAAACTCTTAACTTTTAACTTATTTATCTCTCCAGAAGCTGCGAGTGAAGAGGACAAGAACAGACAGAATCTCAAGACGTCCCATGAGCATCAACAGCGAGAGAAGCCATTTGATGCCGTCGGGAAGATGGTTCCAAGACATCGTGGGACCGATCTCCAAACCAAGCGTAGGTCCAACATTACTGGCACAGCTGAAAGCAATGGTGGAAGCATTGGTGCTGTCGATGCCTACAACCGTCATCACAAAATAGACTAACAAGCACATGACGACATAGGACACAAAGAAAGCAAAGAGACTCAGCTGTTGGGTATAGGAGGCAGTAATTCCGTTTACGCGTACTGGCAGTACAGCACTGGGGTGCAGAATGCGGCGCATATCGTTGCGGACGACCTCCCACAGCATCACGAAGCGAATACATTTGAAGCCGCCGCTCGTAGATCCTGAGCATCCACCGATGAACATACAGATTGTCAGAATAACCCATGTGATATGCGGCCATTGTCCGGCATCATCGTTGAAGACACCTGTGGTGGTCAGGAACGACACCACCTGGAACAGGCTGGAACGCAGCGCTTCCTCAATACGATAGTGACAACTTCGCATGAGAATAAACATAATGGCTATCGTAGCGATGAGAATCACCACCGAATAGGCACGAAACTCGCTGTTGCGCAGAATCTCCTTAAAACGGCGTTTGAAGAACGTCAGATACAGCAGTGTGAAACTTGTGCCGCTGAGGAACATGAAGAGGATAGCCGTATAGTCGATGTAGAGGTTGTTGAAATAGCCCGTGCTGGCATTGTGTGTGGCAAAGCCGCCTGTGGCTGTGACTGTCATAGCATAGTTTATGCAGTCAAAGCCGCCCATACCTTCCAGATAGAAGCAGAGGGCACAGGTAACAGTCAAGAGCAAGTAGATACCCCATAGCCAATGGCCTGTAGTACTCAGGCGAGGGTGCATCTTCGTGCGCATAGGTCCTGTGGCTTCTGCGGAGAACACCTTGACGCTACCGCCGACCAGCGAGGGGATGACAGCTATCGTGAAGAAGACGATACCCAAGCCTCCAACCCACTGCGTCATGCTGCGCCAGAAAAGCAGTGCGTGGGGCAACCGCTCAACATCATCGATGAGCGAAGCTCCCGTTGTGGTGAAGCCGGAAATGGTTTCGAAGTAGGCATCCGTCGGGCTGGGCAGGTAGCCGCTTAACACAAAAGGTATTGCGCCGAACAAGCTGAAAATAATCCATACGAGGGCAACCACCAGGAAGGAGTCGCGCCTGGACATCGTATTGGATGAGTTGTGGCCAAGGCTATTCAGCAGCAGACCCATCGCCATTGTCAATGCGATGGCGATGACGAATGCCTGTTGATCATTCTCGCCATAGCAAATCGCCATGATGAGGCACACGATCATCAGGACAGCTTCTAAACAAAGCAACTGCCCGATAATCTTCCATATAATCTTCCAGTTTATCATGTGCAATGCGGACAAACTCCTTTTACCAAATAGTTTACGCCCTCCATGACAAAGCCCTCAGGCAGTTCAATGGAAGGGATGTGAATAGAGTGAAAACAGTAGGTGCGCTGGCAGCGCTGGCAGTAGAAATGAATGTGCTGGTCGTTGAGTGAGCAATGGTCGTGACCCTCGCACACCTCGTAGCGGGCTATGCCCGTTCCATCCTCGATGACATGAATGAGGTGGTGTTCCAGCAGGAGTGTGAGCGTCCGGAAGATAGACGAACGATCCACCGTGTCGAGCACATCGTCCAGTTCTCGTAGCGACAGCGGGTGTCGCTGTTCCGTTAGGGCGCGATAGACGAGGAGGCGTGTCGAGGTCGGTTTCACGCCTCGCGCCTCCAGCCTGCCAGTATAATCCTCTGCCTTTATCATGTTTAATATTGAAAACTGGATCCTCCCAGAAACTCACGTAGCAGTGAGACGGGCGGAATCTGCTTGGTAGGGATCGGCTCGAAGAAGCCTACGAGCTGTCTCAGTCGCAGTGCTTCCTCATATTCTGGTTCATTGGTGGGGACGGCCTCCAGCACAGGAAGCACATAACTGCGCAGGACGGCCAACTCATACAGCAGAGCGCTGTTGATCATGCGGTTGCAGTTTTCCTGGTAGGGGAATATCCATTTCTCTTCACCTGCACGCACGCTGGGCCATCGACGAATGGTCTCGGTGGCGGTGTAGCCACGGAACTTACTATCGCGGACGATCCGGCGCAGCAGTCGGTTGTCAGAGGTGGAGATGCGGCGCTGGTCATCAAGCTGGATTGTCGTGAGCGCCGAGACATACAGCTGATAGCGCATTTCACGTGGAATCTGAGGAACCAGGTTTGGGTTCAGGGCGTGAATACCTTCGATAATGAGCACATCTTGTTCGCTGAGCATCAGCTTCTTGCCGCTGCTCTCGCGCTCGCCTTTCTGAAAGTTGTAGCGTATCAGGTCTACGGTCTCTCCAGCCAGAAGCGCCTGCAGGTGTTCATTGAACAGTTTGATGTCCAGCGCTTGCAGACATTCGTAGTCGTAGTCACCCTTTTCATCGCGGGGCGTAAGCTCACGGTTGACGAAATAATCGTCCATCGAGAGAGTGCGGGGACGTAGGCCTATGGCTGCCAGCTGCACTGCCAGCCGTTTGCTAGTCGTGGTCTTGCCGCTGCTGCTGGGACCTGCCAGCAGGACAATGCGGCAACCAAGCTCCTTCACCTCGTCGGCCACGGCTGCGATCTTGCGTTCCTGAATGGCCTCGGACACATTGATGATTTTGGTTGCTTCGCCCATACGGACGGCTTTGTTCAAATCGGCTACTGTGCGCAGGCCCACGATTTCCTGCCATTGGCGCAGTTCTTCCTGTACGGCTTGTAGTTTATGCATAGTCAGTCTTCGGCAATGAGTTTTAACATTTTTGTCAGCTCTTCCATTCCTTCGGAAGCACCTTTCTTGATATGACGGTAGCGGTGGCCGGCCGTCCATGGCACGTCCTTGGGATCGATCAGATAGATGGGGGCTCGGTCAGGCACGTATTGGACAAGGCCGGCTGCGGGATAGACATTCAAGCTTGTTCCGATGACCACGAAGATGTCGGCTTGCGAGGCTATTTCCGCAGCCCGCTCAATCTCAGGAACGGCCTCTCCGAACCAGACGATGAAGGGGCGCAGCTGACTGCCGTCGGCTGCCTTGTCGCCCATGTGAATGTCGATGTGGTCAGCTTCGAGTGTAACAATCTGCGACGGATCGTTGGGATTGCGCGAGGAGGTGGCTTTCATGAGCTCACCATGCAGGTGAATGACCTTGGTGGAGCCAGCCCTCTCATGGAGGTTATCTACGTTCTGTGTGATGACCGTGACATCGAAGAACTTTTCCAGGGCTGCCACCAGTTCATGACCGCGGCAGGGCTTTACCATAGGCAGCTGCCGCCGGCGCTCATTGTAGAAATTGATGACCAGTTCAGGATTGCGGATATAACCCTCGATGGTTGCCACATCCTCTACGCGATGCTGCTCCCACAGTCCCCCTGAATCGCGGAAAGTGGAGATTCCGCTTTCAGCAGACATACCAGCGCCCGTCAGTATAACCAGCTTTTTCATAGTCTTTCTTGGTTTATCAACTGCAAAAGTAATCATTATTTACGATTTGACCACTTACTATGTACTAATTATTTTTAATTATGGTACATTTTACGTTTTTTTACTGCTCGAAAATCAAATAAATCATAAATCAACCATGAATCTTAAATAAAATGCTATTTGTAAATGGTCAAATCGTAAATTATCTGTACCTTTGCGCCCGCGAATTCAAAAAAGTACAAACATGAATAGAATTAGTTACGCATTAGGTCTCGGTATTGGCCAGCAACTGAAGAGCATGGGCATCGAGGACTTCAATGTTCAGGATTTCACACAGAGCATCTGCGACGTGATGAGTGATGCCGAACTCG
>Ga0310786_10006685_pt1 | contig 15259 bp, 10 predicted proteins | sample AusTroGonzalo_MG_FD_203881 | JGI IMG/M metagenome (GOLD analysis project Ga0310786, IMG submission 203881) | Bovine rumen microbial communities from tropical cattle in Woodstock, Queensland, Australia - Gonzalo_03 (v2) (version 2) | ecosystem: Host-associated > Mammals > Digestive system >... | reverse complement strand
CTTTATAATATGTGCCGATGGGATGGCCTTTTTCATCGATGTCGAAGCGTACTTCAGGACGCTCGAAATCTACGGCTCCTGCTGTGAAGCGTTTCTGACGGAGAATCTTGGCCAAACGATTCAAAGTAATCAGTTCATCGGCAAAATCTGCCGTCGGTCGTAGACCGCGAGCTTTGTCACCTTCGAACTCGGCTCCAGGCTGTGGCGCATGATCTCCTGGCATTTTGTAATCCTCTTCGCTAGCCTCATGACGCTCTTCTAATAACGCCTGAACCTCTTCATACGTAAAGCGACGGTCACTCTTAATGACTGTATGGGCCAGATGCCAGTGTTTCACTTCAGCCTTCTCATTTATTTCGAAGATGACGCTGTAACAGAGCTTTTCTTCATCGGGGCGCAGGGAGCAGATGAAATTGCAGAGCCGTTCAGGCAGCATCGGGATGGTTCTGTCCACAAGATACACGCTGGTGGCGCGCTTAATAGCCTCCTTGTCGATGAGCGAGCCTTCCTGTACGTAGTGCGAGACATCAGCGATGTGAACACCAATTTCGTAAAGAGTCCCTTTCCCTGCGCCTCCCGTCGGGAGAGCCTTGAAGGAAAGCGCGTCATCGAAGTCCTTGGCATCGCGGGGGTCGATGGTAAAAGTCACACGGTCGCGGAAATCCTCACGCTCAGCATAATCCTGCGGAGTGATAGTTGCATCAATGTGATTTGCGGCATCTTCCACAGCCTTGGGATAAGTGTAAGGAAGTCCGAATTCGGCAAGGATCGCGTGCATCTCTGTCTCGTTCTCGCCAGACTTCCCCAGTACTTCCACGACCTTGCCGATGGGGTTCTTGGAGCCGTCGGGCCATTCGATAATCTTGGCAATCACCTTATCGCCGTCTTTGCCACCCTTGAGTTGTGTCTTGGGAATGAAAATGTCATTGGAGAGTGTGCGGTCCTCTGTGAGCAGGAACGCAAAGTCCTTTCGAACACTAAGTTTACCCACGAAACTCTTGTCAGCGCGTTGTAGAATCGCCGTCACCTGTGCTTCGCGCACATGACCTCGACGGCGGGCCATCATCTGAATCTTGACACGATCGCCATCCATTGCGTGAAGTGAGTTTCGCTCTGCTACAAGGATAGGCTCACCGCCATCGTCAGGCAGGAACGTATTTTTCCCGTTGTGCTTGCGCTGAAATACCCCCTCCATGACTGTGGATTTTGAAGCCAATTGAAAACGCATCTGAGCAACCTCGATAATATAGTCATCCATGAGTAAGTCATCCAGGACGTCCATGCATAGCAGTTTAGCTGGATGTGTGTTCAGGTGGAGTTCGCGGAAAATCGTCTTGATGTCTATGATTTCATTGGCGCGATCCTGAAACAGTTGCATGACCTGCTCGCCCAGCTGTTGTTTGTTCAGGCGTCGTGCACCTTGCTTGTTCTTTCCTTTAGCCATGATGAGAAGGGTTTTAGATGGTTGCAAAAATCCCCCTTCGAAGCTGGCGCTTTGGAGGGGGATAGATAAAAAGATCGAAACGAATTACTGGATGGCAGCGTCGAGCTCAGCACCAGCCTTGAACTTAGCCTGCTTCTTAGCAGCGATCTTGATGACAGCCTTTGTCTGGGGGTTGATGCCCTGACGAGCTTCGCGCTTAGCAACGGAGAATGTGCCGAAGCCAATGAGAGCAACCTTGTCACCACCCTTGAGAGCGCCGATGATAGCCTCGATAGTAGCATCAAGAGCCTTCTTTGCATCAACTTTTGTCAAACCTGCCTTTGCAGCAATAGCGTTTGTTAAATCTGTTTTGTTCATAATAAATGATTTTAAAAGGGTTTATAGAAATAGTTATTTAAAATCGGGTAAATGCAGTGCAAAACGCACATTTTCTGCCACAAAAGTATGTAAAGTTGCGTTTTGTACAAAGTTTTTTTGTAAAAAAGATTTATTTTTTTCGAATTTTGCAGTTTTTTTCCTCTTATCAGCATAAAAATACCTACTTTTGCGGCCTCAAATAGTACATAACACACAATTATGAACCTCAATATGCCTCCCGTAACGAAGAATCTCATCATCATCAACCTGCTGATGTATTTGGCTAAGGTGGTGTTGGAGCGCTACGGTATCGATTTCGATGATTTGTTAGGCCTGCATTTTGTTCTGGCTTCTGATTTCCGGCCGCACCAGCTGTTCACCTATATGTTTGTCCACGGCGGTTTGGAACACATCTTCTTCAACATGTTTGCCGTATGGATGTTCGGCAGAATCATGGAACAGGTGATGGGGGGCCAGCGTTTCCTCTTTTATTATATTGTGTGTGGTTTGGGCGCTGGCTTGATACAGGAGGGCGTGCAATACATTCATTATATATATGAAGGGCTGAATGCTTATGAGAGTGTGAATCTGGAAGGCCTCGTGATACCTATGGAAACATACCTGAACCGCTGGACTACCGTGGGTGCTTCGGGTGCTGTGTATGGCGTGTTGTTGAGTTTCGGAATGACGTTTCCCGAGGAGAGGATGTTTATCATCCCCATTCCTGTCCCCATCAAGGCTAAGTGGTTTGTCATCGGCTATGCGGTCATTGAACTCATGAGTGCTTTGGGTAATCCTGGCGATGGCATTGCACATATGGCACATCTGGGAGGAATGCTCTTCGGTTTGGCTCTCATCTTGTATTGGCGTAAGCACCCTGGTGATCGTGGCGGCCGTTTCTTTGGTGGTAGTGGCAACGGCTATGGTGGTTATGGTGGTTACAACAACCACTTCACTCGTTATGAGGATGTTACCAACGAGCGTCCCAGAAAGCCCTCGTTTTGGGCACGCTTCAAGCAGTGGCTTCAAGAGCGACGTGCACCAAAGATGCATGTACACACCTCTTCTGGTAGCAAATACGATCAGGACATAGAATGGAACCGGCAGAAGAAAGCACATGAAGAAGAGATAGATCGCATTTTGGCAAAAGTGAAGGAAGGCGGTTACGAGAGCCTCACAGCAGACGAGAAGAGACGGCTTTTTGACGCCAGTCAACGATGAAAGCTATCCAATCCATACTTGTTTATCTGTTTACGGGAGCAAATGTTGCTACCATTCTCTTATTATGGGCCTGCTGCGGCTCCACCTATCTCCATCCTTCCGATTTTCCACGTTTGGGCCTGTTGGGGTTGGCTTTTCCTTTCTTGTTAATCCCCAACATCCTGTTTGTCTTCTTCTGGCTGATTTTCAAGGTGAAACGTGTTTGGCTCCCCATCCTTGGGCTGTTAGCCTGTTTCCCGTTTATCCGCGCTTATTATCCCATCAACTGGGATTCAGAAGTGCCTGACACAACAACGCTGAGCATCCTCTCCTACAACACCTGTGGCTATGGCCAGGGGGCAGCGGCACCGGAAAACAGCAGACAAGATTGTCTGGCCTATATCGCAGACTCCGAAGCGGATATCATCTGCCTTCAGGAATCTGGGATACAAGCCGAATTGGACAAGACCATGAAGGCCAAGGGCTATGAGTACAATAATTCGCGTGAATTAGGCATCTACTCCCGCTTGCCCATTCTTACGGTCGATACCATTTCCATTGCACCCTTCAAGCATTTTGCCCAAAAAGCTTTCCTGCTCGATGGACAGGATACGATCATGCTGCTTAATCTGCATCTACAGAGCAATAAGCTTTCCATGAAAATGAAGAAAGCCTATCGCAAGGCGCTGGAACAGCACGAGAGTGATTCTGTGCGCAAGGAACTGCGTCCTATTATCCAACTGCTGGGCATTGCACTCCCTCGACGTGCAGCACAGGCTGATACGCTCTCCACCATCATTGAACAATGGCTGCCGCGCCCCATCATCCTCTGCGGCGACTTCAACGATACGCCTATCTCCTATTCTCATCGCTTGCTTACCCGTCACCTCACCAGCGCCTATAGCCAGAGCGGTCATGGCGTGGGCTTCACCTTCCAGGAAAAGGGCTTCCCAGTGCGCATCGATCACATCCTTTTCAGCGAAGATCGGTGGACGAGCAGTCAGACCCGCGTTGACAAGTCCATTTCGTGCTCTGACCACTATCCAATCCTAACAAAACTGGCCAAAAAAGCCCCTTAACGCAGCAAAATACACCTAAAAAGGTAAATATTTGCCTTTTAAGCACCGTTCTTCCACAAAAAAGACGTATATTTGCGCGCTAATTTGGGGCTTTAGCCCTTTTGGCGTCAAAAAATGACCGAAAAATAAGAAATAAACATCAATAAATTCAAAACAAAATGCAAAACAAAGGATTCGTAAAAGTTTTCGCAGTCTTGCTTGCACTCGTGTGCATCTTCTACCTCAGCTTCTCGTTTGTCACCAAGCATTACGAGGACAAAGCTTTGGCTATTGCTGCCGCCGAGGGCGAAGAAGCTGGACAGCACTACTTGGACTCTCTCGCCAATGAGCCCGTCTATTTCGGGGTCTGGACACTCAAGGAGTGCCGCGAGATGGGAATTGGTCTGGGTCTGGACCTCAAGGGTGGTATGAACGTCATCCTCGAAGTGTCAGTTCCCGATGTGGTAAAGGCACTGGCCGACCACAAAGATGACGCCAACTTTAACCAAGCTGTTGAACAGGCTCGGAAAGAAGCTGAGGCTGGTCAGGGCGATTTTATTTCCCTCTTTATCAAGGACTACAAGGCTCTTGCTCCCAACAGCAACCTGGCTGAGCTTTTTGCTACCCAGCAGCTGCGCGGCATGGTGAACACCAAGAGCACCGACCGCGAAGTGGAGAGCGTTCTGCGCGAGGAGGTGAAGGCCGCCATTGACAACTCCTTCAATGTCATCCGCACACGTATCGACCGCTTCGGCGTCGTGCAGCCCAACATCCAGGCCCTTGAGGGTCAGGAGGGTCGCATCATGGTCGAGCTTCCTGGTATCAAGGAGCCTAACCGCGTGCGCAAGCTTCTCCAAGGTTCTGCGAACCTGGAGTTCTGGGAGACTTACACCACCACCGAGGCTGTGCCCTTCCTCGTCCAGCTCGACAGCAAGCTCGCTGCCGCTGGCGTGGAGGAAAGCGCCGAGGAAGCTGCTGAAGAGGCTCCCGCAGCTGAGACTGTTGAGCCTGCAGCTGCCGACTCTGCAGCTGCTCCTGCTGCTGATGACGCTCTTGCAGCCATCGCCAAGGGAGACAATGTGGAGGCTGCTGCCACCAACAATGCTGCTACCGAAGAAGCCCTGAAGGCTCACCCCCTGCTCGCACGCCTGCAGGTCCTCAATCAGGACAACGGTGCTTGCGTGGGCTATGCCAGCAAGCGCGACATGGATGCCATCAGCGCTCTCTTCGAGACTCCCGAGGCCAAGGCCATCCTGCCCTCCGATATGAAACTTCTCTGGGGTGTCAAGGGTGTTGACAAGAACGACCAGGTCTATGAGCTCTATGCCATCAAGATTACAGAACGCAACGGTCGTGCTCCCCTGGAAGGTGATGTCGTTACCGATGCCAAGGATGAGTACGACAACAACAGCCGTCCTTGTGTGACGATGCAGATGAATGTCGAGGGTGCTCGCCGCTGGGCTGCCTTGACAAAGGCTAACATCCACCGCCCCATCGCCATCGTACTTGACAACTATGTCTATAGCGCTCCCAACGTGCAGAACGAAATCACTGGCGGTAACTCACAGATCACCGGTCGCTTCACTCCTGAAGACACCCGTGACTTGGCCAATGTGCTGAAGTCTGGTAAGATGCCGGCCCCCGCTAACATTGTCAGCGATGAGATCGTCGGTCCTACCCTCGGTCAGGAGTCCATCCGTCAGGGTCTCTGGAGCATGCTCTTCGCTTTCATTGCCCTGATGCTTTACATGGTTAGTATGTATGGCTTCCGTCCGGGTATGATTGCCAACTGCGCACTGCTCTTCAACCTGTTCTTCACACTCGGTATCCTCACCAGCTTCCAGGCTGCCCTCACCATGAGCGGTATTGCAGGTATGGTGTTGACGCTGGGTATGGCTGTCGATGCTAACGTGCTGATTTTCGAACGCACGAAGGAAGAGATGCGTGCAGGCAAGGCTGTCCGTCAGGCCATGCAGGCTGGTTACAGCAATGCCTTCAGCGCTATCATCGACTCCAATGTCACCAGTGTGCTCACGGGTATCATCCTCTACTACTTCGGTACAGGTCCTATCCGCGGCTTCGCCACTACTTATATTATAGGTATTATCATCTCGTTCTTCACCGCTGTATATCTTACGCGTGTGGTGTTCGATAGTCTGATGGCTAAGGACAAGTGGCTCGACCTCACCTTCACCACCAGTCTGAGCAAGAAGTTCCTCTCCGACACGAACTTCAAGTTCATGAGCGCCTATAAGAAGTCCTTCACCATCTTTGGCATTATCGCTGTCCTGGCTATCGGCTCATGGATTGGACGTGGCTTCTCTGAGAGTATCGACTTCACCGGTGGCCGCAACTTCGTTATCCTCTTCGAGAAGGAAGTACAACCCGAAGCTGTTCGCACGCTGTTGGCCGATGCATTCCCTGAGAGCAACACCAGCGCTATTGCTATCGGTACAGAAGGCAAGACCATCCGTATCTCCACCAACTATCGTATCGAGGAGAACGGCAGCGAGGTAGATAACGAGATTGAGAGCAAGCTCTTCGAAGTTCTCAAGCAGGGTGGTCTTCTTGGTGAAGGCCTCACGGAAGAGACGTTCGTCAACCGCGATGAGTATGCCGGTGGTTCTATTATCAACTCTCAGAAGGTGGGTCCGTCCATTGCTGCTGACATCACCCGTGGTGCCATCATCTCTGTCATCCTCGCGCTGATTGTCATCTTCGTGTATATCCTCGTGCGTTTCCGCAACGTGGCCTTCTCCGTGGGTGCTATCACCGCTCTGGCTGTCGATACCATCTTCATCCTCGGCATGTTCTCTGCTTGCTGGGGTTGGATGCCCTTCTCGCTCGAGATCGATCAGACCTTTATAGGTGCTCTGCTGACCTGTATCGGTTACTCTATCAACGATAAGGTGGTGGTCTTCGACCGTATCCGCGAGAACCTCGGCCTCTATCCCAAGCGCGACAAGCAGCTGCTCTTCAACCAGTCCCTGAACGCTACGCTGACCCGTACCATCAACACGTCAGTCTCCACGTTCATCGTCTTGGCTGTCATCTTCGCCTTCGGCGGTGCCAGCATCAAGAGCTTCGCTTTCGCTATGATCCTCGGTGTCATCATCGGCACCCTGACCTCCATGTTCATCGCCGCTCCCACGGCCTACCTGATCATGGGTCGCAAGATCAAGGAGGAAGAGTAACCACTCAACAACCTATAACACTGTAGAGGCTGTGTCAACGACACAGCCTCTTTTTCTTTTCTTCACCACGGTATAATAAACAGGTGTGAGTGTGAAGGCTGAAAGTCTTAAAACTGTTGTGTTATTTTCCTGGGGTGTTGGTCTTCAAAAAGAGGCAAACACACACACTTTCCTCTTCGCAAATTTGGTTGCTCCAACAAACTTGCTTACCTTTGCGCCGAAATCTTCAGAAACATACATTTTATGGAGTGGCTCATCAACCTTTTCACCAACACTGATAGCATCGCCCACATTGTCGTGCTCTATTCGTTGGTCATTGCCGTGGGTATTATGCTCGGGCGTTTTAAGATTTTCGGAATTTCCTTAGGTGTTACCTTCGTGCTCTTTGCTGGTATTGTTGCCGGACATGTCGGCTTCACAGGGACACCAGAGGTGCTTAACTTTGTGCAGGACTTCGGCTTGATACTCTTCGTCTATTGCATTGGCTTGCAGGTCGGTCCCGGTTTCTTTGAGAGTTTTGCCAAGGGCGGCGTGACAGCCAATCTGCTGGCTATGGGTATTGTGTTGCTGAATGTGGTCACGATGCTGGCGCTCTATTTCATTCTCTTCTACAATCCATCCATCCATGGTGGCGACAACGTGTGGAACCTGTCGATGATGACAGGTGTGCTATGTGGTGCCATCACCAACACGCCAGGTCTGGGTGCTGCCTCCGAAGCGGTAGCCTCTATCTATAAAGGCGTGGAACAGATTCCACAGATAGCCTCTGGCTATGCCTGCGCCTATCCGCTCGGTGTTGTAGGTATCATCGGAGCTACTATCGCTCTGCGTTATATCTGCGGCATCAGCCTGAAGAAAGAGGAAGAGCAGATTGAACGTGAGATGAATGAGAACCCGCACGCCAAACCCCACCGCATGACACTTCGTGCTGAGAACAAAGCTCTGAGCGGACGCACCATCCTACAAATCCGAGACTTCCTTGGCCGTAACTTTGTTTGTTCGCGTTTCCTGCATGAGGGGCACGTCATGATTCCCAACCGCGATACCATCGTCAGCATGGGCGACCTGATGTACATCACCTGTGCCGAAGATGACTGGGAGGCTATCTCAGCCTTCATCGGTCCTGTCGATCACGTGGAATGGAACGAGCAGGATGTGCAGATGGTGTCGAAAAACGTGCTGGTGACACAGCCTGCTGTGAACGGTAAAACGTTCGGACAACTTCATTTCAGCTCTGTCTATGGTGTCAATGTCACCCGCATCCATCGCAATGGCATGAACCTCTTTGCCGACCGCAACCTCCGCATTCAGATTGGCGACAAGCTTGTCTGCGTAGGTCCTGAGGATGCTATTGCACGCGTGGCTAATATGCTGGGTAATGAGGTGAAGCGTCTGGATCACCCCAACTTGAGTGCAATTTTCATCGGTATTGTCGTGGGTATTGTTTTTGGAATGATGCCCATCTCACTGCCTGGTGTACCTACACCCGTAAAACTTGGTCTGGCCGGCGGTCCCCTTATCATAGCCATCCTTATTGGTCGTTTTGGTTACAAGGCACATCTCGTCAGTTACACCACTACTTCTGCCAACCTGATGCTGCGCGAGTTCGGTCTTGCACTGTTCCTCGCATCTGTAGGTATCAAGGCGGGTGCTACCTTCTGGCAGACTGTCACCGACGGCGATGGCCTCACATACGTATGGGCAGGATTCCTCATCACGATTATACCTATATTAATAATAGGTGTGCTGGCTCGCTTGCGCTACAAGATGAACTACTTCACACTCATGGGTCTCGTCGCCGGTGCCACCACTGATCCGCCCGCCTTGGCATACGCGAACCAAACTGCAAACAATGATGCTCCTGCCGTAGGCTACAGCACTGTCTACCCATTGTGTATGTTCCTGCGTATCCTGACGGCACAACTCATCATCCTGTTACTCTATAGTATCGTATAATGGCACGATTCAAGAAATCCGACAGAAGAGCCATCCTATTGTTGTTTGCCGCTGTCGTGATTGCTTGGGGTAGCGTGTTGATAGACCGTCAGCTGCGACCACAACAGGACATGCTCATCTCGTTGGAAGCATTATCTGCCGATTCCATCGAGCTTGATTCTATTTACAACCGCGTTAATCAGCCCCATGCTCACCAAGCGATGCCGGGACGTTACGATGCCATACCCTCCCCTGCACCTGAAACCTTTCCCTTTGACCCAAATACAGCTGATTCCACGACATTGCTGCGTTTAGGTCTTGCATCTTGGCAGGTAAGGAGTATCTATAAGTACCGTACCAAAGGTGGGCGCTACCACCGCACGGAAGATTTCCAGCGTGTTCCAGGAATGACACCTGAAGTGTGGAATCGATTAGCACCTGCTATTCAGATTGGAGAGGCGTTCCGCTTCTACCATGACCGCCGCATAGAACAACGCGACAGTGCCCACTATCCACGACAGGAGAAGTTCACGGAGATGGTGGTGCTCGACTTGAATTCCGCCGACACCAATGAACTGAAAAAGATTCCAGGAATCGGTTCAGTACGTGCTCATCAAATAGTACGCTACCGCGACCAACTGGGCGGCTTTGTTTCTTTGCAACAACTGACAGAAATCCCTGATTTACCCAAGGGGTTGGTGAAATGGTTCTCTGTCAACGGTGCTATTCCAAAGCCCTTGCATATCAATGAGCTCACGGCCGCGCAACTGGCTCGCCATCCTTACCTGACATATACTCAAGCCAAAGCCATTACTGATTACCGACGTACTTACGGGAGTGTCAAAAGTATCGATGAATTGAGCCTTTTGAACATCTTCACCGAGGATGAGAAAAAACGTCTGATACCTTATATCGTCTATTGACAACGGATGGATAGTGCGCGGTTTTCAGCAGCCTCCATGATCTCGCGTTCTCCAGGTCCCTTATCATTGATACCGCAGAGATGTAGAATCCCGTGGATAATCACACGGTACAGTTCCTCTTCATACGATACTCCCAAGCCCTCGGCATTCGAACGCACGGTGTCAAGGCTGATGAACAAATCGCCTTGGATAAGCCGACCTTCCGTATCATCGAAGGTAATGATATCGGTATAATAATCATGACTGAGGAACTGACGGTTCACGCGCAGAATTTCCTCATCATCCACAAACACGTAAGCAATCTCTCCTACACGGTATCCATAGGTCTCCGCTACACGACGCACCCATGCCCCGACCTGACGCTGGTCGATGGCAGGCATCTCCATGTTAATGGTCTGAAAGCTAATCATGGGGTTTGCAAAGTTGACAGTCTTCACACGAGCGGAAACGGTGCTCCACCATGGCCTGCAACCGCTGGCAAAGCGCTTCTAAGGGCAAAGCCCCCAACACTTCACTGGCAAAAGCCTGTTTCAGAAGCGTACGGGCTTCAGCTTCGCTGATTCCACGCTGACGCATATAAAACAACGCATCATCTGCCATTTGTCCCACGGTGGAGCCATGCGAACACTTGACATCGTCGGCATAAATCTCTAACATAGGCTGTGTCCACATACGGGCCTGATCCGTGCACACCAGATTGGCATTCCGCTCTTCCGACACCGTCTGCTGTGCCCCTTCGCGCACAAGGATTCGTCCTGCGAAGGCACCCGTGGAGGAGCCATCCACCACATACTTATATAACTCGTTACTCGTGCAAGCTGGTGCCACATGCTCAATGAGTGTATTGTTGTCTACGTGTTGATGGCCAATGGTGATGGCGCACCCCAACAAGTTTGCTTCAGCTCCCTGGCCCACTAAGGCTACATCCGTCTGGTTGCGGCTCAAGCCTCCAGCGAGAGTGAAGGTGACATGTGTCAATTTTCCACCTGAAGCGACACGGGCAAACACCTGATGAAAGCGGTGGCAGCGTTCATGTGTATCTTCGATATCATAGAACCCGACGCGTGCACCTTCGCCTACGACAATCTCCGTCACCTGTGTGGTCAGAAAGTCCTGCCCCCCACGGGCTTTGTCTGTCATGATGACATCCAGTTCCGCACCTGCCTCTGCCACTATCAGAAGACGGCGGTTTTGCATCAGCGGAGCTGTAGCACTGAGTGTATTGGTAATCTGCACGGGATGCTGCTTGTGCTCGCCTGCGGCAACATGAATCACCGTCACATCCTGTACCAACATCGTATTCAACGCCGTGATGGCATCTGCATTGACATCTGCCAACTGAGCATAGTATGCAGATGCAACAGGAGCAATGTCTGTAAGATTCTTCCCGATGGTCTGAAGCTGAATGCCATAGTTGGGTGCAAATGCTGCTGCCACATCTGTATAACGATAACGCTCCACACGCTGCGAAGGGAATCCTTGGCGCTCCAAAGCTACAGCAGCCTCATCGCGAAATTGATTCAATAACAGCAGTGAGCCGGCATTGATACGCTGGCGCTCAGTACGGAAGAAATCCAGATACTGCTTCATACATTTTCCTTAATCCAGTCGAATCCCTGTTGTTCAATCTGTATCGCCAGCTCAGGACCTCCTGTGCGAACGATACGACCATCAATCAGCACGTGCACGATGTCGGGTTTGATATAATCCAGCAAACGCTGATAATGGGTGATGACAATGGCCGACGTCTCGTTGGTGCGCAGTCGGTTGAAGCCCTCGGCCACAATACGTAAGGCATCTACATCGAGGCCCGAATCTGTTTCGTCAAGAATGCAAAGCGTTGGCTCCAGCATGGCCATCTGAAAAATCTCATTACGCTTCTTCTCGCCACCACTGAAACCCTCGTTCACGGAACGACTGGCCAGTTTGTTGTCGAGTTCCACAATCTTACGGCGCTCACGCATCAGTTTCAGAAAAGCAGCTGCCTCCAATGGTTCCAACCCCTGATACTTACGTTTAGCGTTAAGGGCAGCACGCATAAAATTCACCATCGACACTCCGGGAATTTCCACTGGCTGCTGGAAGGATAGGAACAAGCCCTCGTGGCTGCGTTCTTCAGGCGTCATCGCCAATAAATCCTTGCCGTTGTAGGTCACAGAACCTTCCGTTATAGTATAGGCAGGATGTCCGGCTAATACGGCCGACAGGGTGGATTTGCCAGCGCCATTCTGTCCCATGAGCGCATGAATCTCACCGGGTTTAACTGTCAGGTCAATACCCTTCAATATCTCTTTGCCGTCGATAGAGGCACGCAGATTCTTGATTTCAAGCATATGAATGTGAAGTGAGCATTAAAAAACGTCCCATTCGCTGTTCTGGTTCTTGCGAATGGCCATACATTCCATTTCTATGAGCCATGCGGGGCGGCATACAGGTGCCAGCGTGAACAGACAAGGTACTTCCGGGAAGCGACGTGCATATTTCTCGCGCACCATCTCATAGTCCGCAATATCGCGCAGATAGACTATCATGTGAGCTACGTCTTCAAAAGTAGCACCACCTTCGGCCAGCAGCGTTTCCACATTCTCCCACATACGCTCTGTCTGCGCCACAATATCACCAGTATGCACCACCTCACCACGGTTGTTGATGCTCGCCGTGCCACTGATAAACAAATGACTGCGGTCGGCATAATCCACCACGGTGCCGCGCTCAAAGGTCACGCCATACTCGATGGTGGAATTCAGATGACTTTTGGCATAAAGGTAGCGCTGCTGTTGAGGTGCAAGACCTTTGATAGCGTAAGCTCCCAATTGCACAATGGCATGGGTGTCAGCAGGCAGGCCGCCAATGCCCGTGGAACTGATATAATGTGTCTGCTGCGTAAGACCCTGCTGTAGGAAATTCTCACGACGGGCTCGAACCATGCCAGCATACTGCGTATCTACATCACGAACATGGAACCATGTGCGAATGCAGTTGTCAGCCAGCGTGGCACCCTGTAAGCTAAGGGCTTCCTCATAGCGTGTCAACAGACACTCTGTCTGCGCAGCACTGTCTCCTTCGGACACCGTCATGCCCATCAGCCATAGGTCCTCGTAAGTACCATGCTGCACCACCGTGAGGGTGTCACGTTTCTCGACATGAACATCCTGCATTAGGTACAGCCACACAGCGACTTTGGAACCGTCCAATGGAGGCTGCTGGATATAGCAGATGGCGGCATTGTCAGAACGCTGGATGAGCGGACGCTGGTTAGTAGCATCACTGAGGAAGTAGCGCCCCGCAACCACACACATCCCTATGCACTGCGGCAATGCTAGCAGTGCCTGTTCGGCAGCAACGATGCGGGCTAACTGGCCGCAGAACAGCTCCCCTCGGGGCTCAACATGAAGCAGGACGTGCATCTCACGCCTACCACCATTGTCCCCGAAGCAACTCAGCTCTGCTACAGTTCCAAGTTCTGCGAATACAATCCTATCTTTCTTCATTTTGCGCGCAAAGGTACGCATTATAATGAAAAATTAAAAATTACAATGATAAAAATTAACTCGTGTCGTCTGTTATGAACTTTTTTTCTATCATTTTTTCCTTTTCATTTTTCTCTTTTCATTCATTTTACCTACCTTTGCGCCAATGAATCAACCTATCCTCAACAACACACCATGCTGAAACCTTTTCTTTTTTCCCTGTGTCTTTTGTGCAGTTCCATCAGCATTGCGCAGAACAGTTATACCATCTATCCCCGACCCCAGCAGATGTGGGTAAGCAGCACCGCAGCGCATATACAAGCCCCCGTATGTATTGTGGCAGAAAGCGGCATTGATGCAGCCACAGTAGCACGTGCCGAACAAGTGTTCTATGAGCACGGCATCGCCACTTTCACCGCAGCGAAGCAACAGCGCAACACCACAAACCTGCTACTGGGCATCAACGGCTCCCGCCAAATTGCTGACAAGGAGGCTTTGCGCCAGAGCCTGAACCGCGAAGTGTTCACACAGCCGAAGTACGACCGCCATCTCCTCAGCCTCACCGCTGACAAACAGGGAACGGCACAGATCCTCATCGTGGGAGAGCACACCGACGCCACGTTCTACGGCCTTGCCTCATTGGAACAGATGTTGGAACAGCAACTCCACTGCGCCACCATCTATGACTGGGCCGATATCCGCGACCGCGGTGTCATCGAGGGTTATTATGGTGTTCCCTATTCCGCAGAAGTCACCAAGGACCTATTTCGCTTCATGGCACGCTATAAGATGAATACCTATATGTATGGTGCCAAGTCGGATCCCTATCACTCGCAACTGTGGGCCGAGCCTTATCCCACTACAATTACGGCCGAGCAGCAACGCATTGGTTACTTGACACAGGAGATGCTGGCCGACATCACAGCTGTATCTCATGCCACGAAAGTAAACTTCATCTGGGCCATTCATCCAGGCACAGCTTTTACAGATTCCAACAACTCCGAGGTGCTCTCGCAGATTATGCAGAAATTCACGGCCATGCACGCGTTGGGCGTGCGCCAGTTCGGTGTTTTTGTGGATGATGTGGGCGTCCCCTCCGACGAGCCTCAGTTGCGTCTGGGTGCCGACCGACTGACAGAGCTGCAGCGACTGATGGATGAGCGCTGGAACAGAGCTGGTGCTGAGCCCACAGATACGGTGAAGCCCCTGCACTATGTGCCTCAACTCTATGCGTTCTCCTGGGTTTCAGCCGAACAGGGACAACGTTTCTTCAGTTCGCTCAGCAGTGTGCCGGAGAAAGTGAGAATCTACATCACGGGGCGCGCCGTTTGGACTGTTCCCAACAGCGCTGACTTAGCCATCGTGAAGAAATGGTTGGGGCATGAGACGAGCTGGTGGTGGAACTACCCTTGCAACGACAATGACGTGACGAAACTCTTCACCATGGACACGTATGCTAATTTCCATGATGAGAAGCACGTCAACACACTCGATCGTTTGGAACCTGTATTGACAGGCACCCCCACACTCATCAGCAACCCGATGCAGCAGGGCGAGGTATCGAAGATAGCCCTCTTCAGCATTGCCGACTATGCCTGGAACACTTCAGCATTCGACAACAACCAAAGCTGGGAAGCTGCACTCACCGCTATCGTAGGCAAGGAGAAGGCTCCCGCGC
>Ga0310786_10006684_pt1 | contig 15259 bp, 9 predicted proteins | sample AusTroGonzalo_MG_FD_203881 | JGI IMG/M metagenome (GOLD analysis project Ga0310786, IMG submission 203881) | Bovine rumen microbial communities from tropical cattle in Woodstock, Queensland, Australia - Gonzalo_03 (v2) (version 2) | ecosystem: Host-associated > Mammals > Digestive system >... | reverse complement strand
TCTTCGAGTTTGACTCTTCGGGGCCAGATATAACCGATCGTCCAGATCGTGCAGCTTCCGCCGAACAAGCAGACGATGACGAGGGAAACGGCAAGATATCCGAGGAATACGATCAGGCACGACCTGAGCCATTTCCGTTTTCTGTTTTTCTTCGGTTCACTGGAGCTTGTTTGCTGCATGGTGTAGTTTTCCTCCATAGGTGTTGCCGGTTGGGGGCATGCAGGACGTTAAGCGGGGAACAACCCGTTCATTTTTTTGTATCCGAACAATAATCTATCACATGAACTTGGGATAGTCAAGCACGATTTCCGCCTTTTTCAGATTATTTATGAGATTAAGAACAAAGAAAGGACGCAGACGCGTCCACGCTTCACTGGGGGCGCTTCGCGCCTCGGAAAGCTCGCTTGCGCTCGCACAACTTTGTTTTACCGCGAGACGCGAAAACAAAGGTACTTTGGAAATACTCGGGAAGCGGAAAGCTCGCTTGCGCTCGCTCATCTTTTCTTAACCGCGAGACGCGAATGCCAGAGTTTATAGAGAACGGAGGAGGTTGCCCGTTGGTACCGCGAGGCGCGAAAGGCAAATAGATGAGGATTTATGCCATCGAATGGATGGAGGATAATCCGACCGGTCAAAGGAACAGGATTATCCTCCAAGCAACAATCCGCCTCAGTGGAATTTCCGCAGGCGGAGGGCGTTCGTGACCACGAAGAGCGAACTGCACGCCATCGCCGCCGTACCGAGCATGGGATGCAGACGCCATCCCCACAGCGGATACAGCACGCCCGCCGCAATCGGGATCCCGAGCACGTTGTAGAAGAATGCCCAGAAGAGGTTCAGGCGGATATTCCGCATGACGGCGCGGCTGAGGCGGACCGCGGTCACCACGTCGCGCAGGTCGCCGCGCAGCAGCACCACGTCGGCGGTCTCCATCGCGATGTCCGTGCCGCCGCCGATGGCGATCCCGACGTCCGCCCGGGCGAGCGCGGCCGCGTCGTTGATGCCGTCGCCGACCATGGCGACCTTGTCCCCGTTCTGCTGGAGCTCGCGGATGCACGCCTCCTTGCCGTCCGGCAGCACGCCCGCGATCACACGGTCGATCTTGAGTTCGGACGCAGCGGCGTTCGCCGCGACCTCGGTGTCTCCGGTCAGCAGTACGGTCTTCAGGCCGAGGTCATGCAGTGCTCGCAGGGCATCCGCGCTGCCGTCCTTCACGGTGTCACGGAGCGCCATGATGCCGCAAAGTCTTTTCGTATCGCGGTCGGCGAGGAACAGCAGGCTGTGCCCGCCGGACTCCAGCTCGCCGATCAGTTTTTTCTGTTCAGCCAGCGGGATCTCCTCGCGTTCCATCAGGCGCGCGTTGCCGCAGACGTATCGGACGCCGCCGACCTTGCCGGACACGCCCATGCCGGGCAGCGCGGAGAAAACCTCCACGCCCACGTTCTGCACGTTCACGCCTTTTTCCTGCGCGTACTGCACGACTGCGCGTGCGAACGGGTGTTCCGACTTCGATTCGAGCGGCACGGCGATCTTCAGAAACTCCGCCTCGCCAGCCTCATTTTCCACGCCGTCCGAGTTCAGCGTCACCACGCGGGTCACGCGGTGGCGTCCCTCGGTCACGGTCCCGGTCTTGTCCAGCACGATGGTCTTCACGCTGTGAAGTTCCTCCAGCGCGGTGGCATTTTTGAACAGGACACCGTACTTGGAGCCGACGCCGGTGCCGACCATGATCGCGATTGGCGTGGCGAGTCCGAGCGCGCACGGACAACTGATGACCAGCACAGCGATCGCGGTCGTGAGCGCGAAATACACAGATTCATGCCCGACGAACAGCCAGATACAGCCCGCCGCAAGCGCCGCGACCAGCACAACCGGCACGAAAACGCCGCTCACACGGTCCGCGAAACGCGAAATCGGCGCGCTGGAGTTCGACGCGCTCTCCACCAGCTGGATGATGCGCGACAACGTGGAGTCCCGCCCCACGCGCTCCGCCCGGAACCGGAACGAGCCGTTCACGTTCATCGTGCCGCTCACCACATGGTCGCCGGGTTCCTTGCCCGCCGGGACGCTTTCCCCGGTCACGCTCGACTGGTCCACCACGCCGTTCCCGCTCACGACCACACCGTCCGCCGGGATCGACGATCCGGGCCGGATCACCACGATATCGCCGACCGCGAGTTCATCCGCCGGGATCTCGATTTCGTTTTCGCCCCGGACCACGACCGCGGTCTTCGGCGACAGGTTCATCAGGCGGGACACGGCGTCCGTCGTGCGGCGTTTCGCCCGCGCCTCCAGGAATTTCCCGAACGTGACGAGCACCAGGATCATGCCCGCCGTCTCGAAATACAGGTTGCCCGCCGTCTCCGCCACGCGTGCGGCGTCCCCCTGCATCTTACCAAGCAGCATTTCCCCGGTCATCACGAGACTGTACAGCACGCTCGCGCCGGACCCGAGCATGATGAGCGAATCCATGTTCGGCGAGAGCTTCAGGAACCGCCGCGCGCCGCTCACGAAATACACCCGGTTCACGAACAGCAGCGGGATCACGAAAACGAGCTGGAGCCAGGCTGCATCGAGCGGATAACTCTTCAGCCAGCCGTGCATGGACGAGAATGCGACGTACATGAGCGGAAGCATCAGGATCGCCGACCAGATGAACTGCCGGAAAAGCTCGCGGCTCGGGTCGGGGATGGCCGCCGGAGCTTTCTTCGGCTTTGCTTCCGTCTGTCCGGCTGTCGGCACGGGAGCCGTCTTCGGCGCTTCTTCCACCAGCTTCGCCGTAAATCCGGCGTTCTTCACGGCGTCCATGATCTTCCGCGGCATGTCCGGCGCGGCGTCGCATTTCACGGTCATACGTCCGGTCACCAGATTGACCTCGGCATCCTGCACGCCGGAAACCGCTTTCACGGCCTTCGCCACGTGAGCCTGACAGGACGCGCACCGCATCCCGCCCACCTGGAACAAATGCTCAACGGATGCGGCGGCCCTCGGTACTTCTTCCACAAGTTCAGCGTTAAAACCGGCGTTCTTCACCGCATCGACGATCTTCCGCGGCATGTCCGGCGTGGCGTCGCACTTCACGGTCATACGCCCGGTCACCAGATTGACCTCGGCTTCCTGTACACCGGGAACAGCCTTCACAGCCTTCGCCACATGCGCCTGGCAGGACGCGCACCGCATCCCGCCCACCTGAAATAAAAGCTTCATCGTTCAACCTCCATTTTTATAAACCGACATCATATCGGGATCGTCATCGTCGTCGCTGATTCGGGCGAGCCGGCCATCGGGGAATGCGTCAGCTGGGCAAACGCGGCGGCCTGCTCCTCGTTGCCGATCGCCGCGATCAGGTCGCCGGCGTGCAGCACCGTGTCCGGGCGCGGATTCGCATCGACCCTGCCTTTATGGATCACGCCCACGATGGACATCCCGGTCCGGGCGCGGACCTGCGATTCCTCGATGGAACGCCCCGCCAGCGGGCTGTCGGGCTGGACCTGCGTCCATTGAAGCGCGATCATGCCGTTGAACGCGCGAATCTTTTCGGCGAGCGCGAACGCCGGGCTGTCTTCGAGCATGGGCTTGTAGCGGCTGGCACGGACGGAATCCAGATAATTCTGAATGCGCGCCTCGGAGATGTCGTTCAGGACCAGGATACGCCGGGTCAGCTCCAGCGACACCTCGAAATTCGACAGGATGATCTCGTTAACGGTCTCATCGGAGAGGCGCTTTTCGTTCTCGGGCGAGGCGGCGCACATGACCGTGAGAATGTCCGGATTGAACTTGCGCGCCAATTCGATGACCGCCAGGCATTCCTCAAGCTTGTCAAGCATTGGCACCAGGACTTTCGCGTCCCGGATATGCGCCGCGGTCAGGATGATGTCGCTCATGGGATCGCCGTAGATCACGTTGAGCCCTTCGGCCTGCGCCTCGCGGTAGCAGTCGTAGGACGGCTCAACGATTACGTATTTCAATTTCAGGCGCGTCAGCACGTGTGCAATCACGCGCGAGATGCGCCCGCCGCCGATCAGCACCATATGTTCTTCCAGGTCGGGCTGAGGCAGCTCGATGCTTTTGCTCTGCAGATTCCGCCAGACGGTCCGGCGAAGCAGCGAATAGACGGGAACTGTGAGGTTATTGACGATCGGGCCGACGATCATGGAGCAAACGACCACGCAGAGGATCAGCGAATACAGTTCGGTCGTGATGAATCCTGCCAGCAGGCCGGTCCCGATCACCACGAACGCGATCTCCGAAGTCGGGAACATCCCGAACAGCATCGCCACCGGGATCACGTTGCGGTACTTGAAGATCCACGTGACGGCGGCCAGGAACGCCGTGCGGGCGAATCCGGTCAGGACGACCAGCACGGCCACAAGGCCCCAGTGCATGCCCAGGTACCGCACGTCGAGCATCATCCCGATGGAGACGAAGAACAGCATGGCGAAGAAATCGCGCACAGGGGACAGCTCGGACAGCGCCTTTTTCCCATACGCGCTGTCGCTCAGCACGATGCCAGCCAGGAACGCCCCAAACGAGAAGGACACTTGCATGACCACCGAAATCGCACCGGAGACCAGCGCGATGCCGGTGATGGAGAGCAGGAAGAGTTCCTTCGACTCCAGGCGCGCTGCATGTTCCGTGAGCTTCGGCAGATAGCGCGCGCCGACCGTCAGCATCAGCGCCATGAACGTCGTGCTGAGCACAAGCGGCATCAGCGAGGAGATGCCGCCCCCGGACGACGACAGCGCGCCAAGCTGGCAGACCAGCAGCATCAGCGGCATCACGGTCAGATCCTGCACGATGGAGACGCCGATCATGACGCGTCCGGAGAGCGAATTCTCAAACCCTTTGCTGGATAGCGTCTTCAGGACGACTGCGGTACTGGTGGAGACGAAGCAGATGCCGAACAGAAACAGCGAGACGTTCGAGCTGAACAGCGGGATATGGGTCTCCCCGGCGAAATTGACAGCCGGGTCGCGGCTCAGAAGCCAAGCGATCCCGGTCCCCGCCAGAAATGTGAAAATGACCTGCGCCAGCGCGCCGAAGACCGCGATTTTGAAGATCGGGCGGATGTCCTTCTTGGAGAATTCCAGCCCCATGGAAAACAGAAGTAACGCCACGCCGACGTTCGCCAGCGAAGTGATCGCCGTATTCGCGACTTCTCCGAATCCGGCCTTGAAGAGCACGCCGACCAGCACGCCCGCGAGGATATAGCCCAGGATCAGCGGTTGCCGGAGTTTTTTCGCCGCGATGCCGCCGATCAGACCGGTCACCACGATCAGGAGCAGCGCCGTCAGGATCGCCTCCTCATCCGTTGCGCTCATGCTGCTGGTCAAATCCAGGAACCATGTCCGAATCTGAATCAGGTAGTCTGTCATCCGTCCGCCGTCCTCCTGTTCCCCCGGACGCTCAGATGTCGCGATCCATGGAGAACTGCGTATCGTAGAGTTCGCGGTAGCGGCCGTTCATGGCCAGCAGCTCTTCGTGCGTGCCGCGTTCGACGATCTCGCCTTTGTCCATCACCAGGATCTGGTCGGCATTGCGGATGGTGCTCAGGCGGTGCGCTATGGCAAACACGGTGCGATTCTCCATCACGCGGTTCAGGGCATCCTGGATCAGCTTCTCCGTCACAGTGTCGAGCGCGCTGGTCGCCTCATCGAGCACGAGGATCGGCGGATTCTTCAGGATGATGCGCGCCAGCACGATACGCTGTTTTTCGCCGCCGGAAAGCTTGCAGCCGCGTTCCCCCGCCTCTTCCTCGTAGCCAAGCGGATGCACACCGGAAACGATGAAGCTGTGCGCGTTGGCGCGTTCCGCCGCCCGCTGGATCTCCTCCATGGAAGCACCGGGACGGCTGTACGCGATGTTGTTCGCGATCGTGTCGTTGAAGATGATCGGCTCCTGCGTCACGATCCCGATCTGGCGGCGCAGGGAGGAGATCGTGTAGTCCGTCACCGGGACGCCGTCGATCAGCACCTCGCCGCCGGTCACGTCGTACAGGCGGGACAGCAGGGAGGCGACCGTGGTCTTGCCGCTTCCGGTCTCGCCGACGACGGCGATCATTTTCCCGCGCGGCACGGAGAAAGAAACGTCGTGGATCACGTCGCATCCGGGTTCGTAGGCGAAAGAGACGTGGTTAAAGACGATGGAATCGCGGAAATCGAGGAGGTCCACGGCGCCGGGCTTTTCCGGCAGCGACGTGGCCGTGTCGATCAGGTCGAAATACCGGTCGGCGGCGGCCATGCTGCGCTGGAGGTTGTTCACGACGCGGGTGATCTCCTTGATCGGATGATACATCAGCACCGCCGGGGTCAGCAGCATGAACATCTGGGAGATCGATACGCCGCGGGCGTAAGCCAGCACCAGGAACGCGAGGGAGATCGTGACCGTGACGATCTCCATGATCGGCGTCATGATCACTTTCAGCTTCAGCGCCCTCACCATGTTGCGGAAATAGGACCCGTTGACCAGCATGAACCGTCGTGTCTCGCGGCTTTCCGTATGATTCGATTTGATCAGCAGGATGCCGGAGAACGTCTCGTGCATGCGGGAAACAAGTTCCGCCACCTGCGCGAACGCCTTGCGGTAGACACGGCGGATCCGACGCCCGAGCACCATGACCGGCACCATGAAGAGCGGCATGCCGACCACGATCACGATCAGCATGGCGAACATGTGCTGCTGGACGCTCATGACGATCAGCGCGGCGACACAGGCGATAATCTCGATGGGACAGCGGGTGATGTCAGCGATCACGTCCGAGATCGACGTCTCGATCATCCCGGTGTCGTTGGTGCAGCGGCTGATAAGGTGCCCGACGTCCTGGTTTCCGAAGAATTTCATCGACTGGGAGAGCAGGCGTTCGTACAGCAGATTCCGCATATCGGCGATCACGCGCGTGCTGACCCAACGCAGATTGTAGTGGCTCACGTAGGTTGCGACGCTCTTCACGATCCACGCCAGCACGAACAGCACGGCATAGACCATGAAGAACTGCCAGGTCATGCGTCCGAGCCCGTCCACAATCGGGAATTCGAATTTAACAGGGTGGAGCACCGTCACGGAGCGTTCCCCTACTTCGATGGGCAGGTGAAGCGCCTTCTGATAACGGCGGAGCTTTTCCAATGCCTTGGTCAGCTTCGGATCGGCGTCCGCGGGATGCATGATCTCCGCGACGAGGTGCGCTTTCTCCTCGGCGGTCATCCCGGCCGGAGCCTCCTCGACCGCGCGGACCACCTCTTCCGCGGTCTTCTGGTGTTTCACAGACTGGCCGGTGTCCTGGTCCACGATCATGACCATCTCCGGCAGCAGCATCAGGCCGCCGAAAAGCGATCCGCCGACCAGGAACCCGGCAACGATGCCGATCGTCATGCGAAGCCAGTACGGACGGACGAAACGCAAAATGCGCCAGTAGCTTACGGCATTGAAAGCCTTCTCATTCTCCGTTCGTCTGCTCATGTCTGCGCGTGGTCCGTCGTGTAATATGGATTGGTTTCCCGGGGGTAAGGGACCGGGCCGGAAGATTTATTATGCCTCGACCGTGTACACCCAGCCGCCGTCCTTGCTCCAGGTGCGACCGATGCGGACCGGAAGCCGGCGCGCGTCGGAATTCGCGGACAGCTTTGCGAGGATGCCTTCGAGCTCGTAGAGACTGTCTTCGAGATTGAGTTTCTGCGCGAGTTCCGCGGCGGACCCGGAGAACGGCGCGACGGAGGGGAGCGAAGCCTCCAGTTCGGTCAGGAGCTTGATCACGCCCTTGCTCGCGAGCTTGTACGCTTGCACGCCGGGCTGGTGGAAAGCGTTGATATGGATGAGTTCCGCATAGGCCGCCACGGCACGTTCGTACAGCGCGATGATCATGCCCAAGCAGAACGCGTTCACGTCCGGGATCCGCATCTCGATCACGCTGCGGCCGTGTCCGCGGAGCGCGTTGGAAAGGCCGGTCAGGAATCCGTGCAGATAGTCGCCCATGTCGATGCCGTCGGAGACGGGCGCGGGCGTGCTGTCCTTCAGGACCTCGATGAACGTGATGAAAAAGTCGTTGCGGCCGTCGTTGAGCTGCTGGATGAACGCATGGGCGTCGGTGCCGCCCTTGTTGCCGAAGACGTTCAGCCCCTGGTGGACCACGTTGCCGTCCAGGTCGAGTTCCTTGCCCAGACTCTCCATCACCAGCTGCTGCAAATAGCGCGACAGCAGGATCAGGCGGTCGGAGTACGGCACGATGACCATGTTCTTGTCGCCTTTGCCGTTTCCGGCGATATACCACATGGCGGACATCATATAGGCGGGGTTGTGCAGCAGCGCAGGGTTGCGCGTGAGGGCATCCATGTGGCAGGCGCCCTCCAGCAGCGCACCGAAGTCGATCCCGGCGAGCGCGGCGGGCAGATGCCCCACGATGCTGGTCACGCTGGTGCGGCCGCCGATGGATTCGGCCATTTCGAACGTCTTCAGCCAGCCTTCGCGGGAGGCGTGCAGGTCGAGTTCACTGCCCTTCATGGTAATGGCGCAGGCATGCTTTGCGAACGGCAGTCCGGCCTTCGCATAGGCGTTTTCGCAGAAGATCATGTTGTTCTTGGTCTCTTGCGTACCGCCGGACTTGGAGATGTTTACGACGAGCGTCGTTTCCAGGTCGCAAACGCGCATGGCGTCGGCAGCCCCCGCTGTGTCGGTGTTGTCCAGGAAATAGATCTTCAGGCTGCCGGCGCGCTGCTCTTCGCTGAGTTCGTTCCAATACGGGCCGTTCAGCGCCATTTGGAGCAGCTGCGGACCGAGCGCGGATCCGCCGATGCCGTTGATGATGGCGGACTGGAAGTGTTTTCCAGTCGATCCGGTCAGTTTGCCGCTTCGGATGTCAGAGGCAAATTCCTCGACATCAGCGAATTCGCCGCTGCCGGAGTACACGGAGCGGTCGGTAAAATGCGTGACCTTGCGGTGTTCGTCAGGATTCTTGATCTCGCCGCATTCGATCTTCTGCATTTCGGCGTGGACGGAAGCGAAACGCGGTTCGATTTCCTGAATGTCGGCATCCTCGAATTTCATCCCGGCAAAATTGATCTGGAACGACGATTCTCCGTCGATGATGGTATATTTATGACAGCGTTCTATCCACATGGCGTTCTGCTCTGACATGGATCTTTCCTTTCGCGGTTAAATCAGAATAATGGGAAATGTGTTTTTTATAATATATCACGCGTGCGATGTTTTATCAAGCTCTTTTCCATGATTTCCCAACGGGGGGCATGCCGTTTGCGCCGCCGGACAGACAGTGCGGCCCGTCCCAGCGTCCTGTTTCAGCATGTGATCCGCAGGAAGGACGTCCGGGCATGCAGCCGGATATCCGTTGTGCCGGCAGGGACGAACACGCAGTCGCCCTTGAAGAACTGGATGTGGGAATCGCGGCAGAAGATCGAACCGCATCCGTTCAGGAAGAGGAATATTTCGAACGACTCCGGGGAAGCCCGGAACGCGGCCATTTCTCGGCGCTGTTCCGTATTCACCAGGACGCGCTCCACATGGAAATACCGGCAATGACAGAGTTGTTCGGATGCCATTCCGCCCGAATACCGCAGCAGGCGCATCGGCTGGCGCGGTTCCGGCATGGCTTCGAGGTTCGCGACGGCAAGCCCCTTTTCAAGGTGCAGCGGACGTTTCCTGCCGTCCCGGTCGATACGGTTGTAGTCGTACAAACGGTAAGTGAGGTTGGAACACTGCTGGATCTCGGCGATCAGGCAACCCGCGCCGATGGCATGGACCGTGCCGGGCGGGATAAAGAAGAGGTCGTTTTTCCGGACCGGGACGAACTGCAGGAACTTCTCCACGGTGCCGTCGTCGATGGCCTTCCGGAAAAGGTCCCTGTCGACCGTATGGTGCAGACCGTAGGCTATGCGGGTATCCGGATCGGCGTCCATCACATACCACATCTCGGTCTTGCCGTTCTGTCCATTTTCGTATGCCCGGGCGAACTCGTCGGAGGGATGCACCTGTATGGAGAGGTCACGTTTGGCATCAATGAGCTTCACGAGCACGGGCAGGTCCGTGCCGCCACGCGCATGCTCCCCCAGATACTCCGGATGTGCCCGCAGGATCTCGTCCAGCGGCATACCGACCCATTCCCCGCTTGCGGCAATGCTCACGCCGTTCGGGTGCGTGGAACACTCCCAGGTCTCCGCAATGACATCAGACGGGATGTTCTTGGAGAAATCGTCGTTAAGGCGCGTACCGCCCCAAAGGTAGTCCTTGGATGCGGGATGCAGCAGAAATGGGACGGGTCGGGACAAGATCGGACCTCACAGGGACGGCATTTTGTATTTTTTCTTGTCGAGCTTGGAGATCTCCTGCCCGACCTGGACTTCGATCAGCTTCAGCTCCGTATCCGCGAAGACCGTGTGGCGGCAGCCCGCCTCGATCGTGATCACGTCTCCGGCGCGGATTCTCTGCTCCATGCCGTCGACGAGCGTTCGCCCCTCGCCGCTGATGACCGTCCAGATCTCGTCGCGTTTCTCGTGGCTGTGGTAGTTCATGGACTGGCCGGGCTTCAGTTCGATCTTGATCGTCAGGCTGCCTTCTTCGACGTTCAGGATCTGGAAGGTGCCCCACGATTTTTCGGCGAACATGATCTGGTTTTCGAACTTGTCGACGATGCTTTTGATACGCGCCGAACGGTCCTTGTCCGACACCAGGATCCCTTCGGGGGAAGCCGCGATCACGACGTCATGGATCCCCATCGCCAGCACCGGCATCGAAAGCTCGTTCAGGATGTGGACATTGCTGCACTGCTCGTCGATCACGGCGTTGCCGAGCGTGTTGTCGGGCATGACTTCCGTGAGCGTGTTCCAGGTGCCGATGTCGCGCCATTCACCGGAGAACCGCATCACCTGGATGTCCGGTTCCTTCTCGACCACGGCGTAGTCGAAGCTGATCTTCGGCAGAGCGGCATACTGCTGGAAAAGGTCGTGGTAATCCGTGTAGGAGATCATTTCATGCGCCTTCTTCAGCACATAGCCGATCTTGTATGCGAATACGCCGCCGTTCCACAGCGCGCCCTGCGCCATGTATTTCAGCGCGGTATTCATGTCCGGCTTTTCCTTGAACTCGCTCACACGGCTCAGTTCCGTCTTTTCACGGGGGATGATGTAGCCGTACTTCTCGCTCGGATGAAGCGGCTGGATCCCCATCAGCGTCAGGTTGGCTTCGCCCTTCGAAGCCTGTTCCCAGAGCCGTTTCAGGAACTCGAAATAATCGTCGTTCACATAGGGGTCGACCGGACAGACCACGACGGCCTCGTCCTCGGACGCCCCCTGCACAGTATGGAGATACTCCGTGGCGAGTACGATCGCGGGGAACGTGTCCCGCCGGCACGGCTCGACGGAGATGCCTACGCCGTCCCCCAGCTGGTTGAGCAGAGCGGACACCTGCGTTTTCGAAGTCGCGACCGTCACGGTCGACTCCGGGTCGGCTCCCCTGATCTGGCGGTATACACGCTGCACCATGGATTCCGGCTCGCCGTCCGGCCCGACAAAGAACTTGATGAACTGTTTCGACCGGACATCGTTGGACAGCGGCCAAAGCCGTTTTCCCGATCCGCCTGAAAGAAGGATGATGTTCATTTTGCAGAAACCTATGATGGAGATCAGTTGGAGGTTGAAACAGGAAATTCCGTCCTGATGAATTCGGCGAGCGCGTCGTGCCAGTCGGGCATCGGAGGCAATCCGGCGAGGCGGAGCATCATTTTGTCAAGGCGGGAGTTCTTCGGGCGCGGAGCCGGACGCGGGAACTCCTCCGTGGTGCAGGGGGATACCGCCTGCGTTTTCCCGGCGAGGCGGAAGATCTCCTGCGCGAATTCGAACCAGGTGGCTTCCCCCTCGCAGGTAAGATGGAATGTCCCGACAAGCCGCGGATTTGCGAGAATGCTGCGGAGCTGCCGCGCCACGGCGATCGTCGAGGTCGGGTTGCCGTGCTGGTCCGCTACGACCTTCAGCATCGGGCGCGTGCCGTCCGCCAGCGACATCATCGCATGGACGAAGCTGGGCCCGCCATGTCCGTACAGCCACGAAATCCGGCAGATCACATGGTTCGGGCAATGCGTCCGAACGGCCTCCTCTCCCGCGAACTTGCTCTTTCCGTAGACCGTATTCCCGCCGGTCGCCAGGTCGAATTCGTTGTACGGGCGGTCGGAATCGCCATCGAAGACATAGTCCGTGGAGATGGCGACAAGGCGCACGCCGTACCGGTTGCAGGCGGCAGCGACATTCGCCGTCCCGTATGCGTTCAGTTTGTACGCAAATTCGATTTCGCTTTCGCACTTGTCGACAGCGGTCATAGCGGCGCAGTGGATCACGGCATCGGGCCTGTGCGCCGCCAGGAAAGCATCGAACCCTTCGGCATCCGTAATGTCGGCCTCGGGCAGGTCGGCGATCACCAGTTCGCAGTCTTTGAACTCGTTCTGCAGCGTACGGCCGAGCATGCCTTTTCCGCCGGTGATAAGAAGCTTCCTCATGCCTCCTCCCACGGAATGATGTCTGCAAATGCAGGATTCTTTTTATCCTTGTCGGAAAGGATCCACTGATCGGGGCGCACGCGCCAATCGACAGCGAGGTCCGGGTCGTCGAACATGATGCCGCGTTCGGCAGACGGCATGTAGACATTGTCGCATTTGTAGGTGAAAACAGCCTCGTCACTGAGCACGGCAAATCCATGGGCAAATCCGCGCGGGATATACAGCTGGCGTTTATTCTCACTGGAAAGCTCTACGGCGATGTGCCTGCCATAAGTCGGGGACCCTTTGCGGATATCGACGGCGACGTCCAGCACGGAACCGACGATCACGCGGACAAGTTTGGACTGCGTGTAAGGCGCCGCCTGGTAATGCAGTCCGCGGAGTACGCCGTATCTTGATTTTGACTCGTTGTCCTGGACCCAGTGGTCCGAGATGCCGGCAGCCTCGTACGCCGCCCGGTTCCACGATTCAAAGAAATACCCGCGGGCATCGCCGAATACTTTCGGTTCGAGGATCAGCACACCGGGGAGTTCGGTCTTGATAATGTTCATTCTGCATTCGGCCTTAGCATGTTGTGATCGGAGAGGAAACAGTCCGTATTCCGGCGAAAGCCTGACCGGATTATTCGAGGGATCGCGGGAAATACGGTTTCCATTAATATATCAGCCGAAAATCTCAAAATCAAGCACACTGCAATGAAAATAGCGGGAAAATGGCATAGATACGAAAAAGCCGCCGGTGCGAGGCGGCGGCTTTTCGGAACGATCCGGCCGGTCGGAAGCCGGATATCAGGATGGTTCAGGTCAGGTCAGGCGTTGACTTCTTCCTTCAGCGCGATGACGACGGAACGTTTTTCGCCGTCGCCGATGCTGTTGGTGGTCAGAGCGGAGTCTCCTTCCAGCGTGATATGGACGATCCTGCGGTCATGGGAGTTCATCGGAGGCAGGGTCTTCGGGGAGCCCCACTGATGGACTTCCTTGGCGGCATCAAGCGCCTGCTGGCGGAGGACATCGTCATGGGAGAACGATGATCTGCGGCCGCCATCAAACCGGTCTCTGCGTTCGCCGCGGAATTCCCTGCGGGCGGAACGCTCGCCGCGTTCCATGCGGCGCTCACCGCGTTCAGGACGGTCGGAGCGGTCAGAGCGTTCCGTGCGTTCGGAGGAGCGTTCCTGGCGGCGATCACGGGGACCTTCCATGTCGATGTAAAGTTTCGGGAATTCCGAATCGGCCTTCTGCATGATGCGGTTCACGATGAGCTGGAGGTTTTCCAGCGTCTTTCCGTGATGGCCGATCACGCGTCCGGGTTCCTCGGTGGAAACATAAAGGTTCACGGAACGCGGCTTGTTTTCCACGCGGATGTTGGCATCGATGCCGAGGAAATCGAACATGTGGGCAAGGACGCTTCTGGCTTCCTCCATGGATTCGGGAGAAGCGGGCTTGACCGGAGGAGGCGTTCTGCGGGCACGTTCGCCGCGGGCCTGCGGGGCGTCCGTATCCGCGTCGGCTTCTTTGTCGATCTCATCGAATCCGCTGTTGTTCGTTTCGGTGGAGGCATTGTCCATGGGGACGGCCTTGATCTCATCGGTCGTTACGGATTCTGTTGCGGTCTCTGCAGCCGTACCTGCATTTTCCTTGGCCTGGTTTTCGACCGCGGCGTTTTCTTCGAGTTCCATTGTATTCTCCGGGGTTGGGGCGTTTTTATGCCTTCTGCGGTTTACTGGTCTGACGCGCTTCGTCCCGCTTTGCGGCGATTTGCCCGTATTTCATTTGAAGGATGCTGAATATCTGGCTGACCGTCCAGTAAAGCGTCAGGCCGGACGGAAGATTATAGAACATGAACAGCATGACGATCGGCATGAGCATCATCATCTTCTGTTGCGTGGAGTCGGCTGCGGAAGGCGTCATCTTCTGCTGCACGATCATGAGGGCCGTCATGGCGATCACGAGCGGATGGAAACCGACCTGGCCGATGAACGGCAATGCAAAGGGAAGCGTCGGGCCGACGAGGTCGGGCCGCGAGAGGTCGGTGCACCAGAGGAACGGCACATTGCGGAGCTCGACGGCGGAATCCAGCGCGGAGTAGAGCGCGATGAAGACGGGGATCTGAAGGAGGATGGGGAGACAGCCGCCGACGGGGTTGACCTTCTCGACGCGGTAGAGCTCCATCATCTTCTGGTTGAGCTCGGCTTTCTTGCGCGCAGTGTCGTCCGGGGTGTCCATCGGGGTCTCTTTGTACTTCTCCTGAAGCTCCTTGATCTTCGGCTGGAGCTTCTGCATGCGGCGCATGGAACTGTTGGCCTTCTGTGTGACCGGCCAGAAGAGGATGCGGACGATGAGCGTGAGGAGGATGATCGCGACGCCGTAGGACCCGCAGAGGGCCTTCAGCCAGTTCAGAAGCATAACCATGGGACGTGCGATGAATTCGAACCAGGAATAGTAGGAAATGTGCATCACGCCCATGACGGAGGAACCGAGCGCGCGGATGCGTGCCATTTCCTTCGGGCCGCAATAAGTCTTCAGTTTGAATTTCACCGGTTCCGCGCCGGGCGCGAACGTGACTGTGCCGAAATCGCCTGTCATGGAGGGAACGGCATAAAGGTCTTTTTCGTTATTGCTGCCGGCCGGGAATTTCCAGATGCGCTCGCCGAACGTGGACGCAAACGGCTTCGCGTCGTCGGCGAAGAGAAGCGAGGCGAAATACTTGTTGGAGGAGCCGATCCAGGCGACCGGTGATTCGCAGGTCGTCTTCTTGTCGAATTTTTCC
>Ga0310786_10006682_pt1 | contig 15262 bp, 7 predicted proteins | sample AusTroGonzalo_MG_FD_203881 | JGI IMG/M metagenome (GOLD analysis project Ga0310786, IMG submission 203881) | Bovine rumen microbial communities from tropical cattle in Woodstock, Queensland, Australia - Gonzalo_03 (v2) (version 2) | ecosystem: Host-associated > Mammals > Digestive system >... | reverse complement strand
GGTGGCATACCTTCGTCGACGGCGAGTTCGGCCTGCAGTACGGCAGCTTCATGTGCTTCAACCACGGGCAGGGCGGCCTCTACCTTACGACGCTCGACTTCGGGTGCAACCTCGACGACCCGGCAGCCATGAAGGTCGCAGCGGCGGTATTCAAGACCTTTGCCGAGGGGCAGGTCGACTGCTCGCGGCGTGTCGTTCCCTGCGGTGAGCGGCTTGCCAAGTATTCCCGCGTCCATCTCTTCACGGACGATGGGGCCAAGCCGCCGGACGGTGTGGAAGCCGTGTATTTCGTCGGACAGGACGCGGCGGAGACGTTCGCGGAGCTCAGGGCGAAGTGCGAGAAGGGCGCGAACGTGCTGGTCTGCGCGAACGGGCGCATCGCCGAAGAGGCGGGGATCGTCTTCAGGAAGAAGGTGAAGCCAAAAGGCGGCGCGGCTGGCGAAGGGCTCTTGAGGAAGGATCGGCTGTATCGTATTGGCAAGACTGGGGACGATCCGTTCTTCTGCGGCGTAGGGCCGGCCCTCTTGCGGTGGCGATACGGCATCGACAAGACGCTGATTGAGTCCGCTTCGGCAGATTTCAAGATAGAGGCAGACGGCTACGCGGCAATAGCGACCTTCGGCAAGGGAAAGTTCGTCTATGTCATCGAGGATCCAGTGGAGACGACGGGCGCGGACCGCGAGTTCTACAGTTCCGGCGACCTGACCGGGATGACGTCCGCGACGACGCTGATTTCACAGTCCCAGGCCCGCAAGTTCTCGGAGTTCCTGCGCAACCTGGGCGCGAACTCTACGCGAATCGCCGCCGAGCGCGTGCTCTTCCGGTTCCCGATGAACGGGATGCTCTCTCCGTCGGGAGCCGACGCGAAGACGGGGGCGATGAAGGTCTCCGGCGGGAAGGCGGAGTTCTCGATTTCCTGCGAGGTTCCATACACGGCGGAGCTGAGAGTCGGCGCGGACAGGCCGTTCCGTCTCGTTCGGGATGGACGGACACTTGTCGCGTGCGAAAGGGAAGTCGGCCGCGCCGGCTGGCCCGTGCGCGTGGAGCTCGCGAAGGGCGAGAACCGATTTACCGTCGAGACAGAGGGCGCGACGGCGTTCGCCAGGTTCGACCGCGAACCGTCCACGCATTCGCTTTTGCGAGGCGACCCGAAGCGGTTGGACGAGCTCCGGTCTCTGTCCTGGTATGACGGCTCGGACATCGACGTGTATTTCTTCCACTATTGGTGAGGAATTCGAAAATGAAAAGAACTCTTGCAATCGTCATTCTTTCCGCCTCCGCCGCTTTCGCCGCGGAGCCGGCGAAGAAGCCCGTCGCGCCGAAGTCGGCCGATGCGCTTCTCGCGGGCGCGGCGAAAGTCTGGTCCCAGGATTTCGAGTCTCTCGCAGTGGGCTCATGCCCGTATGCGGCGAAATGCGGTACGAACGACTGTCTTGGCGTCAGTGACTGGCGTTCGCTTTCTGGACGGAAGGCGCTACTCGTCGAGCCGAATCTGAGCTCGGCGCAGCCTAACGAATGGAAGTGGTCGCTCGGTGATTTCGGCGGAAAGGTGCCAAAGACGCTGCGCGGGCATCTCGTTGTGCGCTTCGCCTATTTCTGCGATTCGCCGCTCAGCACCACTACGGCTTCTGATTTCTCGATCGGCTTCGCAGGCGAACCGCATTCCTCCGTTGGCATCGCGCTCGGCGGCGAGAGCAACCTCAAATGCACGCCGAAGACGAAGTCGGGCGGCGTTACCCCGAAGGATAAAATGGACAAGCTTCTGTCTGTTGGCTTTGGCTTCCCCACTCAGAGAGCGTACCGATGGTACCGCTACACGGTGAAGGTCCCAGTCGGCAGGACGCTCGGCGGGAACGTCAGCGCGGCGATGGAAGAACTCGGCAACGACGGAAGGTGGGCCTTCCTCTCTGGAGGATGCCTTTCGAATCCGGACATGTACACGCAGGCGGCGAAGGCCGACCTGACGCTCTCCGGCCTTGCCAGCAGGCGCTGGGGCTCGTCCTATCGTGCGTTATTCGACGACATTGAGGTCTATGTCGTGCAGGAGGCGGGCAAGGCCGATGTCGGCGTGCCCGAGGACGACATCATTTCGCTCGATGAATAATAATTTTGCAAATCAATGTAACCTATGAATCCACAACAACCCAAAAATCCACAACAACCCATGAACAATAAAAAACATCCATTCCATTCCGCCGTGCGGCGCTTGGCCTGCGCACTGGCGGTGTTCCTTCTGGCAACGGCCTCCTGGGGCGAAGTCGCCGAGACAAACAGGATCAACGTCACGGCGAAGATCTCCTGGGCGCAGGCGACTACGGTCGACAAGCTGCCCGCGGAGACCGACTGGGGCTACAACTACCACTTCAGCTACTACAGCAAGGATTCGTCGAAGGACGCCTCGCTCTGGGGGCGGCAGAGCTTCGTCGTCCCCGAGGGCTGGGCGAACGACCGCCTGCGGCTCTACTTCTCGGCGATCTGCAGCGACATGATCGTCTTCGTGAACGGGCGGCGTGTCGCGGAGCTCCCGCAGCCGCGCGGCTGGGTGGACGTGACGGGCTTCGCGCACTCCGGCACGAACGAGCTCATGTTCTTCACCTCGCGCATGTACGTCTCGATGAGCCGCACGATCGAGACCGACCCCCTCCGCCGCGAAGGCGCGTGGAAGAAGCCGGACGAGCGGCAGATGGGGATAGACTACAACCACGGGGGCGCGATCTGGCTCGAGCGCACGGCGCGGCCCTTCGGCCTCGACGACGCCTGGGTGACGACGAGCTTCCGCAGGAAGGAGGCGACCGTCCACGCGGACGTGCTCGCCGACATGGACGGCGAGGCCGAGCTCGAGCTCGTCGCGAAGAGGGAAGGCAAGGTCGCCTTCACGGCATCCGGCAAGGTCGCGCTCAAGAGGGGCGAGAACGAGGTTTCCGTCACGAAGGCGTGGCCGAATCCGAAGCTGTGGGATACCGACGACGGCAACCTCTACGACGCGACCGTCACGCTGAAGTATGGCGGCAAGGCCGTGGGGACTCAGCAGTTCCGCTTCGGCTTCCGCGAGGTCTGGACCGACGGCAGGGACATCATCATGAACGGCCACCCCGTCCACTACCGCGTCGAGCTGACCTGGTTCGGCCTCAATCGCGAGACGCTGCCGCTCTTCCGCGAAATCGGCCGCAACTGCATCTACGTGCAGCCGCACCACCACCTCTGGTGGGGCGCCTACAGCACGCACCCGCTCCCCGACGAGAAGCTCCTGGACCTCTGCGACGAGGAGGGCATCGCCGTCTTCGAGCCGACCGTCAAGGCTGGCTGCATGTCGCGCGTCTGCGAGGACCCGGTCTTCCGCCGCGACTACCTGAAGGAGTCGCGCATGCACATGCGGCTCTACCGCAAGCACCCGTGCGTGATCGGCTGGTCGATGTCGATGAACAGCTTCAACCCGAAGGACGCGATCCATCCCGACACGCTCGGCCGGCGCTCCAACTACACGGCTGGCACCGGCTCATGCCTCCAGTCCTGCGCCGAGCTCGTCCGCCAGGCCGACCCGACGCGCCTCGTGTACGCGCACGCCGACGGCAACCTCGCCGACGTCGCGAGCGGCAACTGCTACCCGAACTGGACGCCCGTCCAGGAGGTCGCCGACTACCCGGAGATGTGGCTCAAAAAGGGCGACATGCCATACTTCGCCTCCGAATACGACGCGATCTACTGCGGCAGCTACTACAGCAACCACAACGAGCTCCTCATCACCGAATACGGCGCGATCTTCTACGGCGAGGGCGCATACGACATGGAGACCCCGTACCAGCTCGAGAACACCGTCGCGAACGGGCTCGGGAACGGCTACCACGGCAACCTCGTCAACTGGAGCTGCGTCAACCTCGCCTTCGTCACGAACTGCCCGCTCTTCTTCGCGCTCCGCGACGAGTACGTCCGCGCGACGGACAAGTTCTGGCGGCTCGCCGGCATCCAGCAGTGGGCCTACTTCCACGGCGCTAACTACGGCCAGAAGAGGGGGACGGACGTCCCGGAGTTCCGCGACAGGATGGTCAAGATGCACGGGCAGTGGATGCAGCCGCTCCTATGCTGCATCGCCGGCAGCCCCGACGACCCTGACAGGACCCATGTCTACTACCCTGGCGACACTGTCGCCAAGCGCTTCGGCAGCACGTTCGACGGCAAGGGCAGGGAGGTCGCCGTGACTGCGACGTGGCGCGTCGTCGACGCGGCCGGCAAGGACGCCGGCATCGGCGGCACAGACAAGTGGTCCGTCCCGAACGGCGGCATCGTCCACAGGGACTTCTCCTTCAAGGCGCCCGACGTGTCGAAGCGCGCCGACTACAGGATCGTCATGGACGCGACCGGCTCGAACGGGACTGTGCAGCACGACGAGTTCGCCTTCACCGTCATGCCGAAGGCGAAGGCGCCGTCCGTGAAGCGCCGCGTCGTCCTCCTCGACCCGAAGGGTCTCTCCGGCTGGGTCACGAACCTCGTGGAGGGCGCTGTCGTCGCTGGGCCCGAGGACCTCGAGCTGGATCCGGCGAAGGATCTCCTCGTCGTCGGGCGCGAGGCGCTCGAGGTCAACGGCAAGGTGCCGTGGACGACCGATCTCGTCGCGAAGGGGCTCCCCGTCCTCGTCCTCGAGCAGCACTCCGACGTCTACGAGACGTTCGGCTTCCGCTGCGAGGAGTTCTGCGCCCGCCAGTCGTTCAGGACCGAGCTCGCGGACGAGCTGATGGAGGGGCTCGCGGACAGCGACATGGGCTACTGGCGCGGCCGTCCCGACCTCCTGCCCGAATACGGGCGGCTCCACCAGCAGCGCTACACGCCGCACCCGCGAGGCTCGAACCGCCACGCGATCTCGTCGTCGATAATCGAGATCCCCGAGCAGGTCGGCTTCCTGCCGCTGATGCAGTACGAGTTCGACCTCAACTACTCGCCGCTACTCCGCTGGAACCACGGCAGGGGTGCTATCGTCTTCTCGACCTACGACTTCACCGGCCGCGCCGACGGCACCGAGCCTGGCGCGACCCGCTTCGCGGCGAACCTCCTCTCCTACATGGGGCGGCTCGAGTCGAACGCCGGCAGGAAGGTGCTCGTCAACCGCGGGAAGCCCTCCGCCGAGACGGACGCGGTCCTCAAGGCGGGCGGGAACGTCCTCAACCTCGCGTTCGACGCCGAGGCGCTGGCGTCGCGCGGGCTCTCCGGCGCGACGGCGGACGTCCGCCGCGTGTCGTTCGACGGGGAGCTGCGCCGCTTCGCGCCGGCTAACCTCTCGCGCTGGCGCGACGTTCTTCACGTGACGAAGATCACGGGCGGCGGCGCCGGCAGCGAGGGGCTGTATTTCCGGAAGAAGGGCGGCGGGCTCTTCTCCAAGACGGGGGACGAGGTGTTCCTGCAGGTCTCTGACGCGCTGCTCGACCACCGCTACGACGACGGCCGGAACCTGCCGGAGAAGGAGGCCGGGAGGTTCTGGGCCTACCGCGTCGCCACCCTGCGCTCCATCGAGCGCCTGCGCCAGCTGGAGTGCCGCGTGCGCACGATGCTTGGCGAGGAGTCGCCCGCCCAGGTCGTCGAGGCGTTCGGCACGCTCGCGAAGAAGCCCGGCTTCGCCAACCTGCCGAGCTGGTACGTGCTAGGACCCTTCGACGACACGCTCGCGAAGACCGGCATGAAGGACAAGCTCCCGGGCGAGGACAACGCGCTCAAGGGCGACACCAACCCGAACTTCCTCTACGGGCCGAAGAACCTCGACTTCCGCAAGCAGGCGACGCCGCGCGTCGACGGCTACGTGGACCTCGCGGCGGCGATGGGCGACACGAACCCCAACTCGATCGGCTTCGCGGTCTGCGAATACGACTCGCCCGACGAGCGCGACGCCTTCATGCGTGTCGGCATGGACTACTACTCGCGCACATTCGTGAACGGCGAGGAGGTGCTGAACAACGAGAAGGGCTTCAACGGTCCGTGCGTTCCATGCAGCCGCACGGTGAAGGTGCACTTCAAGAAGGGTCGCAACGTCATCACCCACAAGATAAAGTCTGGCGGCGCGGGCTACGGCTTCTACTGCGACATCTCGGAGCCCGGGCTCGACCTCGCGGCGCACGACCCCGAGGCGAAGGAGAAGAAGCGCACCGAGTGGTTCTACGACCCCGACTACCGGCAGAACCCGCCCTATCAGTACCACTACTGGTAAGTGCGAGGCATAGGGAGGCGCGACATGAAGAATCGAATGCAGAGTCTTACGCCTGTCGTGGCGGTCGTTTTGGTGCAGGTTCTTGCCTGCGGTGCATCGCTTCGTGCCGCGCCGTTCGGCGCGTTCGAGGAGGCGCCTGTCTCGGCGATCCGCCCGAAGGGGCACCTTGAGGAGTTCCTGAAGCGGCAGGCCGAAGGGCTGACTGGACATCCCGAGAAGCTCGGGTATCCGTTCGACACGAAGATGTGGGAGGGGCCGCTTGCCGGCATCGTGTTCACCGAAGGGGTCTATTGCGGCGAAGACGAACCGAAGGACGGCGAAGACGAGGAGTTCTGGAAGTCCGGCATGTGGTGGCCCTACGAGCAGACGGCCTACCAGCTCGACGGCATGGCGCGCGTGGCGCAGTTTGTGGACGCGCCTGCGCTCGATGCCGTCGTCAGGCGCAACCTCGACTGGGTCTATTCGCATGCGAACCCGACGAACGGCGATCTGTTCGCCTCCCTGTCGGCGTCTCCGAGCCAGTGGCCTATCGTCGTCTTCTTCCGCGCGGCGGCGGCCTATGCGGAAAAGCACGGCGACTGGGACCGTCTTGTGAGGGCGTTTGCCGCGCATTACGACGGCAAGAAAAATGTCCGCGCGAAGTGGGGCGGGCGTGACATGCTCAACATCGAGGGGATGCTGAAGGTCATGGAGTTCACCGGCGACCGTTCGCTTCTTGCGGATGCAAGGGCCATGTACTCGCAGAGCTGGGAAAACGGCGTGTTCGGGAAAAAGAGGCATATCATCCAGCATGGTGTCTCGCTCTCCGAGTCGCTGAAGCTGCCGTGCATCCTGTTTCTCTACACGGGTGAGAAAGCCCTCCTCGACAAGGCCAGGGCCGCTGTCGAGAACGTCTATGCGATGGACGAGCAGGCCGACGGGCTTTTCTCCTGCAACGAGTACACTTCGGGACGCGACCCGCGGCAGGGGCACGAGACGTGCGTGACGGCCGACATGATGTGGACGCTCGGCTATTTTCTGCAGGCCGACGGCGACGTGAAGATGGCCGACCGCATGGAGCGAATCGCATACAACGCGCTGCCGGGGAGCTGCACGAAGGACTTCAAGCGCCACCAGTATCTCTCGTCCGTCAACCAGGCGGTTTGCGGGCCGTTCGCCCAGTCCGCCCATTTCAACTACGGCGAGGCGGCCTGGCGCCAGTTCCGCCGCGCCCACTTTCCGCAGTGCTGCACGGGCAACATCGGCCGCTCGATGCCGTCGTTCGTCCGCCGCATGTGGCTGAAGGCGAAGGAGGACGGCGCGCCAGTCGCGATGCTGTACGGTCCGAGCGAGTATTGCGGCGAGCAAGACGGGGTTAAGTATACGATTGTCGAGGAGACGGGTTATCCGTTCGAGGACGAGGTTCGCTTCAGCTTGAAGAGCGACAGGCCCATTGCCGTCACTCTCCGCTGCCGCATCCCGGGATGGTGCGACTCGCCCGATGCAGGCAGGCTTGTCGTGCGCAAGCTCGAGACAGGCAAGACGCTCGCGCTCCAGCTGCCGGTGAAACTCACTCTCGAGTCGGACCGCAACTGGCACTGGATCCGCCGCGGCGCGCTGACTTTCTCGTTTGTTCCGCCGGCCATAGTGACGGAGGACGAGCCGGGAGATCCGTTTACGGGTCTGCGCATCATGCCGAAGCCGGGCGAATGGAACTATGCGTTCGACCTCGCGGAGATCAAGGCCGCCGTCGCAAGCGCAAAGGTCGAGTTCAGGAAAGTCGCCTATCCGTTCGAGACGCCGTCGATGAGCGTTAAGCTGCCCGTCCGCCGCATTCGCGAGTGGCAGGTGCTGGACGAGGGCCGTTTCATGCCCGATCCGCCGCTCTCCGCCACGCCGACAGGCGAACGCGCCGAGATCGAGTTCGTTCCGTATGCGACGACCCTGCAGCGCATCACCTGCTTCCCGGACACGGAGCCGCGCGAGCGCCTCGCGACTGTCGCCGCCTATTGCAACGGCGAGCTGTTCCCCTATGACGGCGCAAAGCCGCTCTCCGAGCAGGTGTTCGCGCCAGAGAAGTGGTCCGACAAGGACTTCCGCGTGCTGTATCGCGTGCCGCCGCGTCAGGCCGACATGTATTTCGACCTCGGCGCGATGTTCCAGGGGCAGGCGATCGCGGGGAAGATGACATACCTCCTCTTCCGCGTCTGGAGCGACCGCGACGCGGACAGGGCGACATGGTGTCTTTCGGCCGGATATGAGGTGCAGGCGTTCATCGGCGGCAGGGAGGTCTACCGGACTGACGGCATGACCGAGGGCGTCGGGATGGCTCCGGTCTGGATCGACCATCCGGTCAGGAAGGGCTACAACTACATGCTCGTAAAGCTCGCCCGCCCCGGCTACGTGACGAAGCAGTATCCGCAGTTCTGGGGCGCGAAACTCGATGTGTTTGTCAGGTGATTGCGAGGGCGAATGGAAATGAGGTAAGATTCTTGAATATGGCAGGTTCTCTTTCCATGCTTGACTATGGCGTAATCGTCGTGTTCTTCATGACGATGATAGGTGTCGGTGCCTATTGCGCCCGACGCACGGCGTCGTCTGCCCAGTTTTTCGGGTCAGACAAAACCGTTCCATGGTGGCTTTCCGGCGTGTCGTTTTACATGAACAGCTTTTCGGCGCTTGCATTTGTGATGTATTCGGCGCTCGCCTACAAGTTCGGCTGGGTGCCCGTGACGGTGAGCTGGCTGTCCGTGCCTGCAGTCCTGCTTGGTGCGTTGTTTCTCGCCGTCCGCTGGCGGCGCGCGGCGAAGGGAAGCCCGATCGATTTCATCGCCGAGCGCTACACGCCCGCGATGTGCTCGACGCTTGCCGTCCTCGGGCTTCCCATGCAGCTTCTTGACAACGCGCTCAAGTTGCTCGCGATCGGCACGGTCGTTGGCGTGGGGATGGGCTTTCCGCTTTTCTGGTCGATTTGCCTTTCCGGTCTCATCATCGTCGTCTATACGTTCCTCGGCGGACTCAAGGCGACGCTGGCGTGCGACTTCATCCAGTTTCTGGTGATTCTCGCCGTCGTCTTCACGCTTCCGTTCCTCTGCCTCGGGCGTCTTGCCGCGCTCGAGGGCGGCGCATCGCTCGCGCACGGCTTCCGCGTCTTCCTCGACCGCGTGCCGGAGGGCTTCTTCTCGTTCACTGCCGGCAAGTACACCTGGGTCTACATGCTTGTCTTCTTCTGCTGCGTTGGCTCGACGCTTTCCACCAACTGGTCGCTTGTGCAACGCTACTACTCGACGCGCAGCGACCGCGACGCGAAGAAAATGGCCTATCTCGTCGCCGCGCTCCTTTTCCTCGGTCCGCCGCTTTTCTTTTTCCCTGCGATGGCCGCGCGCGTGTTCTTGCCCGACATCCCCGAATCGGAGATGAACGGCGTCTATGCGCTTCTCTGCCGCGAGGTTCTGCCGATTGGCATGATGGGCCTCGTCGTCGCCGCGATGTTCTCCGCGACGATGAGCTCTCTCGCCGGGAACTTCAACGCCGCCGCAGCGGTCGCGGTTAACGAGCTCTATCTTCGATTTGCGAAGTCGCCGTCGCCGCGCGCAAAGATGGTTGCCGCCCGCGTTGCGACCGTGGTGGTCGGCGGGCTCGTAGTTGCGCTAACGTTCGTCATGCAGTACGCGCAGGGAGCGGACGATCTCTTCAACCTTTCCAACAGGATCTTTGGCGTCCTGCTGCCGCCAGTCGCGATCCCCATGCTCGGAGGGTTGCTTGTCCGCCGCATCTCCCGCCACGCGGGGATGTGCGGCCTTGTCGGAGGCGCGGCGGCTGGGCTTGTGCTGTTTGCCGCAGGCACCCGTTGGGCGTTTTTGCGTGAAATGACGTGGTCGTTTCCGCTCACTGCGGTCGCGACGTTCCTTTTTCTTGCGCTCGGCACTGCTCTTTGGCCGGACGGTCAGCGCGAGAGCTCCGAGGTAGACGCCTTCTTTGCGAGACTTGAGGGAAAGGAGGTGCGGGAGTGAAGACTGGCAATGGCTGGGTAGACTTGCAGGTGAACGGCTATGCGGGCGTCGACTTCAATGCGCCCGGTCTCACCGTCGAGGCGGTGAAGGCGGTGACCGACCGCCTTGCCGCCGACGGCACCGCGGCGTTTCTCCCGACGCTCGTTACCGGCGATCCCGAAATGCTCGTAGAGAGCGTCCGCACGGTCGTCGCGGCACGGAAGCGTTACGCGGAGTGCGAGCGCGCGATTCTGGGCTTTTTTCTCGAAGGGCCGTTCATCTCGCCAGAGCCCGGCGCAGTTGGGACTCACCCCGTCGAGTGGGTGCGCCCGCCCGATCTCGCGCTCTTCGGGCGCTTCCAGGACGCGGCGGAAGGGCTGGTCAGGATGGTCAATGTCGCGGCGGAGATACCGGGCATGCCTGATTTCGTTCGTGCCGTGTCAGCACAGGGCGTCGCTGTCTCGCTCGGCCACCAGCTGGCGACCAGTCCCGCTCAGCTCGAGCCCTGCCTCGCGGCGGGGGCGAAGGCGTTCACCCACCTTGGCAACGGAATACCCAACCTCGTTAACCGCCACGACAACATAGTGTTCGCGGCTCTTGTTGAAGACCGTGCAAGCGTGATGTTCATACCAGACGGGCACCATCTTCCCGACACGATGCTGAAGCTCTACTGCCGCGCCGTGCCCCTAAAGCGCCTCGTTGCCGTATCGGACGCGCAGTATCCGGCGGGGATGCCTCCCGGAGAGTACGAGGTGTGCGGTGCGCACGCGCGGCTTGAGCCAAGCGGGCTTTTGTGGAACCCGGCGCGCAACTGCCTAGTCGGGGCGACGACGCCGATGGCAAGGATGATGGAAATCCTTGCCGAGCGCGTGGGACTTTCCGGCGATGAACTTCGTGCGATTGGGCGCGACAATCCATTGAAACTAATTGGAGAAGAGTGAAATGAAGATATCGATAGCAGAAACAAAGGAAAAGATGGGAAGCCTCGCGGCGGACGCCGCTGCCGCGAAGATACGCGAGGCCATAGATGCGAGAGGCGAGGCCCGCGTCATTTTTGCCTCCGCCGCGAGCCAGTTCGAGTTTATCGAAGCGCTCCTTGCGCACGAGGAAATCGACTGGACAAAGGTGTGCGGCTTCCATCTCGACGAGTACGTCGGCCTTGCGGCTGACCATCCGGCTTCGTTCAGGCGCTTTCTGAAAGAGCGACTTCTCGCCAAGTTGCCGCATCCGGTCAAGAGCTTCACATTCGTAGGCGGCGATGCGCCGGATCCCGCCGCGGAGTGCGCTCGGCTCAAGGCCGCCGTTCGCGAGAAGCCCATTGACCTTGCCTGCATCGGCATCGGCGAGAACGGGCACATCGCGTTCAACGACCCGCCCGCCGACTTCGAGACGAAGGCCGCCTACTCAGTCGTCGCTCTTGACGAGGTGTGTCGCCGCCAGCAGGTCGGAGAAGGGTGGTATCCAGATCTGGACCACGTTCCGACGCATGCCTTCTCGATGACGGTGCCGCAGATCATGGCGGCCAAGTCGATCGTTGTGATCGTGCCGGATTCGCGCAAGGCGGACGCAGTCGCGGCCGCGGTCGAAGGCCCGCTCACGAACATGTGCCCGTCGTCTATCCTGCGCAACCATCCCGACTGCACGATGTTCCTCGATCCCCCGGCCGCGTCAAAACTCAAGGCGGCAAGATGAGCGTGAATGGTCGGCTTGAGTCTCTGGACGTCCTGCGGGGCTTTGACATGCTCTTCATCATGGGGCTGGCGCCCCTGGTGATTGGTGTTTGCGGCGCATTGGGCTATGGCGAAGGCTTCTGGCTGGTCGAGCAGATGAAACATCCGGCCTGGCTGGGCATCACGCAGCATGACACGATTTTCCCGCTCTTTATTTTCATTGCCGGCGTCTCGTTTCCTTTTTCGATGGCAAAGCAGATCGAGCGTGGAGTTACGCGGGGCGGAATTGCGTGCCGGGTCTTGCGGCGGGCGGCAATGCTCTTTTTCCTCGGAATGGTGTTTGAACGCTATTTCATGGGCGAGCCGTTTCGGTTTGGCAGCGTACTTGGGCGTATAGGCCTTTCCTGGGCTGGTGCGGCGCTGCTGACGTTGGCCTTCGGCGTCCGTACGCGAGTGGCTGTGGCCGTTGCGATCCTGGTTGGATACTGGGCGCTCAATATATTCGTGCCGGCACCGGATCATCCGCTTTCCGGCGTCTGGACTCCGCAAGGGAATGTCGTCTGCTGGTTTGACCGGACGTTCATCGCCCCGCTGGGCCGGATTTCGCCCGGAACGGCGGAACTGCCCTTTGACAACCAGACCTGTCTCTCGACATTCCCCGCCGTCGTTACGGCGCTTCTTGGCGTCTTTACCGGCGAGTTTGTCCGCCGGACGCAGCTGTCGCTGTCGGGCGATCGGCGTGTGCTGTACCTGCTTGGCGTGTCCCTGGCGTTGTTGGTTGGAGCGTTTTTTGTCGCTTTTGGGTGCGGGCCGTATTCGTTCCCGTTTTCGAAGGTGCTATGGTCGCCGTCCTTCACGTTGGCCGCAGGAGCGTATTCTGTGGCGCTCTTTGCCGTGTTTCATTGGCTGATCGACGTTCGCGGCTGGTGGCGCCGTGTGACGTTCTTCCAGGTGATTGGACTAAATTCGATTGCAATCTACATGGCTCAGCCGTTGCTGGACCTTTCGCGCCTCGACCAGATCCTGTTCGGACGGCTTGCGAATCTCCTTCCGGAGCCTTGGTCGAAGGTTGCGCTGCAGGTCTCCTACATTCTGCTCTGCTGGAGCCTCTTGCTGTTCTTGCATCGGAAGAAAATCTATTTCAAGGTCTAAATCTGGAAAACAAGTAAAGGAGATAAATGAAATTGAGGTTTCTATTCGCGGCTCTCACCGCCTTCGCCGCGGTGGCGGCTTCGGCGGTCGCCGAGACTCCCGTCCGATCCGTCGAGGATGATTTTCTCGACCCGCCGCTATCGGCGCGTCCGTACACGTGGTGGCAGTGGATGGGCTCGAACGTGACGGACGCGGGGATCAAGCGTGACCTCGCGGCGATGGGCGAGGCGGGAATCGGCGGCGCCGTCATTTTCTCCAATGGTGCGCAGTGCGGCCCCTGGGCGGGGCTCACGAACGCGGTGAATCCGAAGCTCCGCTACCGCAACGACGAATACTGGCGCCTTTTCAAGGTCGCGGCGGATGCAGCCGAACGCGCGGGCATCCGGCTGACTTTTCACAACTGCCCCGGCTACACTGTGTCCGGCGGCGACTGGATCAAGCCCGAGAACGCCATGAAGAAGGTCGTCTGGACGTCTGCGCCAAAGGGCGAGACGCCGCCGCAGCCCGAGACGGTCCTCGGCTTCTACTGCGACATCGCGATGGTCGAGGCGGAGGGGCGGGTCTATCGCTTCGGCTACACCTGCACCGGCGCGAAATGCCTGCCCGTCCCGGAGGAGATAGTCGACACGGCGCTTGAGGCGGACAAGATGAGCGTGCGGGCGATGAAGGTGCACATGGACGCCGTGCTCCTGCCGTTTGCCGAGCACCTCGGCCGCCACGTCGGCACGACCTTCGAGGCCGTGATGATGGACAGCTACGAGGCGGGGGACGCGAACTGGACTGACGACTTCCGCGAGGAGTTCGCGAGGCGCCGCGGATACGACCCGGTGCCGCTGCTTCCGGTCCTGGCCGGCGCGCTCGCGGACAAGGCGGCGAAGTTCACGGCGGACATGAAGCGCACGGTCGAGGAGCTCTACCGCGACCGCCACTACAAGTACATCGCGAAGCGCTGCCACGAGCTCGGGATGGAGTTCTGGCTCGAGCCCTACGGCGGCCCGTTCGACGAATACGAGGCGGCGATGGAGAGCGACCAGCCGATGGACGAGTTCTGGCTGTACCGCTACGACTTCACGGACGCGAGCTACGGCTGCGGCGTCAAGCCCTCGCTCTGGAAGGCCGTTATCGACGGCCGGCGGCGGATATTCGGCGCGGAGGCGTTTACCGACAAGCCGGCTCATTCTTGCTGGCAGAATGCGCCGCGGCACTTCCGCCGCACCGGCGACATCACCTTTGCACGCGGCTACAACCGGCTGTTCATCCAGCATTGGTCGCAGCAGCCGTTCTCGGCGAAGTGGAAGCCGGGCATGACGATGGGCTTCTGGGGGACGCACTTCGGCGAGAACCAGACGTGGTTCGAGCCCGGCAAGGAGTGGCTCCGCTATCTCGGCCGCTGCCAGGCGGTTATGCAGCGGGGGCTCCCGATTGCGGAAGGCGGCGTCGTCTCGTCTTCGCCGGACGTGATCGGCTGCGGTCGGCGCGAGGGCGAGGCCGCGTATTTCTTCGTCGCGAACCGCACGCAGCATCCCGCCGCGGCGACGCTTTCTTTCGCCGCGGCAGGTGCGGCCGAGGTGTGGGATCCAGAAACCAGGGAGCGGTTCGCCGCGGAGGGGGCGACGGTGAAGGACGGGCGGACGACGCTGTCCCTCTCGCTTCTCGCGGAGAAGTCGAAGATCGTCGTGATCCGCCCGAAGTCCACTGCCAAGCCAGCGCCGAAACTCGAGAAGTTCGCGGAGCAGGACCTGGGGAGTACCTGGCTCGTTTCGTTCGAGAAGGGACGCGGGGCGCCCGAGGGCACGTGCGTCGTCGAAGGGCTCAGGAGTCTGTCCACCTTCGAGGATCCGCGCATCCGCTATTTCTCCGGGACGGCGACGTATGTGAAGCGGACGCAGTTCTACTTCGACGGGGAGGACAACCTCGCAAAGGCGGCGAAGGTCGTCCTCGACCTCGGGGATGTTCGCGAAATCGCCGAGGTGTTCGTCAACGGCAAGGCCTGCGGCGTCGCGTGGCATCCGCCTTTCCGCGTGGACATCACGGGGACGCTCCACAAGGGCGAGAACAACTTCATCGAGGTGAAGGTGACGAACACGTGGCGCAACCGCCTGATCGGCGACAAGCGCGAGCCGGAGGACTGCGAGTGGTGGGTGGCGCACGAGGAACGCGCGCCGCACACGGGGGAGCTCATGTACGCGGGCCGCGGCATCCGCGCGATCCCCGAGTTCGTGCTGAACGACACGGAGCGTCCGTCGAAGGGCCGCGTCTGCTTCACGGTATGGGACTAC
>Ga0310786_10006681_pt1 | contig 15265 bp, 1 predicted proteins | sample AusTroGonzalo_MG_FD_203881 | JGI IMG/M metagenome (GOLD analysis project Ga0310786, IMG submission 203881) | Bovine rumen microbial communities from tropical cattle in Woodstock, Queensland, Australia - Gonzalo_03 (v2) (version 2) | ecosystem: Host-associated > Mammals > Digestive system >... | reverse complement strand
GCCTTCGAATGACCTTTATATCTTCCATGCTTAATCTCCGTGAAGTAATTAGGGATATAAAGCAACTGAAGTACATTAAGGATATTCTGCATCGGCTCAATAGCTGCAAACGGGGATTTCAAAATCTTCAAGGCCTCTCCAACAAGAGCAGGAGTCGGAGCCTGAGATCCAATTTCAGTCCGAAGACGAAGCATCTGCGACATGATAGTTTTGTCCCACCAAGTCAAAAGCTTTCCACGTTCGTCATTCGGATCTTCCGGCGGCGGGATCTTTCCAAGTAGCGCACACGCAACCCACAGTCCGGTCACGATTCCAAGCTCGATACTCGCACGTTTGACGTTGGCCTTTTCATATGCAGTCATTTTGTCGTAGTTCAACTTCCAGGAAGACACGACGGCCTTGACATCATCGATTATATTCAGAAGTGCCCAGTTGCTCTTTTCTTCCGTAACCTGATCTTTCGCATCAACAACGACATCGTGAAGCAACCGGAACAGTGTTCTCTGATAACCCTCCTGATAATCACCTTTGAGGACATTATACTGCGTTTTTCCGTAACGACGCTTGAGAGCCGGGGCAATCCATTTACGATACATTATGATAAGCGCACCGAAGCAATACTGCTGAATCGCACTGCGGTCATCAAGGTTGTAAATACCCTGCATCTCAAAGTTCATCGTGGCGGTAAGTTTTGCAAACCGCATCTCATCCTCTTTCGTGATGGGAGTCCCGTCCTCTTTGGCATAGCCTTTCTTGATTTCAAGGTGAGCACCGCGTTTATTCACGGGATCTGTGTATTTAACTTCGTATGCATCCCAGAGATTCGTTGTCTTTCCGTCAGCAGCTTTCACCTTGAAGTTCCGAGCGAGAGCCAAAGATGTCGTGAGCGCAAGATAATCCTCACCCATCTGTAATCCCGCATAGAGAAGACTTCCATTGAAAGCTCGAGACACATCGCTCTTTTTGTACTTGGAATCATACCGTCCGTTTGTCTGATGAACATCGAACAGATCCGCCCAGAGAGAAAGTTTGTTGTCATAGTCTGTCTTCCCGGTCTCCGCAAGCCGGTCTCCAGATTCTTTCATATAGACCGCCGAGGCCCAGGTGACGTCCTTCATATTGAAGTATCCCTTCCCGGCAGACTCGATGATAATCTGCGTGAGGCCAGTATTGACGTTCGCAATACGCTGAGGAAGATTCAATGCCATCTGTGAGAGAGACGTGATGCTATTTATCGTATCAATAACCTTACGTTTCGACAGCCTCGTGTTCCCAATCGTTCCTTCATTCTTACGGATATGTCCGTAGATATGCATCTGGAAGAAGTCATTAAGAGCATCCTGAACAAGAGAGTACGCCTGTTTCGTGGTGAACGGCTGGCGATAATAACCAGGAGCCTCCTCATCAATCGTTCCGTCAGGTTTGTATCCGATAGACTCACGCTTGGTACGACGTCCCGCACGCTGAGTGATATCACGCTCGGATGCCATATACTTCGCGTTCTCGAGGATTCCGATAACACCGTTAAGCTCGTCGAACTCGAATGCCATTCCAGCGTAAGCCATCATAGACATAGCAACGTCATCGGTCATATCGTCGTATGATTCGTTCTTCCCTTTCATCAGGAACTTCACAGGAAGCATATCAACCTGATTACCCTCGAAGTCGACAGCGACCTCGTAATTCTCGTAGTCGACGTCGCCAGATTCCATTACGCGATTCTTCAAACCATCCCAAGCTTCGAGGGCTTTCCCTTTTGCTCCCTCCGCATCTTTGAAGCGATCCATCGTGTACTTGCGCATCATGATAATCTTTCGGTCATCGAGGAGAGATTCAGGGACACAAGCATCCGCCTGATCCTTGATCTTCATCATCGTATCGTAGAAGCGTTTTTTCGCAGGAGAGAGCGCCTTCGACGCTTCTTCACTGATATACTTTCCAGTGCGATGCATCTTCCCGTCTTTTCCACGTTCATATTCAAACATGAAACTCTGATCGCGCGAGCCGGTCTCCTTTATGAGATCCGCCATTGCGACTTCGATCTGCGGACGCACGTCACGAGCCCTGTCGCGAGCACGCATCTTTGCGCTACGGGTAATATCGTCGATAGCCTTCAGGACATAATCGTCGCAATCCGCGATTGCGTGGAACCAGCGTGAGAAGAACGAGATGTCGCGATCTGCCTTGCTTGCCATTTCGTCGATAGTAATCTTACGCCCCCTGTCTTTCCCGATAGTGACTGTCAGCCCCTCTTCGCCGTAGACGCTCGAAAGCATTTCTTTGAAATACTGTTTCGCGTAACGCTCATACTCAATGTTAAGAGAAGCAAGAACGGAAGAAACATCTGAAATAGCCTGCTTCAAATTAACATTGTCAAGAATCTCCTTGTCGGTGATAGCCTCATTGATGTCCTTGATAGACTGTGCGAAGCTGAATAGCGTATCACGAACGGTATTCAGTTTACGACAAATGCTGTTAACTGGCTGTCCTGACGAGATAGCATCCGTGAGCATTTTGTTCGTCTCTTTCAAGAATAGAAGTGAGTCGTTCATATAAGTAACGATTGCCTCTTCTGTCTTGTAGTTCTTGATAGCGTCATCAAGTTTCTTTATCTGTAATTCCGTTGCCGCAATAGACGCCGGAGTCTCCTTCGGATTCTTGTGCTTGTAAGCATAACGACGTTTGAGAACTTCGTATCTCTTAATCTCTGTCTTCAGGAGTTTCGAGAGAATATCATCCTTATCATTGAGGTTGCGCTGGACTTTTAAGAACTGACCCGATTGCGTGATATTGCTTATCTCCATCTGGTCAAGCAGCTGTCCGCCGAGCATTTCTCGAGCAATTTTAGAGGCGATTCCGTAAGAATCAAAAATCGCATTCTGAATCTCATCACGCCTGAACCGACGGAAGAAAGCTTTGATCGCCTCGACGATCCGATGAACGAGACGTCGAATAGGAGAAGTCTGAATCTCCTGCTCCATAAAGAGCGCCTTCGCTACGAGCTTGCCAGCCGCTTCGGTAACAAGATCCTCAACGTTATCCTCGCCATAGCGACGCTCGTACTCTCCATACATTCCGTCATACGCCTCCTCCATCGCCTCGCGGTTGTTACGAAGAATATTCAACAGTCGCTGGACAAGCGGATGATCATGCCCAAGCATTTCGAGCGCGACGTGAGCGAACTCTTCGGGCAGAGCTTCTTCGCCGATCTGACCATTCGCAAGACGGATAAGCTCAACAAGTCCCTGTGCAGTAACAGATGCTGTATCGAAATCAGTTATACCACCAAGAGCCATTCGCGCCTCGGCACTGGTAAGTGTTCCGATAGCGACACCTTTCTCACGAAGGATTTCACGAAGCCTCTTGTTCAGCTCGACGAATACTTTCTGACGCCTTGCTTCTTTCACATATGCGGGCGTTGCAGGAACAGTGGTAGAGACATATTCGCCATCCTCATTCTGACGAAGAATTTGGAGTTTCTTGTTTTTGTAATATTCCGCCTCCTCCGCTTCCATTGCATCATAAGCCGCGAGATCGGAAAGCGAATAATTTTCCGTATCAGAAGTTACACCATCTATATCACTAATTGGCCAGTCTGTAGTCCCTTCTATCTCGTCGTCAAGAGGTTTAAGACCTTCCGGACGAGCCATTCCCATAAATCCATTCTGGGCTGAAACCTCTTTGCTCTCTTTGATAGGATCGACATCCCTGATAGCTCCGAGTCCAAGCCCATCCATAAATGGACGCCTTACACCGTGGACAGGAGGAGTAACAGAATTCGCCTGTGTTTCAGGAATATCATCAACACTTACTATTTCTGATGTTGCGACGGGTTCAGTTTCATCAAGAATTTGCGCAAGGGCACGAGCCTGACTAACTGTGGTGTTACTAGCGAATTTATCTGTAATGACTTTACCCGTTGATTTCTTGCGAAGATCTTCAATAAGCTCTGGATTTTGTTCGGCCCAAATTCTCCACAACGGAAGATAAGCTTCATTGTAGCTAAAGTTTTCCCTCTCGGCCTTAGTTTTTAGCGATGGATTATATAATCTTGATTCTTTTGCAGGAGCGCGACCTTTTCCAGATTTTTTGATTATATTTTGATAAACATATTCTATTGTTTTTCTACCAACATCAACGCCGTCAACGACTGTTCCTGCCTTAAATTTTGCAAATAAAGCAGAGAACCTCTTGTCTCCGGACGAAGAAACCTCGTACCCATTATCGGATCTTACGCCCCATTCACGACGACTGTCAGAATGACGAACAGGACTAGAATTATCTTCTTTCTGGGAATAGCTCTTATGCTGTTCAACATTCTTTTTGGCCTTTTCTTCGAGTTTCTCCATCCGCTCTTTCTGTTTCGAAAGTCCTTGTTGGAACATGAAGTAATCACTTCCCGACATTCCGGGAGGCCTCAATGACCTGTCAGAATCTGCAGACGGTCTAGGCGTTCTGTCTTCAGCATTGTAATTCGCCTCGGCCCACGGGTCATTAATCTCATCGAGAGGGCCCCAAGCAGAGTCATTACCGGCGACGACTGGTTTCGCATAATGATAATCCACAGAAGGGTTGTATTGAAGCGTAACCTGACCGTGACGATTACGAACACCAAGTTTCGGAGCTTTCACAAGGACAATCGGGATTTCCTCATTTCCACGCTCAACGCGATAGAGTGTCTGGACTTTATTGTTCTCTCCACCAAGAAGGACGATATAGTCCATTCCACTAAGCCAGTCGATCATCTTCTTGTCATTCTGAGGAGAGACCCAAATCTGATCTTTGAGTTCATCCGGTTTCTGATCAGAAGTCTTGATCTTCGATGAACGCATCTGGATAAGGAATTTCTCATCGCCCCAGTGGTTCATGCAATAGTAATGGTAGAAGTTATCGTGATGGAATTCACCTTCTTCACCCCAATCAGATGAGAGAACCTGACGGAGAGCATCGATATACTTCGGCGTTGACATTATCACAGAGAACGGAGCGAAATGAGAGAACTCATACATTCCGTAGCTAAACCCGTTGGTATAAAGATTATACTTGTATAGGTCAATAGCCAAGTCACGAATACTCTTGTCCCCACTGGCCAGCATTGCATTCCAGGAAGAAGAAATCAAATCGCGAGTCCCTTCGACAGCTGGCCCATTAAGAGTGAACTGAATCCGCGGGGCTTCCCTGGAGTTCTCAGGCGAAGTCGTTGTCAGCTTGGATAAGAAAGAGTTTCCAATCAAAGCCTCAGCCGCAGTATCGCGAGGAATAAGATTACCATTCTCATCTACCTCACGCGGCTGATTACGTTTCTTTTCGGCCTCATTTATCCTATCCTTCAAATCCCAAAGATGTTTCGGAACATCGATGAGAATCCTTCTCTGTTCTTCGGATGTGTCTCCGGTAGAGAAGTCCTTATTCTGGAGAAGTTTATAAGCAACCATTTCGCTCATCACCTTCTCCATAAGACGAGCCTTCTTTTTCTTGGATTTGATATTATACCGAGAAACAATCTCGTTCGCCATCTTTATCCAGCTTGCACGAGCTTGCGGGAAATATGGGATGAACATCTCAAGTGTAGAATCGAGCATCAATGTATTCAATGCAACAACTTCCGGAAGTTCATTCCCGATTATTCTCATAAGATATTCCGGGTCGGAAGCATCCCCGATATCTCGCTTGGCAAGGACTTCGCGCATTCCGAAAATTCTCAATTCATCATCTCGTTTTTGATTTAGTTCTTCTCGAAACTCATTGAGCTCTGTAACCTTTGTAATGATATCCGCGAGCGTTGTCCCAATAGCGCCAGATTCCGTCTCGGGACGAGTGAGATCAACAAACTTCTTGAGTGTTTCTGCCCCAGCGTTAAGGTGAATGAGAAAATTAAGAATATCTATTTGCTCGGGAACGCTGGTAACATTCTCACCTTTCTTCAAATCATCAAAATCGAGAGAAAGATTCCTAATGAAATCCTCTCTGGACATGTTTGCAACGTTCTTTACGCTATTCCATGGATTGAAAGCATCACTTCCGCCAGAAAGCTCATCTACAATATCCTGAGCATCCTTTACGAATCCTTTGCTATCACGGGATTTTAATCTTTCATTAAGCTTGATAACAGCGGGCTGATTCATTATGAGATGAATCTCCTCTTCCGTAATCCCATTGGCAAACAAGAAGAATGTCATGTCCGCCATCTCTTTCGTCTGATTCAGATAGCCGAGAATAGGATTCTTGTTATTATCAACTGCGGCATTCAGAAGCCTCGCAAGACCGAGAGATGCAAGGCGCCCACGATGATTCTTTACGTCGAAGAGTTTATCGAATTTTTTACCGAAGAGTTTAATCTCCCATTTATATCCCTTCTCTGTGCGTTTAGGAATATACGACAGGTATAACCGTTGTAACATCTGAAGGGCAGAGTTATATTTAGCATAAATGCCAATCATTTCCGAGCCCGTCATAATATATTCATACGCGTCCACGGAGTGCGTCATGCTAAATGGAGACTGATTACTACTGATGACACGTGTGATATCCATCAGTTCTCCGTCCTCATGCTTTATCAATTCATTGTAAAGCGATGTTGTCCTGCGGACAAGGTCATGACATCTGTCCGCTTCAGCCTCGATTTTCTCTTTGTTTTTCTTAATCCACTGATCCTTATCGGGCGGGTTCTTTACAGATTTCTGATACCTGTTATATTCTTTATCTATATAAATATCAACAAGATTATCTGCGATCTTTTTCTGATTCTCCTTATCTTTGGCAGAGCGAACGAGATACATCGTTCTCGCTATAATACTCGACTCCGTACACCCACCAGGAATAAGGACACGACGAGACCCATCAGGAGAGGTAAGCTGTGCAAACATCAAGTCTACACGAGCATTCTCACGAGCCTGCTGTGTATTCTTAAGCGGATCAATATCGTAATTATACTGGTAAACTTCGCATTTTTGGAACGCCGCATCAATCGAGCGTCCAGAAAGCTTTCTATTGACAATAAGGTTCGCAATCTCTACATCAGAGAGATTCAGTTCTTCCCCTTCTTTGTCTACCATCCGGAAATTCTTGAAATGACACCGCATCTTATCACCGTCGTAGTCGTGACCGGTCATCACCATAATCTCCTTCGGCATCATTATCGTCGCGCCTCCCGTGTTCGCCACAAATCCTTTGATACGACAAGGAATAACAGAGTGCTCTGCATCTGAAGGTGTACGGTAAGCGATAAATTCAAGCATCGACTCTGGAATTACCTCTTCTGCGACAAGTTGATTTAATCTTTCGCGTCCAATATTCCCGTTCTCGTCAGCGAACATTTTAAGACGGGAATCGTGAATCGGGATATAGACTTCTACGTATTTGATTCGCTTGTTCTTTCCCTTGCCTTCAAAGACGACATGAAGTTTGTCGTCCTCTGACAAGGCATTTTTGTTATCAAACGAACTCGCCTCAACATCCATTCCGAGGCCGGTGGCTTGAAGGATATTCGCTCCCTTGCGTTTCGGTTTCGTCATCCGCTTCTTGATGATAGACGACAGCATTTCCTGAATCTGATGCTCGATGTTCGGAGAGAACAGCGGTGTAGCAAACGTACCATCTTTCAGATGAGCAAGGGCATACTTCATATCTTGAGCGGAATAAGGTTTATTCGCAAGCTCTTCCTGGAAAACCCTCTCAAGTTCATCTGTATCCGTAAAGAAATCACGAATCCTCTGATAAGATTCTATGATATCCGCAGCCTTTATCTGGTTGTATAGCTCACGAGCATCCCAAGCGCTCATCTCTCCTTTCCCACGAACGTTAATGATATGCTCACGAACAACATTCGCCCATGCGACTTTTTCCGCCTGCGACGCCCACGCAATCTTGTCATCAGCGACATGAGGCTGTGTAGATGCAGCGATACCATAATACTTGAACGGGATCGTATGCATCGTTGAGTCTTTCGACAGAACATTGTTTACGATATAATCCTCGATAGATTTTGCATCTTTCAGGATTCGCTCGCCGGTTGTCTTGTCTTTTGCGAAAGGCTGAAGGATTGAATGTGCCCCAACCTTTACGCCGCTATGGAACAAGAACATATCAATCTCCTTCCCCTGAGCCTTGAGTTTCTGCTGTGCGTTCTCCAGCGCCTGAAGCGGAACTGACTGGGTTTGCAGGCAATACTGTGCAAGAGCCATAGGAAGGAGTACCTGCTCGGAATACTTATGCAGCACTGTCAATTTAACCGGCTTTTGATTCTCTCCGACTGCGGCAGGAACTTTCTCATAACCAGTAACAACAGGTTTGATGTTTTGCATAAAAACATCAATATCTTTTTTCGTAGGTTTCCCCTGAACGATATGCCGGAATGCAATCTCATGCCTCTGATCCCATTGGTCAGCCATAATCTGCACCATACGATACGATTCGAGCGTACGAAAACCCTGGCCATCCGTTGTCTTGATTTTCGAGTACGCATCGATCATCGTGTCATACTGTGACTGACTTATTACTTTTGCCTCCACCAATTCTTTAAGCATCTCCTTGATATCATCAAGAAATGCCGACGTGGAAGTGTCATCGCCGATATATACGACATTTTGACTGTCTTTGCTGTTCTTGTAGTCCTTTCCGGCGATTCTTGTCACTCGTTTCCCATTCCAGGTAGCCTGCGTATAAAGCGAAGTCCTGGTTGCGTGCATGAGCATATTACGCTTCTCGAAGTCTACGAGACCGTTAAACTGCGCTGTACCACCAACAAGTAATTTCGTGATCTGCTGACGTGCATAAAAGACGTTGAGAAAATAATGTCTCATCACGCCCTGTGCTTTTTCGCTGAGGCTTTCAATCTTTCCATCCTCCGCATAGAGCATTATATCTCCCCAGTCCTTGAACTTAGTATTAAGAGCCTTGTTCATCAGGATCCCAGAGTCGTTGATAGTTTTTGTATCCAGCGCAATAACGCCCTCGAGTTGTCCAACAACAGCATCGCGAACAATCTTTCTGGCTTCCTCCTCGCTTTGAGCCGCGGCATAATCTTCGATAAAACTGGTGTCATTTAGCGCAGGGAAAATCGTTAATTTCATCCCCTGCTCTTCATAGACTGAAAGCTTGACGCGATTGTCATCGTTGATTCGCTCCTTAATTGCGGCGATACGATCAAGTTCCATCAGTGTCTCGTCAGTCAACTCCTCGATAATCTCCTCCTCTGTATATGAAGGAGCGAGAATAAAGTTATATGCCGTCGAGTAATCAGACTGGATTGGAACCTCAACCGCGACTTTACCCGCCGCTTGGAATGCTGCGCCAGCTTGAAGAAAAGTTAGTAACGAGCTTGTTAATTTTTGCTGGCGGCTCAACTTGGCATATTCAATGTGATTGAATCCGACAGAATCAATTACACGAAGAAGGGGCTGACGACCAGCAGATCCTGCATCGCGTCCGTGCCCTTCGAGAAGTTTCTTTAGCCATCCGTGGACGGTCCGTTGTTTACCCATCCCTCGAGTATATCCTTCATATTGCAGATATTCATCTTCAATAGTCTTCTCATACTCTTCGTCAGATTGCTCCGTACTGTTCGCAAGAAGATCAAACTGCTGATGAAGAAGATTCATATTATTATATGCCGAAAGTGATTTTCCTTCATTGACGACCCTCGGCTCGACTTCGAGGTATTGCGCAAGAGCAAGGCATCGATTTACATTCTGAAGCTCTTTACACGTATTAAAAAGATACTGACCAGTCTGCGGAAGGCCTTTTTCGTAAATCTCTTCAGCACGCGAAAGCGCGAAAGGAAGCGAGGAGACAAGTTGATAAAGCTTGTTCCGTCCGGCAAAAGTACCGCGATCACGATGCCCGAGAACAAAATTCCACCCTTTTGCTGTCATATCCTGCATCGCAATAGCCTTAATATCATCTGCGCTCACAGAGAACCCCTGCCCACGAAGCATTCTTGCAATAGTCTCCGGGACATCCGGATTGGCGTCAAGGAATTTCTGCATAGCCTCAGCACCGAACTCGGTCTCGGAGAGAAGGTAGCTCGCATCCTGCCCGTACTGCTCCCTGATCTTGTCAACACGCTCCTGAACACGCTGTGGACTCATCCGCTTATCTCCAGCAACCATCCTGATTGACGCGGTAAAAAGTTTTACCTTATCAATGAGGGCATCATACTTTTCACGAATCTTTTCGAGTTTGTCCTTCGAGACGAGTGCCCCGTATTCAGTATAGAGACTATATTCGTGATCGAGTTCGTATCCGCCCTGCATATTCGTTCCTGCCTCGCGAAGCATTGCCCAGCCCTGAGCCCGAGAGTTCGCAATCTTTGTTACGTATCGTCCCGCATCAAGGTTCGTATAGATATATGTAGTCTCGGCCTTCTTGAAATTATTGTAGACAGTTCGCTGCAAATCCGTATCGCTGCGAAGTTTTCTGACAAGTCCGCTTATCCATGGATAGAATTCAGCAGCGGCCTCGAGATCCGCCATCATCGTCTCCGGCGTAGAGTTGACAAGAACTTTATTAAGGGTGACCGCAGCCTGCCGTCCTCCGATATACTGTTTACAGCCGATATCATCATAAACGGGCTTGCCATTGCTGTCAACTTTCTCGACATCATCAAGAAGCCTCCGCGCACGAACAGAGAGGGTGTTCATCAGTTTCAATGTGCGATAATCACCATAGCGGTCTCCCTTTGACCCTTCCTCTGCATCCTCGCCGTCATCGTCGTCTTTGTTCTGGTCATTGACATCCTCGTCTTCCGGCTCCTCAAAACTGATTTCGAAGTTCCGGATGTTCACGACAAGGCCCTCTTTGTCTCCGATCTTCGTGGCGGCAAGCGCGGCGAGTCTCTCTTTATTAGCAAGAAGAGTCTTGTACTCTCCGGCACGATATTCAGCAGTCTTGCGGTATTTAGCCAGCTCGATCTTCGTGGCATTCGGATTGTCCTTCACGAACTGCATGAAGAAGAAGTTCGGATCAGTATATCGCTCCATTTCGTCGAAGATGCGATCCATCACTTTCAGGAATCCGCTTTGCTTATCATCGCTGAAATGATTGAGAATCTCCTGACGAGAGTATTTGCCCCCAGTAGACCTCTCAAGCTCAGACAGAATTTCTCCGAACCGTCGTGCAATCATCGATACGCGGGCATCGAGCTGCTCAGGCGTATAGACAGCATAGAGGGTTGTATAAAGATTATACAGTTTATCCGACGACATATCGGATTCTGTCTGCCGCATTTTCGAATACGTCAGATAGAAATTCAAGAAACGAGTGAATACTCCTTTCCTTGCGGGAGTTTCAGGAAACCACTGGTCGTCGTATCCATGATATTCGCGACAGAGCTGAAGTGCCTGCGCAAGATGATCATCATTGTAATGTCTGTCTTTATACGCTTCTTTCAGCGCTTGAAAGCGAGGGTCCTTCGCCATCACACTTGGTACTGCACAAATTGCCATAGTCAATCTACATTTATTCACACAAATGTAGCCTAAAAACAAACGCGAGATTTATCGCTAAACACTACGTTTAGTGCGGATTACCAAGTTGATTTCATTTCGTGAGTGAGACGATAATATGGGAAATTATTGCCCCCTACCCCCGCCTGTCAGGGCTCCCTACAGAACTTCAAGAAATGCTTTCCGCTGCTGGGGTCGACCTCAAACTTATTTTCATAAGAATCTTGTATTTCCAAAGAAACCAATACAAGGACAGTTTTATGGCATTTCTCATTTTTGACCTGCCGGGGATTGGTTCCGCGAAATCTTCGAATATGTCTTGAAGATACCGACCCGACGTCTATTCCAGGGTGCGACTCTCATCGATGTGCCCTGCTGGATGTAACTGCCGGCTGTTCCGAGCCGTGGCGTGGTCTATATACAAAAATTCCGTTTAAGTACACTTACATCTTTTTTTGATGTAACGGAACACGTGTACCTAAACGAAATTTCAGTATATGTCTTACAGCGATGATCAGACTAACAGTTCCGATGTCATGTCCAATACAAAGATACCACGAAATCTTTGAATTCTTACACACCAAACATCATCTTGTCGATAAATTGCTTTTTATAAACATTTCTTATATTTGTAAAAAGTTTCATATGCTATACAGTTTACTCGTCTTTGCACTTCTTTTAGCGCAGCAAAATTCATCTCAAAACGAAGTTTCAGATTTACGTGAATTCTTTGAGGATTTTGACCCCAATGAATATATTAAAGGAAATTCTAAATGGGGCAATACTATTGATTGGAATAATATAGATCTTAATAAACCTATACCACCGGAACGTTTCTACTATGCAGACGATGTTTTGTTTCTATACAAAGGTTCAAAATGGACATATAGCGATATTATCACAGAATCGGCATACAATGCCGGCTACGGAACAACAAGATGGGATAAATACTTTCCGTATGAATCTGGAATGGATTTAGAAGAAGCCCGTGCTAATGCGCGACGGGCTTTCTACAAGAGAGTTCGAAATACAACACTAATTATAGTGTTCTCAATATGTGTTTTAGATCTTTTAGTCGTTTTCTCTGTATTCCAAATTAAAAAGATTCGACATAGAAGGAAATCACGTAAGAACTATATTAGAAGAAGTATTGGATTCAAGACAAAATCGGATACTCCAAATTAAGCTCCAGCACACTGCAAGACCTTATCCTTGATTCCAGGGTCTGCATCGTCCCATTCTTCTTCCGTCCAGCCTTTCTTTGTAAGAAGTTGTTTCAGTTCGGGAGAGAGTTCCGAGAAAGGCTTGTCAACCATATTGACAATAGGATCGTCTTTACGTTCTCCTTTCAAGACATCTTCCGCCTGACCACTCGTGAGCGCAACGCCGTCACCTCCAACCTCGGATTCGGGCTGGCGCTCTGCTATCGGCATTCCGGATTCTTCTCCGACACCGCCAGTCGCCTCGGAGTCGTTGATATGAATATCATCCAGAGAGAGTTCGCCAAGTTCTTTCCCCTCATTCCCCTCAGACTCTACTGGCATGTCAACAGGAGTTTCCGAGACTTCTTCGGCTTCTTTTGCCTGGCGAACCTGTTCCTGCGTAATTGGTCTGAAAGTCTTTGTCGTAGGGTCATACGCATCGATATAGAAATTTGCGCCTTTCTGCGTGAGGCTTAACGCATTCGTCGTAATCAGTCCTTGCGCAACGAAGTCTTTCAGGTTACTCAACTTACCAGTCCCTTCATCGAACTTCAGCTGGAGAGGTTTATTGAAAGAAGCAATATGTTCTGCAATCTTATCTTCTGTTATCTGGTCTGGACGAAGCATAATGCTTCCGTCGTCAATCCTTTCCCCGGTAGCAGGGTCAATCTTATTGATTGCGAGCGCGACACCGATGTCTCCGCCCCAGTCGCGGAATACGAAATCAATATCGTGCAGATCAAGAAGCTGGCTTAGTTGATTGACAGTCTTTGAAATATCAGAGCCTCTCTTTGCAATATCATCCGCGCCATTCTCAAGCTGATCTTTCAACGAACCTTTCGCACGCTCGGCGATCTTAGAGATAAGCTCGTTTATCTTGTTAAATGTAGGATTATCTTGACTACGAGTCTCTTCGTTGAAATGTGCGACCCGAAGCCGGACAGGAGCGAAGATTCTTCTACTCTTCTGATTGTTATTTACCTTCGTTAAGTAGAACAGTTTTCCAAGACGACCATTTTCTTTATTGAAAGAAGGATCGTTAAAAGTATCATTTACCTGATCTACGACATCTCTATCTTCGTATATCTTATCTCCGTGTACAACTTTTGCTTCGCCGTTACGGTTGATAAATACAATCGGAGCATTCTCCTGATAGCCCGGAGTATTTATCACGCTGGTCTCTTTAGTCCCGGGTTTTGCATATGCGATAATTCCAGCACGCTTCACCCAGACTTTCGAGGTCTTGCTGAATACAAATGTCTCGCCGGGATGATTCTTTTTGAATTCAGTATATTCGCGCTTGATGGCATCGCGTAGTTTATCAAGACCGTAATACATATTCGTTCTCATCGAGAGAGGAGAAAGAATCTGATATTGATCTCCAACCTTCGTCGCCATCAGGATTTGCGGATGACCATCATAAGGAGGGAATTTAGGATCGATGATGAAACTTATCTCATCTCCTTCTTTCAAGTCTGTCGCCACATATCTAAATGCACCGGAATCGTGAAGCGCATTCCACGAGTCAAGATATCCGTCATATTGCTTCTGCCATTTCTCAAGATTTTTCTGAGCGTCTTTCTTCTCTTCGTCGGTCTTTGCCGCATCAAGTTTAGCCTGCCATTTATCTACCTGATGTTTCAAATAAATTGGGAAGTCAGACAGGTCTGCCAGGAAATAACTATTCCAGTCACCATCAATAATGGCGTTCCGAGCATCCTTCTGTTCTCCTGTCGCGACTTCCGGGATAGTTAGCTCATAGTATGTTTTCTTTGACTGACCACGCCCGTTCTCTGGCATACTCTCGAACTCAGAATTCTTCGTTGTAGAATCCTCGGTAATTGTTTCGCGAGAATCCTTAATGATTTCTTCTTCAGATGCGTTCTCTCCAGAGACAACATCTTCTGATAAGGCACTTACAGCCGGCTTTGTAATAAACTCCTCCTTGATACGATTGATATTCGGGTCAGAAGCCTCGTACTCGGAACCAAGAAGAGTCGTATTGAGATAATAAATATTGAACTTGTCGCGCAGCTCTTTATTATATCTGCCTTGTCTTTCGTCAATGGTCCCATCATGGTCATCAGTATGCCTTTGCAGCAAATCAACAAAACCATCCGGTACATATTGCGAAACGGCTTTCTGCGACTGTTCGAAAGACTTATCCGGATCGCCGGCATTATACGGCTTATATGTATTGCTATCCTTATTGTATTCGTACAAATTGCCCTTTACCTTTCCTTTTGTATTAAGGTTAAAAGTAATCATGAACTTGCGTCCATTCTTCTCGAAACGGATAAACGGGTATTCATTCTGATCAATATACCCGACCTCGGTCACATCATCCCTGAATCCTTTGAATGACGTGAATGCGGCACGGACAACAGGATGTTTCTCGAGTTCGAATTCTTGTACAGTTGAGGCGGGTGCAGTAGGTGCAGCCGGTGCGGGCTCTGAGCTCGCGGGCTGCGACGCATCATAACCCGTCGGAGTTTCAACAGCGCCAGGAGCAGGCTCTGTCTTAACGGGTTTTGCGACAGCCTCGCGATTGGCAGTAGTAGACTCCGAAGCAAGGTATTTCTTCATAGCATCACGGATAGCCTGTTTCACCGCAGTATA
>Ga0310786_10006680_pt1 | contig 15266 bp, 12 predicted proteins | sample AusTroGonzalo_MG_FD_203881 | JGI IMG/M metagenome (GOLD analysis project Ga0310786, IMG submission 203881) | Bovine rumen microbial communities from tropical cattle in Woodstock, Queensland, Australia - Gonzalo_03 (v2) (version 2) | ecosystem: Host-associated > Mammals > Digestive system >... | reverse complement strand
AAATATTAAGATGTATCTATTATAAAACGCCGTTTACACCTCATGTAAACGGCGTTTTCAGTTGGTCTAAACGGCGTTTACACATTCTATAGTCGGTGTTTTGTGTATGCGTAAACGGCGTTTCTACGTTTCCCCACGAAAATTAGATAACCTTGAAGCGGACGCGGAAGGACTTTTCGTGCTCGTCCCAATTGGTGCCGAGCATTTCGAAGCGGCCGATCTGCGACGTAGAACGGACATGACGGCCAATGCAGGGACAGACATCATAGTCGCCGATGCGCACCAGGCGGATGGTCTCGCTGGCATCGTCAGGCAGTCGGTCAAGCGACACGCCCTCAGGCAGATTGTCCTGCGTGACAAACTCGAAGGTCACAGGCAGGTCCTCGTCAATCAGGCGCTGCATCTCACGCTCTATCTCACGTTCCTCCTGACGACTCGGTTTGTGGTCGAGGCGGAACGTCATCTTGCTCTTCTTGCGCTCAATGTGGGCATTGAAGGAACGCTCGCAGCCGAACAGCCGAATCATGGTCTGGTTCAAGAGGTGCTCGGCGGTGTGCGCGGGGGGAAACTCCTCCTTGTTGTGTTCGTTGAGAATAATATCGTTCATCGTTAGAAATAACTTACGGAATCACTGGCATCACGCTGTTTCGGCACCTTCATTTTCAAGACACGTACACCACGTTCTGCAACGGGCAACGCCAGACAACCGTCACGCTGCAACTGTAAACTGGTCTTCTCACCACTAAGCAAGTCGGTAGCCTGCACTTTCTTCTCGGAGATTCCAAGAAAGTCGAAGGCATGGGCAGGCAGGTTGACGCCAATGCTGACGTCACGGTCATCAAAGTTGGCAACAACCAGCAAGAGTTCGTTCTCATACTTACGCAGGAAGACATACTGACGGTCCAAATGGCCGTTCGCATACATGAGGTCAAAGAACACGCCGTCAGTCACGGCCTTTTCCTTCATGGCCAGCGTAAGAACCTTCCTGTGCACATCATAGACGTACTGCTCTTCTGCTGTCAGTGTCTTCCACGCTGCACGACACAGGGTGTCGATGCTCCAATAGTCGAAAATAGTGGTGCGTCCGTCGTTGCCGCTGAAGCCCTCGCGGTCCATGCCGCGTTCGCCGTACTCCTCACCGGCGTAGAGCATAAAGGGGTTCTGCTGCATGAGCACGGAGACCGCCATGCCTGACAGTCCCTTGCGGGCGCTGGCGGCGAAGAAGTCGCTGGCCACACGCTGCTCGTCGTGGTTCTCAAGGAAGTAGAGCATGTGCTGGCGAATGTCGTCGGTGGCCTGCCATGCGCCTGTAATGGCCGATGCCGGTGCATGATGGCAGATGACGGCACGCATGGTGTCGTACATGCCTACCTTGTCATAGAGGTAATCGAAGCCGCTGGCCAAATAGTGTCTGTACTCGCCGGGGTTATATACCTCGCCGATGAAGAGCAAACCAGGGAATTTCTTCTTAACCTTGGCTGTGGCATAGGCCCAAAACTCGGCAGGCACCATCTCGGCCATGTCGCAGCGGAAAGCATCAACCTTCTTTCCCGCCCAAAAGAGCAGGATGTCAGTCATCTTCTTCCACGTGGAGGGCACGGGATCGAAGTTGCCTACCCTGCCGGCATAGTAGTCCACGCCGTAGTTCAGCTTGACCGTCTCGTACCAGTCGTTGCGCCCGGGGGCATTGTTGAAGACATCGTTACCCGTAGCCTTGGCGGGTTCCTCCAAATAGGGTTCTTCGGCTCCGTGATAGAGGTCGAAGTACGGCGTGAAGCGCTGACCTGGACAATAGTAGAAATTATTCCGGGGAGAAAAGCCTTGCGTTGTATCATCGTCCTGACCAAGATCCTTCACACCACGGGGCCTGCAGATGCTGTGGTACTCTCGGGCCACATGGTTGGGCACGAAGTCAATGACGACCTTCATACCTGCCTGATGGGTACGCTCCACAAGCTGCTCGAACTCCGCCATGCGGTTAGGCACATCAACCGCCAAGTCGGGGTCAATGTCGTAATAGTCCGTAATGGCATAGGGTGAGCCGGCCTTTCCCTTCACGACAGCGGGGTGATTACGGGGGATGCCGTATTGCGAATAGTCGGTTTGGGTGGCATGACGGATGACACCGGTAAACCACACGTGACTGATGCCCAGCTGTCGTATCTGCTTCAGTACGGCAGGCGTAAGGTCATTCAACTTTCCACTACCGTTTTCGGCAATCGAACCGTGCTCTTGCCGAGTCGTATTACGATTGCCGAAAAGACGTGTGAATATCTGATAGACGATAATCTTCTCCATTTACTAACGGGAACTAATCTTTGATCTTAAGCCTCAATGCCGTGAGCAGTAACTTCCTTGTTAATCTTGGAAATCATGCCCTGAAGTGCCTTGCCGGGACCACACTCGGTGAAATCGGTTGCACCGTCAGCAATCATAGACTGTACGCACTGAGTCCAGCGTACACTGGAGGTAAGCTGTGCAATGAGGTTTGCCTTGATCTCAGCAGGGTCGGTATGGGGCTTGCCATCTACGTTCTGATAGACTGGACAAACAGGAGTATTGAAGTTGGTCTTCTCGATAGCGGCCTGCAGCTCGTCCTTGGCAGGCTGCATGAGGGGTGAGTGGAACGCACCACCTACCTTCAGCGGCAGGGCACGCTTGGCACCGGCAGCCTTCAGCTGCTCGCAAGCCTCGTTAATAGCCTCAACATTACCCGAGATAACCAACTGACCAGGGTTATTATAGTTTGCACATACCACCACATTGCCTTCGCGGTTGATGGCAGCACAAATCTCTTCTACTTTCTCATCGGGCAGACCAATGATGGCAGCCATCGTTGAGGGCTGTGCCTCACAGGCCTTCTGCATGGCCATTGCACGAGCATAAACCAGACGAAGTCCGTCCTCGAACGACAGAGCTCCTGCTGCCGTCAGCGCAGAGAACTCACCCAGCGAGTGACCAGCAGTCATCTTGGGTGCGAAATCCTCGCCCAGGCAGATGGCCGAAATGACAGAGTGCAGGAATACTGCAGGCTGTGTCACCTTGGTCTGCTTCAGGTCCTCATCAGTTCCCTCGAACATGATATCGGTAATGCGATAACCTAAAATCTCGTTAGCCTTCTCAAACAATTCTTTTGCCTTGGGGTTGTTGTCATACAAATCCTTGCCCATTCCTACGAATTGGGCTCCCTGTCCGGGAAATACAAATGCTTTCATTTCTCTTTTTTTCTTATTTAAGTTGTTTATGGGTTATCTATCGGGTGTTACTTCTGCGGCTCCGTCTCCCTCGCGATTGAGCGGAATGGTGAAGCTGAACGTAGAGCCCTCGCCCTCAACGGATTCCACATAGGCGTCGCCGCCGTTCTTGCGGGCGAAGTCCTGACAGAGCTGCAAGCCGAGTCCGGAGCCTTCTTCACCGCCCGTACCATAGGTTGTCTCACCCTTGTGGAAGATGCTGTCGATACGGTCAGACGCAATACCCACACCATGGTCCTGCACGCAGATGCGCACGAAGTCACCGTCGCGCTTGTAATAGACCTCGATTCCCTTGCCCTCGGGCGTGAACTTGATGGCATTGGAGATGAAGTTACGAATGACGGTCTTCACCATGTCATTATCGGCACGCACGCTGATCTTCTCGTCAGAGGGAACGTACTGGAGCTTGATTTTCTTCATCTCGGCAATCATCGTGAAGATGTCAACCACACCGGGTATGACGTCGTCAAGGTCGAAGTCCTGATAGACGACGTTCAGGCGACCGGTCTGCGACTTAGTCCACTTCAGCAGGTTATCCAGCAGGTCATGGGCCTCCTCGGTCTCGCGGTTCGCCTTGTCCAAAAGACTGAATATCTCCTCTCCCACCGCTTCTGGCGATACAACGCTGACGGCTAGGTTCAGCACCATGCGGATGCTGGCCATCGGCGAGCGCAAGTCGTGGGCAATAACCGAATACATCTTATCGCGGTTCGAAATGGTACGTCTGAGCTCTTCATTCTGCTGAACAATAATGCGCTTGGCAGCAACAAGTGAAATCTGCTGGACGACACGCATGACCAGTTCCTCCTTGTTGAAGGGCTTGGTCAGGAAGTCATTGGCACCCACCTGGAAACCCTTGACAAGGTCAGCAGGAGTATTCAGGGCTGTCAGGAAAATGATGGGGATATCCATCGTCTCGGGGTCTTTCTTGAGGATGACCGCAGTATCGAAACCACTGATATCCGGCATCATGACATCGAGCAGGATGAGGTCGGGATGCTCCTTCTTGGCCTGCTCAATACAGGCATTTCCACAATTGGCCGTGCATACCTGAAACTTCTCATTGGTCAGAAGGATTTTCAACAGCAGCACATTGCTGACCACGTCGTCAACAATCAATATCTTGTAGTCGCTTCTGTTGATTCGAGACTCTAAACTTTCACCTATGTTCATAGAATTTGTAGATTTATTTTGTCCATTCGTCTGCAAAAGTAAACAATTCTGCGGAAATTGCCAAATTTTTCGCCCTTTATTTATATATCATGCTTTTTATTCGACTGTTACAGACTTTGCAAGGTTTCTCGGCTGATCGACATCCAACCCCTTACAAACGGCCACATGATAGGCCAGAATCTGTAACGGAATGGTGGCCAGCAAAGGCTCCAGACACTCTATGGTAGTGGGCAGTTCAATCACTTCGTCGGCTATGCGGCTGATGGTGTCGTCACCTTCGCTGACGATGGCAATAACCTTACCCTTACGGGCCTTCACCTCTTGAATGTTAGAGAGCACTTTCTCGTACATCGCATTGTGCGTGGCAATGACAACGACGGGCATGTCGGAATCAATCAGCGCAATCGGTCCGTGCTTCATTTCAGCTGCAGGATAACCCTCTGCATGTATGTAACTTATCTCCTTCAACTTCAAGGCACCCTCCAAGGCTACTGGATAGCTGAATCCACGACCTAAATACAGGAAGTTCCGAGCATAGGTAAACGTCCGGCTGAGGTCTGCAATACGGTTGTTCTGCTTCAGTACCTCACGCATCTTCTCGGGAATGGCATGCAACTCACGGACAATCTCCATATAACGTTCCTGGCGAATGGTGCCTTTCTCTTTGGCCAAGGCCAAAGCCAGCATCGTTAATACCGTTACCTGACCTGTGAAGGCCTTGGTGGAGGCCACGCCGATCTCAGGTCCTACGTGGATATAACAGCCCGTATGCGTGGCACGGGGAATGCTGGAACCGATGGCGTTACAGATGCCATAGATGAAGGCACCGTGGTCGCGGGCCAATTTTACGGCAGCCAGCGTGTCGGCCGTTTCACCACTCTGACTGATGGCGATAACCACATCGTCCTCGTTGATAACCGGATTACGATAGCGGAACTCTGAGGCATACTCCACCTCAACGGGGATGCGGCAGTAGTTCTCAATGATTTGCTTGCCGATGAGTCCTGCGTGCCACGACGTACCGCAGGCAACAATGATAAAGCGCTTGGCCTGTAACAGTTGCTGCTTATAGTCGATAACCGAGCTGAGCACGACGTTATCCATATCAACATTCACACGTCCGCGCATGCAGTTCGTCAGGCACTCAGGCTGCTCGAAGATCTCCTTGAGCATGAAGTGCGGATAACCTCCCTTCTCCAACTGGCCAAGGTTCAGGTCAACGGTCTGTACGTCCAGATGCAATTTGCGGTCGAGCACATCGACTACCTTCAGCTCTTCACCCAAACGCAGCACGGCGATGTTGCCGTCCTCCAAATAGACCACCTTGTCCGTATATTCCACGATGGGACTTGCATCGGAACCCAGGAAGAACTCTCCGTCACCGATACCAACAACCAGCGGACTCTGCTTACGGGCAGCGATAATCTGATTGGGGTCACGCTTATCGACGATGGCAATGGCATAGGCGCCGATAACCTGGTACAAAGCCACCTGAACAGCTGTCAGCAGATCAATACCCTTGCGCTGCATGATGTATTCCACCAGTTGCACCAGCACTTCCGTGTCAGTATCTGACTGGAAATGGCAGCCCTTTGCCAACAGTCTTTCCTTCAGTTCGGCATAGTTCTCGATAATGCCGTTATGGATGATGGCCAGATTCTTCGACTCGGAATAATGCGGATGGGCATTCACCGAAGAGGGCTCGCCATGCGTTGCCCAACGGGTATGGGCTATACCCACACAACCCGTGGTGTCCTTGTCCTCACAATAGGCCACGAGGTTATCGACCTTTCCCTTCGTCTTGCAAACATTCAGGTCACCATTGCCATTAATAAGAGCCACGCCGGCTGAGTCGTATCCACGATACTCCAGTCGGCGCAGTCCTTTTATCAAGATGGGATATGCTTGTTTTTTTCCAATATACCCTACTATTCCACACATAGGCTACTTGGTTAGATTGATAGTTAATGCCGTTATTGTCAACAAGGAAGAAAGTACTGACACCCAGACCATAGTGGACTGTAAATCAGCATTCCTCAGCTTTACCTTGCTCGGCTCAACATAGATAATGTCATTCTGCTGCAGGTAATAGTACGGTGAGTCAAGTATGTTGGCATCGTTGAGATTCAGCCTGTGAAACTCTTTCTTTCCGGTTGCGTCCTCACGAATTAGGAACACCTTGTCGCGCTTACCATAGATGGTCAGGTCACCTGCCTGTGCCAACGCCTCGAGAATATTGATCTTCTCGCGTGAAACGACGAACGTACCAGGACTGCCGACCTCACCCATTACCGTGATGGAATAACCAGACTGACGAACAGTCACAATGGGAGTCTCCTCGGCATTCATATAGTGCTTAATCTTTGAGAGAATCAACTCTTCTGCCTCCGACTTCGTCAGTCCTGCCACTTTCAGCGAACCCACGACAGGGAACGTGATGTAACCCTGATTATCCACCAGATAGGCACCTGCGCCGGCACTCGTTCCTGTAGGAACCGTCAGATTAAAAGGAGCGGCAGCCTCGGGGGTAATCGTGCTGACGGTAATCGTCAGCTGATCCTTCGGCATGATACGTGCATCATAAAGGTAAGCCGACTGACTTCCATCGTAGAATTCACTATTTTTGAAATAAGGAACATTCTTTGAGCTTGCACAGCTATCTAAGATCAAGGCTAACAGCAATACTGCTAAAGGTGCTAAAATTTTGTTCATTTTCATAAGACAAATATTTGTTTAAAAAACTGCCTGCAAAATTACAGTTATTTTTCCAAATATACAAGAATTTAACAGAGAAAAAACAAGGGCAAGCCGAAATGCTTACCCTTGCTTATCCTTTCACCTTAGTAGAACTTGAAATATCTGCGGGCATTGTTGTACGAGATGTCCTCCACCATTTTGCCCAGCAATTCGCGGTCGTCGGGCAGCAGGCCCTTCTCCACATCATTGCCTAACATATTGCAAAGTATGCGGCGGAAGTACTCGTGACGCGGATAGCTGAGGAACGAACGCGAGTCGGTCAGCATACCTACGAAGCGACTAAGCAGGCCAAGTACCGACAGGGCGTTCATCTGACGTTCCATACCGTCCTTCTGGTCGTTGAACCACCAACCGGAACCGAACTGAATCTTACCAGGCTCACCACCCTGGAAGTTACCCAGCATCGTGGCAATCACCTCGTTAGCACAGGGATTCAATGTATATAATATGGTACGTGTCAACTTGTCCTCCATGTTCAACTTGTTCAGGAACTTCGACATGGCCTTGGCGGTATTGAACTCACCGATAGAGTCGAAGCCCGTATCAGCACCCAGCTGGTTATACATCTTCGTGTTGTTGTCGCGGATAGCACCGTAATGGAACTGCTGCGTCCAGTCGGCATCTGCATCCATCTCTGCCATTACCGTCAGGAAGCAATTCTTGTACTGGCGGATCTCTAGGTTCGACAGCTGCTGTCCACGCATAGCCTTCTCAAAGATGGTCTCAATCTGTGAGTCGGTGTATTCCTCATCGTAGAACTCCTCAATACCGTGGTCGGAGAGTTTACAGCCCTGCTCTTGGAAGAAGTCGTGACGATTCTGAAGGGCATCCACCATGTCAGCAAACTTTGTGATGCTTACGCCACTGACCTGGGAGAGCTGTTCCACGTACTTCGGGAACTCCTGTTTCTCAATGTTCATGGCTTTGTCGGGACGCCAGGCCGGAATCATCAATGGGTCGTTATCTGCCTTATGCTTGGCATACTCAATATGGTTGTGCAGGTCATCCACGGGATCGTCCGTCGTGCAGACACACTCTACGTGATAGTGCTTCATCAGACCACGGGCCGAATACTCAGGTTTCTGCAACTTCTCATTACACTCATCGAAGATCTCACGTGCCGTCTTGGGACTCAGCAACTTCTCGATACCGAAAGCCGTCTTCAGTTCCAGATGTGTCCAGTGGTACAGCGGGTTACGCAGGGTATAGGGAACCGTTTCGGCCCACTTCTCGAACTTCTCCCAGTCGCTAGTATCCTTACCCGTACAATATTTTTCGTCGATACCATTCGTACGCATGGCGCGCCACTTGTAGTGGTCACCACCCAGCCACAGCTCGGTGATGCTCTTGAAGCGGTGGTCGTTTGCTACCATCTCAGGAATCAGGTGACAGTGGTAGTCAATGATAGGCATCTTAGCTGCATGATTGTGAAAGAGGTCCTGTGCTATCTCGTTGTCCAGCACAAAGTTCTTGTCATTAAATTGCTTCATCTGTTTATTAAGTTTTTAAGTTTGTAATTATTTTCTGCAAAGATAGCTAATTTTTATCAGAAAATGATTATCTTTGCACCATAAATTTACGTAAACGATGACGTACAACAACAAGGTACTACTAATCTACACCGGCGGCACCATCGGCATGAACCGAAATCCGAACACGGGAGCCCTCGAACCCTTCGACTTCGAGCACCTTCTATACAATGTGCCCGAACTCAAACAGTTCGACACGAAGATTGACACCTACCAGTTTGACCCGCCCATCGACTCCAGCGACATGACACCAGCCCGCTGGACGGAATTGTCGCACGTCATTGCCGACCACTACGACCAGTTTGACGGTTTCGTCGTGCTGCACGGCACCGATACAATGGCCTATACCGCCTCTGCCCTCTCCTACATGCTGGAGAACCTCACCAAGCCCGTCATCTTCACTGGCTCACAACTGCCCATCGGCATGTTGCGCACCGACGGCAAGGAAAACCTCATCACGTCCATTGAGCTGGCAGCCGCCAAGACTCCCGACGGTCATGCCCAGGTGCCAGAGGTAGGCATCTACTTCAACGGTCGGCTGCTTCGAGGCAACCGTACCACCAAACAGAGTGCAGAAGAGTTTAATGCCTTTGAATCGTTCAACTATCCCCATCTGGCCGATGCCGGCGTAGAGATTCTCTACCATAAAGATCGCATTCTGAAGCCACAGTGGGATAAGCCCATGACGCCTCACTTCAGGCTCGACAACAACGTTATCATCTTCAGTCTCTTCCCAGGTATCCGGGAAGACTTGGTACGGCATATTATTGCAACGCCCAACCTGCGTTCTATCGTCATGCGTACTTTCGGCTCTGGCAACGCGCCTCAGCGTCCGTGGGTCATGCAGGCCCTCCGAGAAGCCACGCAGCGGGGCAAGATTGTCATCAACATCAGCCAGTGTATGCAAGGCAAAGTACAGATGGGACGATACGACACTGGCTATCAACTGCAGGAGGCAGGTGTCATCAGCGGTTACGACTCCACCGTCGAGAGCGCTGTCACCAAACTCATGTTCCTCCAGTCGCACTATGAAGACCCTGATGAAATCCGTCAGCAGATGATGCAAAGTATCCGAGGTGAAATAACAATATAATATCATCCTAAAAACAAACAACTATGAAAGAATTAAAAGGAACAAAAACCGAGAAGAACCTGCAGGAAGCATTTGCAGGAGAGTCAATGGCCCGTAACAAATACACCTACTGGGCCTCTAAAGCCAAAAAGGACGGCTTCGTACAGATAGCCGCCATCTTCGAGGAGACAGCAGCCAACGAGAAGGAGCATGCCAAGATGTGGTTCAAACTCTTGGAAGGCGGTGCTATCAAGGATACAGCTGCCAACCTGGAGGCTGCTGCCAATGGTGAGAACTTCGAGTGGACCGACATGTATACCCGTATGGCAAAAGAAGCCCGCGAGGAAGGTTTCAACGAGATTGCTGAGAAATTCGAGGGAGTAGCAGTCATCGAGAAAGCCCACGAGGAGCGTTACCGCAAGCTGCTTGACAATGTGAAGAAGGAGCGCGTATTCTCAAAGGACGGTGACGTCATCTGGCAGTGCGCCAACTGCGGTCATATCGTTGTCGGCAAGAAGGCACCTGAAGTATGCCCCGTATGCGACCATCCGCAGGCTTACTTCCAAGTAAAGGCCGAGAATTACTAAGCTCCTGACTACAAAGAACTTCACGGACTAAACGGATAGCTTCATTCTGATAATCAGTATGGCTTAAATCCGTTTAATCCGTGAATTCGTTGTTCTTATGTTTTTCTTGTATCTCGTTATTGCTTCTGGAAAAAGGCGTCCACTTTTTCCCAGTCAACGTTGACCACCTCGAGCGTATCTTCATACTCACTCGCAGTTGCCCTACGTTTCTCCATATCGAACTTCACGACGACCTTGTCATCTACACAAACTCGAAAAGAGTCCATCGGAATGACATCATAGAACCTCATGCTGCCATACAAGACGAATGCCAACCCGGAATTACCCGTCTCGCCGAAGTCACAGAAACACTCTCCGTCATCCTGCAAATACCAGTAATTGACACCCTTATTATTCAGAGTGTCATTATAGCCCTTTTTCAACACCACCATTGCCCCATTCTCATGTTTCTTCAGGTCGTACTGCCAACAGACCGTAGCACCTACGATAATCAACACAGTAAACAGCACTATGAACAACGGCTGAATCACGCATCCCATGGCCAGACCCTTCCACTTCTTCAGGAAGAATCCACCAAGGGGAATGATAATAGAGATTACCGCCAGGGTAATCAGAACCAACGTAACATATAAGAAAAAGAAATTACCTTGCTCAATCATTGTCGTTCCCGTTATTGTTGTCGTTATCGTTCCCTTTATAGCCTATTGCCAACATCGTCAAGTCATCACTCTGCTCAGCATCGCCCACGAACTCTTTCACAGCTGCAGTCATCGCCTCAATCAGATGTTGGTTATCGCTCCTTTCAGAGCAAGACGGCATAGCCAAGCCCCCATTGACGTTCATCATCGTTTCCTTTACCCTGTCCATGCCGAACTGCTCGTGTTCGCAGTCTTCTGCCTCGTTCAGCCCGTCCGTATAGAGGAACACCGTGTCGCCAGTTTTCAGTTGCAGTTGCTGCACGGAATACTCCCACCCAGACATGACACCCACAGGGATGTTCGCATCGCAAGGCAGATCCATCACTTCACCGTCGCTCAACAACAGCGGTGGATTATGACCGGCATTGGTATAGCTCATACAACCGGTATTCAGGTCGAGTACGCCAAGGAAAAAAGTGACAAACATCACCGTGTCATTCCTACTACTCATAGCATCGTTCAGCGCCAGCATAATCTGATCTGGCTCTTGCGTATAGGCCGTTATATTATGCATCAGCGAGCATGTCACCGCCATAAGCAGCGATGCAGGCACACCCTTGCCCGATACGTCGCCAATGTAGAAAAACAGCTTTTCGTCGCGTATGAAGAAGTCATACAAATCGCCTCCCACCGCCTTGGCAGACATCACCTGACCGTAGATATCTATATCCTGACGCTCTGGGTAAGCCGGGAACGTCTTGGGCAACATCGACATCTGAATGTTGTGGGCAATCTTCAGCTCACTCTCCATCGAGGCCTTAGCAGACGTAGTGGTCTTCAGTTCCTCTACATACGAGGTCAGCGAGTGCTGCATGTTCTCAAACGAGTCACGCAACAGATGTATTTCATCGCGGCTCTTGATGACAGGCAGCACCGTCTCAAATCGTCCTCCTGCCATCTCATCGGCCGATGCTGCCAACTGTCTCAGTGGCTTCGACACATGACCGATGGCCAGCTGACAGACAAAGAACGTAACAATCAGCATGACTATCATCTGCAACAACATCATGAAACCCACCAACATACCTATCAGATCCATCGCCTGTATAGGTGCTGACACGACCAAATTCCAATCAGTACCCTCCAGCGGCATGAAGAACAGGTATGATTTAGTCCAGTTCACACGCAATGCCCTGTCCGTCTCATGTTCGCTCTTCTTACCGTTTTTCATCCGCATGATGACCTCCTCTGCTATACCAGGTTCGCCGGCATCCTTAATATGAACGTAGAAATTGCCTTTCAGTATGCGTCGCTGATCAGGATGGGTTATGTACGTACCGTCGCGGTCCAGCACATAGCTATTGAACACGCCTAAGCCCGACACTTGCAGGGCCCACAGATCATCATGGAAGATTCTGTCCTGCTTTTGTAGTAACCATGTCATAAAGTCCAGCGACAGGTCTGCGCCCAGTATGGCCGCCAGCTTGCCCTGCTTGTCGTGAATAGGATACATATAGGCCACCAACGGAGTCTTTCCGTCGTTGCTGTCGAAGAACGGTTTTGACCAGTAAGCTGAGTCAGCCGCCACAGCCTCATGAAACCAATCCGTATTCAGATAGTCGGCCACGGAGTAAAGCCTTTGGACTTTCACAGTCCCGCTATCGTTCGCATTCACGATATTGTTATCGCCATTATCATATACCTCCCTTGCATACGGACAGAAGCTACGTCCCTTCTGTGGATAATAGTTTTCCACAAAGCTCAGGCCACAACTACGTACACGCGGGTTCTGCGCAACAATGCGCTCCATGATTCCCTGTAACTGGTCTGGCTGTCCGAGACTGCGTTCCACGTCAAATACATTATTTTTGACAGCAATCTCCACGTCCGACATGACATCTGTGATGTTTACTCCCGATGTCTTCATACTGCTGTGGAAAGTATTGGCATTCTCATTAACTACGATACCCGCAGCCAACTTATAGATAAAGTATGCCAGCGTACACATCATAACAAACAGCACCAGCATCACCCAAAGTGTCACTCTTCGGGAAAACGAACTGTTATATTTCTTTTTGCTCTCCGCTTTCTTCATCTTTCTTTTTCATTGTTGACTGCAAAGGTACAATTAAATAAGCAAAAAAAACAATAATCAATAAAAAATCAAGGTAAAAATTTGTTTTTCTATTATAAAACATTACCTTTGCGAAATGGATTCACAATATAATTAAATGGATATTTGCATATGAAGAAAAATTTCTTGGTTTTATTCCTGATGTGTCTTTTGACACTCAATGTATCTGCAGTAGATCGAACTGCTTTAAGGAACTTCTTTTCAGAACAGTACGTACAAAGATTGTTTAACTTTGCTCATCCTAATGCTAAAAGATTAAGCAGTGTAACAATTGAAAGTATTAATTCTGACCGAGTTATTATTAGAGCTGCGTTTGAGGGTAGTATTTTATCTGGAACTTATGTCTGCACTTTTACCATTTTCATAGATGAATATGGCCGCTTTACTAATATCAGCAATAGCTGTGGAAAAAGCATCTACCCCTGTTTCTCCTACGCTGCCGGTGATATAAAAGATGAATGCAGAAGAAGAGATAATGGTAGAGTCATATCCTATATGGAAAGACTTTACGGAAAATCCCTTGGTGAGTTTAGTGGTCGAGAAGCCATGTGTACCCTTTTGAATATTGTCTGGCTCAAATACTAGACCACATTAAACAAGTTGGAATTAAAAACGACAGCAGCTATACTAGTGATAGCTGCTGTCGTTTTAATTTATTGTTATTGAATACTCTCGTTGTGAAAGAAGTCTATGGATATGCTCCATTCACGCATCAACCAAGGTGATGATACCAAGAAAAAGCTCTAAATATTTGGTAGTTTACACGCATCTTTGTAATTTTGCAGACGAAGGTAGTTTATCATCATATAACAAACTATGAAAAGTATCAAAGGACATATTGTAGATGTAGTACGCCGCGAGATATTCGATGGTGAACTGATCATTGAGGGAGAAAAAATAGTGGAAGTAAAACATTGCGCACTTCCTGAGCGTGAAGAGCCTTGGCCTTACGTGATGCCAGGCTTTATTGATGGTCACGTACACATTGAGAGTAGCATGATGGTGCCACATAAGTTTGCACGCATTGCCGTAAATCATGGTACGATAGGTGTCATTGCCGACCCGCATGAAATAGCAAACGTCTTAGGCATTGAGGGAGTGGATTACATGATTCGCTCTGGTAAGGAGGCCTGTTTCAACTTCTGCTTCGGAGCGCCCAGTTGTGTACCCGCAGTTGGCGGCGAGATAGAGACAAGTGGTGCTACTATCAATGCAGACGACATTGAAAAGCTTATGGCGAGGGACGACATCGGTTTCCTAGCCGAGATGATGAACTACCCGGGAGTGCTCAACGGCGACAAGGAGGTTTTACGTAAGATTGAAGCCACCCTAAAGCACGGCAAGCCTGTTGACGGACATGCCCCCGGACTAACGGGCAGCCAGCGCGATCAATATACCGCAGCAGGCATCTCGACTGATCACGAATGCTCGACACTCGATGAAGGTCGTTCGTGCATCAAAGCCGGCATGAAGGTAATCATCCGCGAAGGCAGCGCCGCAAAGGACTACCAGTTGCTTAGTCCACTGATTGCCGAGAGCCCAAATATGGTGATGTTCTGCACAGATGACTGTCACCCTGACGACTTCGTTCGTGGACACATAAACCTAATTGTAAAACGTGCGCTTGCTGACGGGCACGACCTATGGAACGTGCTGCAAGCAGCCTGTGTGAATGCACAGATACACTATAAGCAGAAATGGGGCTTGCTGCAGGTGGGCGACCCCGCCACCTTTATCACGGTGGATTGTCTGACACCACACTTCCGCGTGGAGAGCACCGTCATCCGTGGTAAAGAGGTATTCAACTACAACAGCAACCTGCACTCAAGCCATTCCAACAACGATGAGCATATTTGGGATACGGACTTCCCTAATAACTTTGTGGCCGCGCCCATTATTGCCACCGACATTGACATAGACCTCAAACCCGGTCATACGGCACACGTCATCCATGCTACGGACGGCAGTCTGCTAACTAAACACGAAGAAGTGGAACTGACCGGTAATCCCCTATTCGACTCACGCTATCCCTGGATAGAAGTGCAGAAGATTGTTGTCTATAATCGTTATGTGCCTGGTGCCAAGCCTGTTGTAGGACTGGTGCGCGGCTTCAACATTACTA
>Ga0310786_10006678_pt1 | contig 15266 bp, 12 predicted proteins | sample AusTroGonzalo_MG_FD_203881 | JGI IMG/M metagenome (GOLD analysis project Ga0310786, IMG submission 203881) | Bovine rumen microbial communities from tropical cattle in Woodstock, Queensland, Australia - Gonzalo_03 (v2) (version 2) | ecosystem: Host-associated > Mammals > Digestive system >... | reverse complement strand
CTGGTTTGTCTCTACCGATCCGTATGCAAAGGATGCCGAAGGCAACAGCCTCTACGCTCCGGTCGTGATTAACGGACATTCTGATTACATCTACGTGTCCCGTAGTTCTGCTGCTGCCGCCGCCAACAAGCGCGGTGAATATTCTCAGCCGAATCAGACGTTCGCGATTTACGCACTTACCGGCGGTAAGAATTCCAAGAAGGACAATATTACTGAAAAGACTGCTGCGCTCAACTTCTACAAGGATCGCCAGCGCGCCAAGTTCGATATCTTGTTCAATGTGGATGCCGTCGATACGTTTAACGGTCGTCAGAGGTATAACGCCCACCAGCGTAAGATTGCGCAGATTGCCGCGGCTCGTACGCAGGATATTGGTGTCGTACAGGTGACGTCGAAGTCCGCCAAGACAGTCAAGCAGATGGTTTCTGAAGCCAAGAACTTCGTATTCAATAACGGTGACTACGTCGCCGAATATGGTGGTTATGACAAGTATTACAACGGTCCTCTCGCCGCATGGATTTACCTGCCGAAGTCTGTTGCTGGTGCTTGCGCTATGGCTTACTGCGATAACTATGCGTATCCGTGGTATGCTCCGGCCGGTGTTGCTAACGGTACAATTAGTTATACGAATGGCCAGTTGCTCCGTCTCACCGACGACGAAATCGGCCAGCTGTATGACCAGAACGTCAACACGACCCGTGATTCCGGCGGTTACGGTGCTGTTCTCTGGGGCCAGAAGACGGCTCTCAAGAAGAATAGCCTGTTGAACCGTATTAACGTTCGTCGTTGTCTCAACTATATCGAAAAGATTCTCGAAACGAGGATGACTCCGTACTTGTTCATGCAGAACAGCGTCAATACGCGTAGCTCTGCAAGGAACGACATTTCCGAATTCCTGCAGAGGGTGAAGTCCGCTCAGGGTATTTACGGATACGAGCTCAGCGTTACCGCGGATCCGGACGATCCGACAATCATGAACGTCGCAATCCAGGTTCAGCCGACGAGCGCGATTGAATTTATCGATATCAAGATTATCGTTAACCGTCAGTCCGGCGTTACGGTAATCGAAGAATAATTCAATAATACGTTTTAATAAAAGGTATCCGGGAGGATACCTTTTTCTTTTTATAAATAATTGAGAGGATTTAGATGCAATACCGGATAGTTGATCACAGTACGGAAACACAGTTTAACGCGGATATCTATTTCGATACGGATATATCGACATGTTTTGAATCTGGCAATTTCGAAATGTCAATAAAGGATATTCTTGAGAAATTCGATATATTTACCGTGACTGCTGACGACATGGTAGATAACGTATACGGGATTATACAGCCATCGAGTACGGTAGTCAGTTCTACGGAACAACGCATACAGGACAGTCTCGCCGCGCATAAGGGGTTGGTCCTCGTATATAACAGGTCGGAAAAATGCCTTACGGTCATAATGGTGCCGAAGGCCACGAATGGTACGGAAGAAATTGGGTTCTATTCGTCACGCGTTTATATAGATATTATGCCGGAGCAGAGCGAAGACGCTGTAAAGATAGATTTTCTCGCGCCCTTGTTCCCGGCAATTCGGCGTAATCCCGACGTGGTACGTTACGATACGTCCGTGCCGGATCCGATTCTCGGCGATACCGATATCCGACCGGCATATGATTTTAATATAAAGATTGACCAGGGTATACGTAAGCGTTTCATCTATAACACGAAAAACTCGTTTTACGCGAATACCGACGGCAGGAATCCGGATGACGATCGTATTCCCGTATTCATCAGTACCCTTGACGCGTATGTTTACGGTATGACGCAGGATGAGTTCAGGGAACAGTCAGAGTCGTATCTGCTTGATACCGCGGCTTCGAAAAAAATACCTATAGAATACGAACTGGAAGGACCTACGGCGGAAAGCGTCGAGGTTTTGCCGGGTTATAACGCGGAGTTAAACCATTTTACGATAACGCAGTTCATTTATACAGATAAGCCCGGTGTGTCGAGAAACCAGATGGTATTTAGGTTCAAGGTACCGTCGGTCAACGACGATGAATAACGATGAAGAAATTCGTAGACGAAAATTGGATTATACTTGGCCTGGTATCTGGGATAATAATTGGAATCTTGTTCCTGTATTACGTACTGATATGTATAAATTAAAATAACCGGCAATCACGCCGGTTTATTTTTTAATGTCGGAACTAATTACGGAACCTTGATCCCGGGAATAGGCGTAAGGCCTGCGCAACAGCCGTTACAGCTGAATATCTTCGTGTCCGCGTCAATCTTCTGCGGGGCGAGGAGTTCGTGCGTGTGGCCGTCCCCGGCGGGCTGGACGACACCGTTATTGATGAAATGGATATGGCCGCCGACCTTGGAAACGGGTGTGGGTTCGTTCAGGTTGGCAGGTTCTGCGAGGGCGTCGCTGGTACGGCCGTAGCCGGTTTCGTCAAAAATCCAATATTCATGGTGATGCGCGCCCATTACGTCGTTGCCCTTGAAGGTATCTGTGACACCGATTTGCGACGTATTCTCGTTAAGCGCCTTTTCCATTTCTTCGCTGATATAGTCGGAAAATTTCTTCATAGTCTTGTTAAACCTCTTTATTTTATTTATAGCGGCCGGTTTTATAAATAATATAAAGAAAAATATAAAATTGGAGAATTTACAATGACTATAATTGAAGCCATGGCAATAGCCGAACGTGCCGGATATGTCGTAAAGAAGAATCACGAGGTCACCAAGAAGGATTTCACTAGTAAGAAATACGACAAGGATACTGTAGAAATCGATGATGAACACGATATTACCGTGAAGAAGAAACTGCGCAAGCTCGCGCGTAAGTGTCCCTGCTGCGGCAAGTCCCATTGTATCTGTTCCGAATCCGTGAAGACCGCACTGGAAGTCGCCGAAAAGGCCGGATATAAGGTTATTAATGAGAAAATTGGTGAAGAGTCCGGTACAGCCTTGTCTGAAGTTTGCGAGAAGTGGCTCCGCGATTCCTTTTTTGAGAAAGTCGCCAATTTGACGAGTCTCACGGTGGCCAAGGCACAGTTCCTCGACGACCTGTCCAAGATTGTCGGTCACGGCGTTTCCGAACAGAAGTTCAATCAGATTTCCATGCTCATGGACAAGCGGAAAGACCTGACCGGCACTATGCTCTACATCACCGGTCTCATGCAGACGGCGCAGGGTCGCGGCCTGAACAGGGATTCCCGTCGCGGTTACTAATAAAACGGTGTGATTTCGTATTTAAAACCGGTCAGATTCGACCGGTTTTATTGTATTTACTGCGGCAAAAGACAAAAAATCCATATTGCCCCTTATAAATAAAATATAGTAAAAATAATATTTGGAGGAATCAAATGGATAAAATCCTTGAAACACTCGCCCAGAAGTTTACTGCAGAAGAGCTCAATGAGGTTAAGAAGTCTATTGAATCTACTGTCGATGAAAAGGTTCAGGCGAAACTAGACGAAGAAACAAAGGCCGTTGCCAAGAAGGCGGAAGAATTCTGCCAGAAGAAGATTAAGGAAGCCGTCGAGAAGAAGACTGCCGAAATCGAAGAAATTGCCAATAAGTTCTGCGCCGAAAAGTGCGAAGAGCTGAGCGAAGAAGCGAACAAGAAGGTCGAATCTTACAAGAAGAAACTCGAAGACGCTTCCGAACAGTATATTTTCGAATATTTCGACAAGGAATTCCAGGCAAAATACGGCAAGGAACTTGAAGAGATTGAAAATAAGGTCATTACCGGCCTTGACAAGTATCTCGAATATAACATCAACGAGAAGATCAATCCGTCCCTTATCCAGAAGACTGCACTTTCTGAAACCTATGCTCCGATTATCGAAGGCATTAAGCGCCTCTTCGAAGACGAATATGTCCCGATGGATCAGAGCGGTTCCAAGAAGATCCGCGAACTCCGTGCAGAAAACAGCAAGCTCGAGGAATCGCTCAAGAAGCAGCTCGACGAGAATATGCGTCTTGCAGAACTCGTGGAAAACGCCGGCAAGAAGTCCCTCATTTCCGAAAAGGTTTCTGACCTGACCGCCGCGCAGCGTATCAAGGTCAAGAAGTTCTTCAAGGACAAGTCCCTCAACGAGACCAAGAAGGACATCGACGCCTACATCGAAATGATCCAGGAACAGACTGAGTCTATCGATTCCATGCGTTACGAGAAGGAACGCCTTTTCGAACATCATGACCGTCCGGTCCGCAAGACGAGCTACGTCGAAGACCGTACACAGGAACCCCTTACTGAAAAGATGCGTCCGGTCCAGCCGGAACTCAGCGCCCGCGAACGCGCCCTGCTCCGTTCCGCTAGCCTCCTGGACGGCTAATTTTCAGAAAATACGAAAAAACGGAAATTTCATTTATAAATAAAATATGAATTCATTAGTAATTCAAAAAATTTAAATCAATAGGAGAATATTAAATGAAGATTACAAAGACACAGGCTGGCATGATGGACCGCTGGAGCAAGGCTCCCAAGGGTCTGTCCGTCGCTGGCATCAAGGATAACCTTGTTCGCTATAATACTGCACGTCTTCTTGAAAACCAGCAGACCAAGAACCTCGGTTCCGAACTGTTGACTGAAGACTTCACTCAGGGCGTTGGCGCTCCGCTCGGTCTCGACCAGGGCATTCCCCACGGTGGTGACGCTAAGGGCGTGTTCGCTCCGATCTCCCTCGCACTCGTGCGTCGTGTGTTCCCGCAGCTTTTCGCGAACGTTCTCGTCGGCGTTCAGCCGTTGACCGGCCCGGTCGGTTTGGCTTTCGCCCTCCGTTACATCTACAAGACCAACAACCCGAACGAACTCGTTGAAGCCGCATGGAAGGCTGTTCCGCGCTTCTCCGGTTACACCGGTTCTACCGCCAACAACGACGGTGAATGGGATGCCGGTACTGGCGTTGACACCCAGTCCGCTGAAGGTTGGAAGATTACTGGTCCGACGTTCGGTTCTGATGACCCGTCCGTCAGCCGCAAGATGCCTGAACTCGGCCTCATGCTGAGCCGCCAGTCCATCGTTGCCAAGACCCGTAAGCTTGCTGCTTCCTTCTCTCTCGAATCCGCTGCCGATATTAAGGCTATGCAGGGTATCGAAATGATGACCGAAATGATCAACGTCCTCCAGGCTGAAATGACCGCCGAAATGGACCGTGAAACTATCGGCCGTTGTAAGAGCCTCTGCACTCCGCGCGTGTTCAACAAGTCTACCAAGACTCTCGCTGAAAACGACGGTTTCATCGGCACGAACTCTCAGGAACGTTTCGGTATGATTATCACCCACATCATGAAGGGCGTTAACGACATTCGTACCGCTACTCGTCGTGGTGCTGCTAACATCGCCGTTGTGTCCCCGGACGTCGCTACTGTTCTCCAGTGCGCTAACCCGTGGTTCACCAAGATTGCTCACGAAGTCAACGGTTCTGCCGTTACTCCGGAAATGGGTACTCTTAACGGTGTTGTGAAGGTCTTCTGTGACCAGTACGCTGTTGACGAATTCGGCGCTAACGACAACGGTGAAGTTCTCCTCGCGTTCAAGGGCACAAGCCTCTATGACGCTGGCGTTATCTTCTGCCCGTACGTTACCGGTGTTGTCAACCAGGCGATTGACCCGAATGATTTCTCTCCGAGAGTCGGCATTATGACCCGCTACGGATTTGCCCACAACATGCTTGGGGCCGAGAATTACTATCGCTTGCTCAAGTTCAACGGCTTGTTCGCTGACGCTCCTGAAGCACTCGAATGGTAATTTGAGAAAATTCGGACTAAATTTAAAATGCAGGTTTACAAAAACCTGCATTTTATTATATTTTATAAAATTATAGTTAGTTAAAATTATATATGCAGACAGAATTTATTTGTAAAATTTGTGGACAGAAATTCGATAATGCGAAATCGTTTTCGAATCATTTGACCAGAAATCATAAGATATTGTCAAAGGATTATTATGACAAATATGTGAAGTCTGATAACGAAGGTATATGTAAAATATGCGGTAATCCGACTAATTTTAAGAATCTTGCAGTTGGATATAGAACATATTGTTGTAATGAATGCTCTCGTAAAGATAAGGATATATACGAAAAGCTAAAAAATACAAATATAGAACGTTACGGAGCGAGTTGTTCGCTTGCAAATGCCGATATAAGGCAAAAAGCAAAAAATACTAAGCGTGAACGTTACGGCGATGAAAATTATTGTAATTCCGCGCGTATAAAGTTAAGTTATGAAGAGAAGACATTACAGAGATTTAAAGAAAGCGTAAAAGACTGTAATGTATTATCATATACAAATAAACAATTTGAATGTAAATGTAATACATGTAATAGAGTATTTACTGTAAATGAATCATTCGCTTATTTGAGACATTATAGGTATCATATACCTATTTGTACATATTGTAATCCGGAATATACGTTTAATTCACAAAGTGAAAAACAGATAGTTGATTTTATACGAAATGGTGCGGATGACACAAAGTCCATAATTAATTCTACGAATCGGTTACAGTGCCAGATATGCGGTCAGGAATTTATGAAATATGACTGCGTTTCTCGCCATGTTAAAATCAAGCACGGTATAGATTATAAAGAATATTATGACAAATATTTTAAATCCGACGATGAGGGAAAATGCCTTGAATGCGGAAAAGATACGAGTTTTCATGGTATAAAAGACGGTTATAATACATATTGTTCACGTGCATGTTCTTGGAAATATTTAAATAGGTTAAATGAGATAAAAGATAAACGTATTAGTACATGTATTAGGAAATACGGTACACCGCAATATATTAATTCGGAAGAGTTTTTAAAAAAGAGCGAAAATACAAATTTATTAAAATTCGGTGTCAAGAATGGCGGTGGGAGTGAATTTGCAATTAGCAAGATTAAAGATACAAAGTTAAGACTTTACGGTAATATAAATTATAATAATAGTGAAAAAAGAGAGATAGATACTGTAAAAAAATTATCAGAAATTATATCAGAAATTGAAATATTAAATTATAAGAATAAAGAATTTACCTGTAAGTGCAAAACATGTAATCAAGAATTTAATATAGAATATCAGTCATTATATAATAGATATTTTGTATATCATACACCTATTTGTACAATATGTAACCCGGTAGATAAACATTCATCATCTACTGAGAAGAATATAGTGGAGTTTTTAAATAAAAATAATACAGTTGTTATTGAAAACGACCGTACGGTATTGCATGGGCATGAGCTCGATATTTATTTGCCGGATAAGAAATTGGCATTTGAATACGATGGGTTGTATTGGCATTCTGAACTGTATAAAGATAAAAATTATCATTTATCAAAAACTGAAGAATGTGAAAAACAAGGTATACAGCTTATTCATATTTTTGAAGACGAATGGTTATATAAGAAGGATATTGTTAAATCTAGGATTAATGGATTGCTGGGGTTGAATGATAGGATCTTTGCGAGAAAATGCCAGGTAAGAGAAGTTCCATATAAGGAATCGGAAAAGTTTCTTGATATGTGTCATATACAGGGAAACTGTATGTCTACTTATAGGTATGGGCTTTATTATAATGATGAATTAGTGTCATTGATGACATTCGGCAAGTCGAGATTCAACAAAAATGAATTTGAACTTCTGCGATACTGTAATAAGTTGAATGTTAATGTTATAGGTGGCGCGTCACGCCTTTTTACACATTTTTTAAAAGAACATGGTGAGATAGAGGAAGTAATATCATTTGCGGATCGTCGATGGTCAGTCGGAAATTTATATGAAAAACTTGATTTTACATTGGTCGGACAAACTGAACCCGCATATTATTATGTGATAGACGGTATCAGACATAATCGTATAGAATTCCAGAAGCATAAGTTAATAGCCGAAGGCTTTTCTCCGGATATGACTGAACATGAGATAATGTTATCGAGAAAAATATATCGAATTTATGATTGCGGTAATTTAAAATATCGGTTTACTCGTTCACCGTATTAAATACATCAAACAATCTTTTTAATTATAAATAACTTTGTAGGTACAATACAAGGTTATTTTTATATGTGGATGAAGAGTGCCGAGCTTCGCGGTCATGACGAAGTAATCGAAATGACGCAGGAGCAGATGGACGAGTATATCAAGTGCTCGCGCGATATATTTTATTTTTGCAAGTATTTCTATATTATACAGGACAAGAAGGGATCCGCCCCGATAGAATTGCGCGAATACCAAGAACGTATAATCAAGATGTTTCTTGCAGAATACAGGGACAAGGAAGGGAATATACGCAATAACCGTATAGTGACTCTCGGTCGTCAGGGCGGTAAGACGACGATTTGTACGTTGTTCATTCTCTGGTACGCGCTTTTCAACAAGGATAAGGAAATAGCTGTTCTCGCGAACAAGGAACAGCAAGCCAAGGAAATTATGTTGAGAATCCGTGCGGCCGTATTGAAGCTGCCGCTTTGGCTCCAGCCCGGTATAAATCCTGACCGTGGCGGATGGTCGAAGGAAAGTATAGGTTTCGATAACGGCTGCAAGATATTCTGTGCGGCTTCGGGTTCATCCGCGATACGTGGTCGTACAGTCGACTTGATGCTCGTGGACGAATTCGCGTTCTTGCCGGCGGAAGACGCCGACGACTTTATCCGTTCCGTGTTCCCGACGCAGTCGTCCCGTTCCGATGCCATGCTGATACTTATATCGACGCCGCACGGCATGAACCAGTTTTATAATATATGGCAGAAGGCGATTGCCGGTATTAATTCGTTCGTGCCGGCTAAGGTACAGTGGTACGAGATACCTGGGCGTGACGAGAATTTCAAGCAGAAGACTATCCGTGATCTCGGTATCCAGACGTTCCAGCAGGAATATGCCTGTCTGTGCGGTAATGAGAAGATAACAGTAAAGGACGAGGTTACCGGTGTAGAATTGACCGATCGTATTGATCGGATATACGAGCTCTGGCAGGACGGTTTTTTGAAATAACGAATATTGCCCGGATAAATTCCGGGCTTTATTTTTAAAAATCCGGATAAGACGTTATAAATATTATAAAGTATATAAGGATTTTTACCATGGAAGCGAAAAAGTTATTGTGCGAAGAAGCTTGCGCCGAAGCAAAGATGCTTAATGAGGAAACTAATGGCGTTAAGACTATGTACATTTCCGGTCCGTTTATGATGGCCGAGGAAGTCAACAGGAACGGTAGGACGTATTCCCGTTCCATTATTGAACGCGAAGTCAACAAGTTCCAGAAGCTTATCGAATCCCGTGAAGCGCTCGGCGAGCTTAATCACCCGGATACGATTGAGATTAACCCGAAGGAATCTGCCATCATGATTACGGAGCTCAAGATGGACGGCAATCTTGCAATGGGTAAGGCGAAGGTTCTGCATACACCTAATGGCAAGATTCTCGAATCCCTTTTAAATGATGGTGTCCGTATGGGTGTTTCGTCCCGCGGTACTGGTAACTTGACCGAAGGCAACATGGTCGCAGAAGACTATTCACTTGTGACGATTGACAGCGTATATATGCCGTCTGCTCAGGTAGCCTATACCGATCCGATGTATGAATCCGTTCAGTACGTTTCCAAGTGGGTCCTGAACGAAGCAACCGGTCTCTATATCGAACAGCGCGAGAAGGTGTTCGAGGCACAGAAGAAGTTCAACAAGACGGTTGACAACGGCGGTTCCAAGGAAATCGTCAAGGCATTCCAGGAATTCCTAAAGTCGATTTAACGTATATTTTGAAAGTTTAAAAATATGGGATCCGTATCCCATATTTTTATTATATGCCATGGATAAATTGTCAATGGTAATTTATGTCTGTCCCGACATCTGGATATTCTTGAACGCATAAATAAAATAGGGTTATATTTAAAACGGGAGATATAAATGAAATTATTCAAGACATTACTGTTTATTGTCGCCATGCTCGTCATGCCGTCGCTTGCCGGTCCCGGCCTGGCCGACGGCGCTGCCAAGTTCGTCGGTAACATTACGACGCGCGGCCAGGTACGTAGCGACTTTACGGAACTGTGGAACCAGATTACCGCCGAAAACGAATGTAAGTGGGCGTCAATAGAGGGTTCCAGGGGTAACTATAACTGGAGCGGTTGCGATGCCGCCTATAACTGGGCGAAGAACAACGGCGGCCACTTCAAGTTCCACGCCTTGGTGTGGGGCTCCCAGTATCCGAACTGGTTGAACGGGCTCAGTGCCGACGAGACCAAGAAGGCCATTACCGCGTGGTTCGACGCGGTTGCCGCCCGTTATCCGGATCTCGAGATGATCGACGTCGTGAACGAGGCCATTAAGTCGGGAGGCAGCTATCACTCCGGTTACGGTAACGGTAACAATATTATCCAGGCACTCGGAGGCGATAACGGTAATTACGAATTCGTGGCGACCGCGTTCAAGATGGCACGTGAACGCTGGCCGGATGCCATCTTGATTTATAACGACTACAATACTGTCCAGTGGCAGAAGAACGAAGGTATCGACCTTATCCAGAAACTGAAGAAACAGGGTGCGCCTGTAGATGCCTATGGCCTTCAGGCCCACGACATGATGACCCAGGGCGGTGGCCAGGGTGGTACCGGTGGCGGCGGGGGCTGTTTGAGTATCAATACGTTGCGCAGCGTTCTTGACGAGATTTGGCAGAAGACGGAAACGCCGATGTTCATTTCCGAATACGATATCTTTACGGATAACGACCAGACGCAGAAGCAGTGTTACCAGGAACAGATTACGCTGTTCATGGAAAACGAACATGTCGCCGGCATTACTTTATGGGGATATATTTACGGCGCTACATGGAACGACGGTACTTCCGGTATTATCAAGGACGGTAGGGACCGTGCCGCTATGACCTGGTTGAAGGAATATCTTTCTACCAACAAGGGAGTCAATACGACAGGGCTTCCGACAGGCGAGCTTACCGAGATCGAGCCCGAGCCGCAGACGCCGTTCAAGGGCAAGCCGTTCGATCTGACTGAGAAGATCCAGGCGGAAGATTTCGACAATCCGGGCAAGGGCAAGGGGAACAACTCGTTCTTTGTCGGTTCTTCTGGTAACGGCGACTCTGATTACAGGAAGGTCAACGTGAATTTCTACGAGAAGAATGGCGGGGTGGTTCTCGGGTATAATCAGACCGGCAATTATTACCAGTATACGATAAATGTCCAGCAGGCCGACGATTATACGGTTCGTATGGCTGTCGCCGCAGACGGTACAGGCGCCGTTGTTTTCAAGGTAGGCGACGATGCAGTATCCGATACCCTGACGTACGAGGGTGACTCGTGGACCAAGTATGACGAGATTTCCGGGAAAATCCATCTGGAAGCCGGTGAACAGATTTTGACCCTGGAAATAGCCAAGGAATATATAGATATCGACTGGTTCGAGATAGTCCGGGATGTCTGCGTGCCCGGTTCTCCGGAATGCGGGGGCACGTTATATGTCCAACCGGTGCATTCTGGGCCAGTTTTGAAGCATTACAGTATATTCGATATAAATGGTCATTTTATCGGTCGTATAAGCGCCTATACGCGAAATGATGCTATACGGATGATTAACGGGGTAAACCACGGTACGTATATACTGCGGGACGGCCATAATTCGGTAACTTTCGTAAAGTAATCGCAAGTTTTTCAAGAAAAAGGCGGTATATATGCCGCCTTTTATAATTTTTTATAAACGGGCTTTACACGGGCCCCGTAATATGCTATATTCTATTATAGGTAATATTATGCGTGAACTCGGCCCCATATTGACTAGAAATCGGTATTCCGGTACTTATTCTTGCAAGTACCAGAAGGGGAAGACCATGCTCAGCAATATTTTCGACGAGAACCATATCCAGCTCTGCGACCATATCTGGGTAAAGACCGGGAAATGGAACAAGAATATAGCGCCGGGTTCTGTTTTTTCGTTTACCGCGATTCCGATAAAATATGTCAAGGCGAACGTGCATACGACAAACAAGCTCGAGGTTGACGTGACTTTGACGGATATCCGGGACGTAAAGGTTACCGGATGGTCATTGATGGAATCAAAGCTCGAAAAATAATTTTTATAAATAATATAAGTAGAAATGGCGGTTTCTATAGTTAAGATTTTAAGGCGATAGTATTATCGTTTATTCCTATTTAGAACCGCCATTCTAAATAGGATTTTTATTATAATAATGGATGAACAAATAAAATTTTTAGCTGATGAATCGGATTATATTTCTTATAGAAATGTTATTCGGGGGAAACTGAGGCAGAAGACAAAGGTGAAGTTTATTTGTTCTGTCTGTAATGAAGAACATATAAAATGTCTATATAGTCTACGTTTTCCGTTTATATGTTCATCATGTCAAATGAAAATTTCCGCTAAAGAAAATAATGCATTGGAAAAACGCAAAAATACAAATAAAGAGCGTTTTGGTGTTGAAAATGCAATGCAGTCATCTAATATAAAAGAAAAACAAGAAAAAACGGTATTTGATAAATACGGTGTAAAAAATGTATTTCAAATGGCGGTTATTAATGAAAAACGAAAACAGACTTTAATTAATAATTATGGCGTAACCAATCCTATGCAAAGTAAAATCATTCGGGATAGGGTAGAAAATACAAATTTAGAACGTTACGGGGTAAAAAATGCGATGCAATCATTTAATATAAAAGAAAAGTCGAAGATGACATGTTTAGAAAATTATGGTGTAGAATATGTGACACAGGTACATGATGTAAAAGCAAAAATACATGAAATGCGAGCTAAAACTTACTTAAAGAGATTTATTGAACAAGATAGTAATATTTTAGATTATAATGGTAATGATTTAACTATACATTGCGAAGAATGCGGTAATAATTATACAATAACACCATTAATGTATTATCTTAGAAAAAGAAATCATACCAAATTATGTACGTATTGTAATCCAATAAATAGTCATTATTCTAATTATGAGAAAGATTTATATAATTTTATAAAAACATTAATTGATGAACCGATAGAACAAAATAAATTTGGAATTATTGATAAATATGAATTAGATATTTATTTACCAGAAAGAAAATTAGCATTTGAATTTGATGGTTTATATTGGCATTCTGAACTGTATAAAGATGCTAATTATCATTTAAATAAAACAACAGCATGCGAATCATTAGGTATTCAACTTATTCATATATTTGAAGATGAGTGGGTATATAAGCAGGATATAGTTAAATCTAGAATTTCTGGAATATTAGGTAAAAATCAACGAATTTATGCAAGAAAATGTAAAATTATGACTATATCTTATAAAGAATCTGAAGATTTTTTAAATACAAATCATATACAGGGAAACTGTATGTCTACTTATAGGTATGGTCTTTATTATAATGGTGAATTAGTATCGTTAATGACATTTGGTAAGTCGCGATTTAATAATGAATATGAATTATTGCGATTTTGTAATAAAAAATATGTTAATGTAGTTGGTGGAGCATCCAAATTATTTACATATTTTTTAAAAAATCACGAAGAAATAAATGAGATTATTTCGTTTGCTGATAGAAGATGGTCAATAGGTAATTTATATGAAAAACTTGGATTTATAAAAATTAAGGTTGTCAAACCATCATATTATTATATAAAAGATCAAATACGGTTTAATAGATTAGGTTTTCAAAAACATAAACTTATTAAGGCCGGATATGATTCTAATTTAACAGAACATGAAATTATGTTATCTAGAAAAATATATCGGATTTACGATTGTGGAAATTTAAAATATAAGTTTACGAAAAATTCCGGAAAGTCGTTATAAATAAAATAGATGCGGCGGAATAAACCGCTTGCATAGGAAAATTTAGGAGAATTAACAATGAAACGTAGAAATGATCAGTACAATGCTGGTAATGATTACCTTCAGACCACAAGTGCTTACTTTGTGACTGATGACGCCGCCGCTGCTGAACAGGCCGGTATCGCAACTTACCGTGCGTATTCAGACGGACTTTACCATTACACGACTGCCCCGGTTTACGAACTGTCTGGTGGTGTTTCCGCCCTCAACAAGCGTGTTTTCACCAAGCTCCCGCAGGACAAGTGGCAGGCTCCGGACTTCGCCGGTATCGAATCCTTCTCGGCCATCAATGACTGCTCCGCGGTGTTCAGCCCGGATTACAGCACTGCCGAATACGATTTCGAAACCGACAACGACTGGACTCCGTCCCCGGCCGGCAAGTAATCGTTGATTGCATGTTGATAAATAAAAATCCAGGATAAAACCTGGATTTTTATATTTTATCTACAATTTTCTATATTATAAATAAAGACGAATATGAATATAGTAAAAGTTAATGTAGATATGGAACCGGAAGTGCAGCTCGCTTCCGAAATGAATAACTCGATTTTCCTGGCCGGTCCGTGTCCGAGGGAAAATTATGAAGACGACTGGCGTACTGATGCTATAGCTATCCTCGAGAAGCTCGGTTTTACCGGTAAGGTATTGAATCCGACGAATCCCGACTTCCAGAAATTGCGGGATAAGTACGGCGACAAGGCGCTGGCTACGCAGACGAAATGGGAATATATCGCGATGAAGAAGGCTTCCGCGATCGTTTTCTGGGTCGCGAGAGACATAAAGAAAAAGCACCCGGCTTTTACGACAAATATAGAGTTCGGTGACTGGTTCGACAAGCCGGGAGTTTATTGCGGGTTCCCTGACTGGGCGGAGAAAAACGATTATCTTAAGTGCCGTCTTGAAATGAAAGGGATAAAGTATTGGACGAATCTTGAAGAACTATTGAAGCATGTCGTCAAGAAATTGGAAAAATCCCCGAAAGATACGTACTTTACGTCGGATACGCATTTTTCGCAGCAGCGTACGCTTGAATTTTCGAGACGTCCTTTCCCGAACCTGTTCGAGATGGATCTCGAGATGATATCTAACTGGAACAAGGTCGTTACGATGAACGACGTCGTTTACCATGCGGGTGACTTCGGTGACATTTCCACTATGAAAGATATACTTTCGTCGTTGAACTACGGTCAGCTTATCTGGGTCATGGGTAACTATGACCGCGACTTGGAAAAAGAAATAAATGAAGTCGCGTCGTTATTGAAGACACGACATATCGATATCGTTTCCAAGGCGACGTTCGAGCATAACAAGAAGACATACCATGTCGTGCATGAACCGGACGAGGGATCTACACATCCGCGGTATCCGGATTCAGTCGTACTGTACGGCCATATACACGGAAGGGCGTTCGCGAAGAAAAAC
>Ga0310786_10006677_pt1 | contig 15267 bp, 15 predicted proteins | sample AusTroGonzalo_MG_FD_203881 | JGI IMG/M metagenome (GOLD analysis project Ga0310786, IMG submission 203881) | Bovine rumen microbial communities from tropical cattle in Woodstock, Queensland, Australia - Gonzalo_03 (v2) (version 2) | ecosystem: Host-associated > Mammals > Digestive system >... | reverse complement strand
ATAAGGGAATACTGCAGGGAACACGCGGACGAGTACAGGATCGCCGAGGTGAACATCGACGCGGAGATAAGCGCGCAGGACGTCAGCGAAGAGGAGGTCGGGGGACTGGATATACTGAAGCCTTTCGGCAACGGAAACAGCCAGCCGTACTTCCTGGTCAGGGATTGTGTCGTGGAAGGGATCTACCCGCTCGGCGAAAGGCACACCAGGATAAGTCTGAGGACGGGAGAAAAACAGTTCTACGCAGCCCTGTTCGGGACGAAGCCATGTCAGTTCCCGTTCGGGACAGGAGAGAAAGTCAATGTCGTTGTGAGCCTTTCGCTCTACAACGGTCAGATACGCACGATGGTCTCCGTCAAGATAATAGACATAAGAAGATCGTCCATTACCGAAGCTGATATCGATTCCTTCGAGGAACTGAGAAGACTTAACTTTACCGGAAAGTGCAGTGAAGATTCCCCGCTGCGCGCGGACAGGGACGATGCCGCCGCGGTTTACAGATGTATTGCCCGCGGGGAAGTTCTGGTATCGTGCGGAGCCGGTCTCTGCGGTAAAATCAAGGACATGCCGCTGGGCAGGATGCTGGCACTGCTGAGGGTATTCGCGGAGCTGGGACTTGCCAGGGCAGAACGGATCGACGGCAACAAGGAGATCATCGTCACCGTGCCCACAGAAACGAAGAAGGATCTTATGGACTCGCCCACTTTCAGGGCGATATGCAGACATTGAAACAGTTCATTCAGGTGAAGATCAAAGGATCAAGATGACATTTGAAGAGCTAAAAATCGCAATAGAGAAGAGCGGAAGGAACTACGATCTGGGGATGATCGAGAAGGCCTACCTTTTTGCTGAGAAGCGTCATGAGGGACAGCTCAGACGCAGCGGAGAGCCTTATATAATCCATCCCATCGCCGTAGCTTCCTATCTTGTGGACCTCGGTCTTGACAGTGAGTGCATCTGCGCTGCGCTGCTGCATGACGTTGTGGAAGATACGAACACATCGCTGGATGAGATCAGGGCAGCGTTCGGTGAAGAGGTCACGGAACTGGTAAACGGAGTCACGAAACTCGGAAAGATCCCCTTCTCCAGCGTTGAAGAGGAGCAGGCGGAGAACCTCCGCAAGATGCTCCTTGCCATGAGTAAGGACATCCGCGTCATGATCATAAAGCTCAACGACAGGCTCCACAACATGCGCACCATGGACTACATGGCGGAGCAGAAGCGCAGGGACAAGTCGAGAGAGACCATGGAAGTCTACGCGCCTATCGCGCACAGGCTGGGGATGGAAGGCCTTAAGGATGAGCTCCAGGATCTGTCACTGAAGTACCTGGATCCGAGAGCGTTCAACGAGATCACCGAGATACTGGAGGATCTGCAGGAGAAGAACGGCCAGTTCATCGAAAAACTCACTCAGGAAGTCGGTGAAAGGCTGAGAGAGAACGGTCTGGAGCATGTTGAGATCCAGGCCAGGGTCAAGTCGGTCTACGGGATATACCGCAAGCTTTACGAGCAGAACAGAAGCATCGAAGAGATATATGATATCTACGCGATAAGGATACTCGTCGATACGGTCTCCGAGTGCTACACCGCGCTCGGCGTCGTTCATGACATGTACACTCCGATACCCAAGAGATTCAAGGACTATATCTCTACTCCCAAGAGCAACATGTATCAGTCTCTGCACACGACGGTCATCGGAGAGAACGAGACGCCGTTCGAGATCCAGATCAGGACCTACGAGATGCACCGTGAGGCGGAATACGGCGTTGCGGCGCACTGGAAGTATAAGGAAGGCGTCAGTGAGAGCAGCGAGAGCTTCGACGAGAAGCTGGAATGGGTAAGACAGCTGCTGGAAAGCCAGAAGGAATCTCAGGATGCAACAGACCTGCTCAGATCCATAAAGAGCGATCTGCTCCCAGAGGAAGTCTTCGTGCTTACGCCCAAGGGGGACGTGATCGACCTTCCGGCCGGAGCGACCGTAATAGATTTCGCGTATGCCATCCACACTGCAGTCGGAAACAGGATGATCGGAGCGAAGGTCAACGGAAGGATCGTCCCGATCAACTATCAGGTCAACTCGAGCGAGATCGTGGAGGTGATACTCGGACCCAAAGACAAGGGACCTTCAAGGGACTGGCTGAATATCGCCCAGACCAGCGGCGCAAGAGCCAAGATCAGAGGATGGTTCAAGAGGGAGAGACGGGAAGAGAACATAGAGGAAGGCAAGAATATACTTGAGAAGGAGCTCCGGCGCGAGATGATCCGGATTCCTGCCGACAAGTATGATGACTTCCTCGACGAGCTCGTAAGAAGGCAGCGCCTGAACACGAAGGATGAGCTGTTCGCGGAGATAGGTTACGGCGGCATCCCGATCAACAGGATCATACCTAAGGCAAGGGAAGAATATGAGAAGATAAAGAAGGCTGAGGAGCCTCTCGCGGCAGCAGTGGCATCCTTCCAGGAGGCGCCGATCACAAGGACCAAGTCGGTCGACGGTGTCATCATAGAGGGAATGGACAACTGCCTCATCAGATTCTCAAGATGCTGCAACCCGCTCCCCGGAGACGAGATAGTCGGATTCATAACCAGAGGCAAAGGAGTATCCATACATAAGACATCCTGCAAGAACGTCATCAACACGATGAATTCGGAAGACGGAAAAGCCAGGATGGTCGCGGCCAGATGGGATGACACTATAGAGGAACAGTTCAAGGCCGATCTTATCATCTACTGCCTGGACCGCACCGGAATGATCGCGGACGTCAGCGGAAAACTGTCTTCCCTGCACATACCGATCTATTCCATGAACACATCGCCCGAGAGCGATCGTCAGCATGCGATCAAGCTGTCGATAGGAGTAAGCGGCAAGGAGCATCTCTACTCGACCCTGGATAAGCTCAGGAAGATAAAGGGAGTGCTCAGTGTGGAGAGAATAGGAGCAGAAAGTTGAAAGCGCTCGTTCAAAGAGTCAGATACGCAAGAGTTACGATAAACGGCGGGGAGACCAGGGAAACAGGACCGGGTCTCCTTGTCTTGTTCGGGTGCGCTTCCGGCGACGACCTGAACGACTGCAGAAAACTCGCCGAGAAAACAGCCAACCTCAGGATCTTCGAGGATGAGGAGGGCAAGATGAATCTGTCGGCGCTGGAACTCGGGCTGTCTGCGATGGTGGTGTCCCAGTTCACTCTGCTGGCAGATACGCACAAAGGCAACAGACCCAGTTTTATCGAAGCAGCAAAACCGCCGCTCTCCGTCCAGGCGTATGAGAGATATGTGGAGATACTGTCTTCTCTGGGACTAAAGGAAGTCAGGACGGGAGAATTCGGAGCGGACATGCAGGTCGAGATCTGCAACGACGGTCCGGTGACCGTCATGCTGGATACCGAGGAGTGGAAGAGATGCAGGTGATGGTGTTCCCGATAGGGATGCTGAGGGCCAACTGCTGCGTAGCATATGAAAAAGACGGATCGGCTGCAGTCATAGATCCCGGCGGAGATACTTCTCCGGTGACGGATTTTCTGGAGAAGAACGGACTCGTTTGCAGGGCGATCCTCCTGACCCACGGACATGAAGACCATACGGAGGGAGTTGCCGCACTGAAGGAAAAGACAGGAGCCCCCGTGTATATAGGCAGCGGCGATGCCTACAGGCTGGATCCGGCGCCGGATCAGACCCTGCAGGGCGGAGAACACCTGTCCTTCGGAGAGCTGGGTATAGAAGTCATCCCCAGTCCGGGCCACACGGAAGGCGGCATGTGTTATTACTCTGACGGGATACTTTTTGCCGGAGACACGCTGTTCCGGGGGTCCGTGGGGCGGACCGACTTTCCCGGAGGCGACTGGAACGAACTGAAAAGGTCCCTTTCCGCTCTCGTTGAGAAGTTTTCAGACAGTGATACGACGGTCATCCCCGGGCACGGGGCGATGACCGATTTCAGATATGAATTGGAGTTCAATACTTATCTATGACGCTATATCTCAGGGACGACAGGTTCCACTACGAACTGGAAAACATAATGAGGATGTTCTTCTGGCGGCCAGAGATCAGAGCCGGGATCCCGGAGGACGGAGAGAGCGGCTTCTGCTTTGCGGAAGCCTGCGGATCTGCCGATGACGGAAAAAGTCTGCTCTCAGTAGAGTTCCTGGATGGAGAGAAGAGGATACTGCTGAAGGATACCGCGGAGGAAGGATCCTCCGAGAAGGAGATCGAGCAGAAGATGGCGGTCCTGATGTACAGAGTCCTCGCCGAAGCGACGGGGAAGAGACCCCCTTTCGGGGTGATGACCGGCATAAGACCGGCGAAATACATGGCCGATCTCATGGAGAAAGGCATGAGCGCAGATGAAGCAGAGAGGCTTTTCGTCGAGCGCTCGCTTGTGGATCCCGAGAAAGCGCGCTTGTGCAGGCTTACAGCAGAGACTGGGCTGAGACTGCGTGAGAGATGCGACGACAGAGGGTTCTCCCTGTATGTTTCCATCCCGTTCTGCCCATCAAGGTGCAGTTACTGTTCCTTCGTTTCAAAGACCGTAGAGAAGGACAGGTCCATGACCGGACCGTATGTAGAGGCGCTGTGCAGGGAGCTCAGCTATACATCGCAGATCACGAAGGATCTGGGCCTCAGGATGCAGACGGTCTACATCGGAGGCGGCACGCCCACCGTGCTCAGCGAGGAAGAGCTTAAGATCCTGACCGGTGCGATAGAAGAATACTTCGGAGCTCCCGGCGAAGGTGAATACAGCGTTGAGGCAGGGAGGCCCGACACCATCACGGAGGGAAAGCTCAAAGTCCTCAAAGAGGCGGGAGTGACCAGGATATCCATAAACCCGCAGACGGCAAACGACGAGGTGCTCAGGAAGGTCGGAAGGAAACACACGGCGGCAGATATAGAGGAATGCTACGCGATGGCCAGGTCACTGGGATTTGATAACATCAATGCCGATCTGATCGCGGGACTGCCGGGCGATGACCTTGAGAGCTTCAGACACAGCGTAGTCTGGGCGGCGGAGACGCTTGCTGCAGAAAACGTCACGGTCCACGCGCTGACGCTCAAGAGAGCGTCTTTCCTCAGAGAGACCGAGAGCGAACTGTTCTCGCCCGAGGCGCCGGAGATGGTGGATTTCGCCCAGAATGAACTTACTGCAAGGGGATATGCGCCGTATTACATGTACAGGCAGAAGGGGACCGTAGAGAGTTTGGAGAACACGGGATACGCGCTTCCCGGCAGGGAATGCCTGTATAATCTGTTCATCATGGACGAGCTGCAGAGCATCATCGCCTGCGGCGCCGGTGCAGTGACGAAACTGAAGGACAACAGCAGGAATCTCATAGAGAGGATATTCGACATGAAGTACCCTCAGGATTATCTGCAGAGGTTCGATGAGATGCTGCGAAGGAAGGACCGGATAACAGAGTTCTTCGCTGAAAAATGACCGGAACGGACCGCGCCGCGCAAAAAGGAGACATAGCCCGCCGATATGTGAACAGGATTCTCACAAATTGTCAATTTTGCGTGAATTCACGGGCGTTCCCGAAGCTGAATTATTGAATTGATACAGGGCGTCGGATATAATTAGGTTGCCTATAAATCAAGGAGGATATTATAATGAGCGAGTTTTTTGATAAACTTACAAGCAAAAGCAAAGAGCTGTTTTCAGCAGCGAAAGACACCGCCAATGACCTTATCGAAAAGGGCAAGGACAAGGCGGAGGAAATGAAGCTCAACCATGACCTGAGTGATACTTACGCCAAGCTCGGCGAGCTGTTCTTCGAGAAGGAAGTAAACGGCGCCGAGGCAGAAGGACTTGAAGAACTCCTTGAAAAGGCGAAGGAACTCAAGGGTGGTCTTGCCGACCTGGCCAAGAAGGCTGAAGAAGCCGCAGCTGCCGCTGCAGCGAAAGCAGCAGAGAAGGCCGAAAAAGCCGCTTCCGTAGTGGAAGAAGCTGTTGAGGATGCAGTCGAAACAGTCGAAGAGGCAGTAGAAGACGTAGTGGAAGAAGCAGAGGAAGAGATGGTCGTTTGCCCCGTCTGCGGAGCGAAGTTCCCCAAGGGAACAGAGACCTGCCCGATCTGCGGAGCTTCACTCCTTTAAGATCTTGATACCGGAAGGTGGGCAATAATATGCCCGCCTTCTTTTTTAGAGGTTGAAATAACTTGTCCGTAAAGAAGCAGAGCATAACAGAAGGAGCGCTTGTGCTGACAGTATCACTGGTCATAGTGAAACTGGTCGGTCTGCTCTACAAGTTTCCTCTTATAGAGCTGCTGGCAGGAGGAGGCTGGGGATATTACCAGTCGTCCTACAACATCTACAGCGCGGTATATGCGGTGGCTGTCGTGGGGTTCCCCGTGGCGGTATCCAGACTTGTGGCGGGATATGCCGCCACAGGCCGGTACAGAGATGTTGAGAACCTGAGGAAAGAGTCGCTCAAGCTGTTCGCGATCATCGGCCTTATCGGTTCTGCCTGTCTGATGCTTGCGGCCAGACCGCTTACATCCCAGTTCATGCAGAACCCTAAAGCGTTTCTCTGTGTTCTTTCGGTAGCGCCGTCCATCTTCTTCAGCTGCGTCATGAGCTCGTACAGAGGATACTATCAGGGGCTCTCCAACATGTATCCCACTGCCATGTCGGACGTGGTGGAAGTGATCTTCAAAGCAGTCTTCGGATACGGAGCGGCGTATGTGCTGAGCTATATCATGAGGACGGAATATGCCGCGTACGGCACAGTCCTCGGCAAGACAGAGACTGCGGCGAGCGCTTCGGCAGCTATCCTCGCGGTAGCGGCGGCAGGCGCTATATCATCGGTGACCATCTCGACCGCGGCTGCGTTCTTCAGCCTGATGATCTATTACAGGAGAAAGGGCGGGATGGTGACGCAGGAGCAGATCGATTCCAGCCCGGAAGCAGAGCATCTGTCCGTGCTCAGAAAGCAGATACTCAGGTTCGGATTCCCTCTGGCGCTTTCAGCGATCACGCTCAGAGTGACGAGTCTCATAGACAATGTGACTGTCATCAGAAGCCTCAATACTGTGATAGAGAACGACCTGCCTGCGCTGCTGGCATCACACAACGGACTGCTCGAGAAATCGGGAGTCGACTTCGCCGACATGGCGAACTATCTGTATGAGGTGTACGGGTACGGCATTCCCCTGTTTGATCTCATTCCTACGATAACCGCCAACTTCGGTACCAGCGCGCTTCCTCATATCACGACGGATCTTAACAGAGGAGATACGGCAAAGGTAAAGGAACACATAGAGACCATGATGGGGATCACGATGCTGATCGCGGCACCGGCGGGACTGGGAATAGCATTCATGGCCGAACCTCTTCTGCAGCTTCTGTATCCGTCTCTCAGCATAGGCACGAAACTTGCTTCTCCCATGCTCTCGGTGCTGGGAGTAGCGGCGATAGCCGTCTGCATGACGAGTTTCGTGAACATGATGTTCCAGGCTCTCGGGAAGATAGATCTCCCGGTCAAACTGATGGCGGTAGGCTGCGTGCTGAAGATACTGGTCAACTATGTGCTGGTATCTATCCCGTCGCTTAACATCAAAGCAGCGGCAATGGGCAACCTCATATGCTACAGTTCCATCTGCGTGATCGGGCTTATAATCATCTCCAGACAGACGGGGATCAAAATAGATATAGTGAAGACCATAGTCAAACCTCTGTTCGCCGGGATAGTGACCGGTGTGGTCGCCAGGTTCAGTTACACAGGCCTGGAGAAACTGATCCCGGGGAGGATCGCGACTCTTCTGGCATGCGCTGTCGCAGCACTCGTTTATATCGTGATGGTGCTGCTGTTTAAGCTTATAAATAAAGAGGAATTGCTTACTCTGCCGGGCGGGTCCAGGATAGTTGCTCTACTTGAAAAAATACATGCACTAGGGTAGAATTTTTATGTCAGATTTCAGGATAAAATCCAGTTATACACTTGAGGATGTTCCCCTTATAATGAAGCGTCTCAGAGACCCCGAGACAGGCTGTCCGTGGGACAAGACGCAGACTCACGAGTCCATCAGACAGGACCTGATAGAGGAGACATATGAAGCTGTCGAGGCTATCGACAGGGGAAACACTGAGAACCTTAAGGAAGAACTCGGCGATATGCTGATGAATATCGCGCTCCACTGTGAGATCGAGAGCGAGAAAGGCGTCTTCGACCTTGACGCAGTTGCTGATGCGCTCTGCAAAAAGATGGTCATCCGTCATCCCCATGTGTTCGGTGACATCATCGCGGAGGATACTGCAGCGGTACTCAGGAACTGGGAAGAGATAAAAAGAGACGAAAAGGATCAGAAGACCGGGTCCGAAGCCATAGACGACGTCCCGAAGTCGTATCCGGCGCTAATCCGCAGCCAGAAAGTGCAGAAGAGAGCCGCATATACCGGGTTCGACTACAGGGACATAAATGAGGCCGTCGCTGACCTTGAAAGCGAGATCAGCGAACTGAAGGAAGCGATAAACGGGAACGGGGATCCGTTCGAGGAGCTGGGAGACGTACTGTTCTCAGCAGTAAACGTTGCAAGGTTCATTCCGGCGGATTCGGAGCTCGCTCTGACCCGGGCCTGTGAAAAGTTTATCGAGAGGTTCAGGATCGTAGAGGATATTGCCGCGGAACGCGGGATAGATATGAAAAAATCGGATTTGGAACAGCTTAACAAGCTCTGGGCTGAATCTAAAAAAACACAAGGAGAAAAAGAAAATGACAAAGACTGAACTCACCGCAGAAGTCGCAAAGAAAGTTGGACTGACAAAGAAAGACGCAGCTCTCGCTGTCAATGCAGTATTTGACTGCGTAAAGGAAGCTCTGGTAAAGGGCGAGAAGGTACAGCTCGTCGGCTTCGGCAGCTTTGATGTTAAAGAGCGCCCCGCTCGCAAGGGCATCAACCCCGCAACAAAAGAGAAGATCGAGATCGCTGCTTCCCGCAGCCCGAAATTCACTGCCGGTGCAGCCCTTAAAGAGGCAGTTAAATAATCATATATAAGGGTATTCGGTCCCAGGCTGTGCTTGGGACCGAACTTCCAACCGGAATCAGATGCGTATAGATAAATTCCTCAAAGTCAGCAGAATAATCAAGAGACGCACAGTCGCAAACGAAGTCTGTGATGCGGAAAGAGTATCCGTCAACGGCCGTCCGGTAAGGGCTTCTTACGACGTCAAGGTCGGAGATATCGTGGAGATCACGATGGGAGAGACAGTGACGAAGTTTAAGGTGCTCAAGATCACCGAGACGCAGTCGAAGGATGTTGCCAAGCAGATGTATATGATCATCCACTGACATTTTGCGGGAGAAAGCAGATAACATGAGATTCGCTGCAAACAACATGACGGAGAAAGAGAAGAAGGAACTCACCGGTTACATAAACCGGAGGAGATTCATTCTTGTTCTTCTCTCGCTTTTCTGCGTCTATCTGCTTATAAACGTCATCTCCATCCGAGTAAGACTGTACGAGCAGAAGCAGCAGCTCAACCTCATAACCGAACAGATAGAGATCGCGCAGCTGGAGAACGACGAGCTCCGTCATATGATGTCCGGCACTGAGGCGGAGTATATAGAGAGGATCGCACGTGAGAAACTCGGTTATGCCGCAGTAGACGAGAGGGTCTATGAAGATATAAACGGGGTCGACTGATATCTGTCAGTCAGCATGTTAAACGATCCGCACAAAGCGGGTCTTTTTTTTCAGGAGAAAACGGAAGGATGTCGATCGGAAAAGTCAGGGAGTTCTTCAGAGAACAGGGGATCGAGGACAGGATCAGAGAATTCGGTGTGTCCAGCGCCACGGTAGAGCTTGCGGCTGAAGCGCTGAACTGTGAACCGTGCAGGATAGCAAAGACTCTGTCGTTCTCAGTCAACGGAAAGCCGGTCCTGGTGGTGACGGCCGGGGATGCGAGGATTGACAACCGTAAATTCAAGGAAACGTTCAGGAGCAAGGCCAAGATGCTCACGGCCGATGAGGCGGTCGATCTGATCGGCCACGCGGTGGGCGGTGTCTGTCCCTTCGCGGTCAACAGCGGTGTGGACATATATCTGGATGATTCGCTGAAGAGGTTCGAAACGGTGTTTCCCGCATGCGGAAGCAGCAACAGCGCCATCGAACTGACTATCGAGGAGCTGCAGAAGTATTCATCGCCGATGGGATGGGTGGACGTCTGCAGGATTCCCGGCGAAGCATAACAAAAGACCGGCCTGACGGCCGGTCGGGATCATGGGCAGAACTGATTCAGTCCTGCCTCTTTTTTTCGCTGAAATACATGAACAGCTGGCACGGGATCATCCCGTTGTACAGTTTCCTTCTGCGAGACGCCTGCTTCCCGAAATGTTTCTCAAAATCCGGAAGACTGCTGATGACATAGGCGCCGCGCTGATCTCCATTTATGACTCTTTTACCGAAGTCTGTGCAGAGCTTCTCAGCTTCTTCGGGACTGGACAGCCTCTCGCCGTAGGGAGGATTCGTGATTATCAGAGATCCTGCCGGCGGATCAAGCTCTCTCGCGTCGGCGACAGAGAAGGAGCACAGGTGTCCGACGCCCGCTCTCTCAGCGTTTTCGGAAGCGATCCGCACAGCGGATTCGTCTATGTCGGAGCCGATACCGCGGAAAGAGACGTCGTTCCTGATCTGAGACCTTGCCTCAGAGCGAATCTCATCGAAGATCTCTCTGCCGACGATGTCATATTCCTCAGCTGCAAATCTCCTGCTGAGGCCCGGCGCCATGTTCATCGCCCTCATGGCGGATTCTATCACGATGGTGCCGGATCCGCAGAACGGATCGATGACGGTGCTGTCATCGTATACCCTGGCGAAATCCGTCATCCCGGCGGCAAGAGTCTCCCTGATCGGCGCTTCGTTGAGAAGCGGGCGGTAGCCTCTCTTGTGCAGGCCGTCGCCGGAAGTGTCCAGCATCAGAGTGCAGATGTCCTTGACTATTGAGAAGCGTATCTTTTTCTCTATCCCGCGTTCCGGCAGGAACTGCGTCGAGTACTGTACCTTCATTTTTTCGACGATAGCTTTTTTCAGTACGGACTGACACGCCGGAATGCTGGTCAGCCTGCTGTTGAGACTGTAGCCTTTGACCGGAAAAGCATCTTTGGATGACAGGACAGAAGACCAGTCTGTCGAGAATGCGCCGTCGTACAGGGCATCGAAATCAGGCGCTGGATACTCGTCCAGAACGATCAGCACCCTTTCTGCAGTCCGCAGCCAGATATTGGCTCTGGCTATGCCGTATTCATCCGCGTCAAAGAAGATACGTCCGTCATGGACCTCGACTTCCTCAAAACCCAGATGCCTTATCTCATAGGCCAGAACAGACTCCAAGCCAAAACCGCACGTAGCAACCAGTCTATACATATGAGCTCCGAAAGATAAAAGAAAGGCGCCGCGCGGTTCGCGGCGCCGTTGTGCTAATTGTATATCAGTTAACGGGAACTAGCAAGCCGTAAGAATCGTCATGACGGCGGTAGACGATGTTGAGCTCGTTCGTGTCCGCGTTGCGGAACATGAAGAACGTGTGTCCCAGCATGTTCATCTGAAGGATCGCTTCCTGCTCGCTCATCGGCTCGATCACGAACCGTTTCTCTCTGGCGATGTGATATTCCTGCTCTTCTTCCGTTTCGTCCGGAGCAGTAAGATCCAGTTCCTCGCCGGCGAGTTCGACTTCCTTGACTTTGACTCTGTTTCCGAGTTTGCTCTTGTTCTTGACGATCTGCCTCATCATGAGGTCCACCGCTTCACGGAATGCGGAATCAAGATCCGTCGAAGTACGTTCTGTGCGGTAGAAGAATCCGCGGCTCTTGACGGTGATCTCGACGGTATAGCGGTCTTTTTCCAGATCCACGTTTACCGCGGCGTCAGCTTCTTCATTGAAGAATCTGTCGAACTTCTGAAGACGCTTGTTCGCATTGTCGATGAAGCTTTGTCTCAGATTCAGACCATGGCCTGATGTTTTGACCTTCATTTGGATAACCTCCTTCTCAGGTTCTACATATATTCTACAATAAAACAGCCGACAATTATCAACAATTATGTGAATTGTGCATAACAAAAATGAGAATCTATTTTTGTGCAAAAAAGAGCGGGGGTATGGGAAGGATATTTGCCCGCTACAGTGCCGCACGGGGCTCTTTTTGCTGAAATGGAACAGAGTATAGGCTATAATATTATGTATATTATCTCTCTTTCGGGAGAGGCTCGTATCGGAAGATCGATCTGTAAAAAGATTAGCTGACGGGGGTAGATCCGTGGAAAAACTGAAGAGGACCTGGGCGGAGATAAATCTGGACAATCTCAGACATAATTGCGAACAGCTCAAGGGAATGCTCAAGGACGGAGTAGCGCTGATGGCTGTGATCAAGGCTGACGCCTACGGACATGGGGACGTCGAGGTGGCGAATGCGATATCGGATTTCGCTGACTGGTTCGCGGTATCGAATCTTATGGAAGCGAAGAGGCTGCGCAGGGCCAACATCTCCAAGCCGATACTGATCCTGGGATACACTCCCACAGAAAACGCCGTAGACCTGTTCGAGATGGGCATCACGCAGACGGTGCTCGGAGCGGACTACGCTAAGGAACTCAGCGAGGCAGCCGTCAAGGCGGACGTAACAGTCAATGTACATATAAAAGTCGACACGGGAATGAGCAGGATAGGCTTCTGCGCCGCGGACCTTGACGAATGCGTATCGGAGATAGAGCGTGCCGTATATCTTCCGGGTCTGAATGCGACCGGAATATTCACTCATTTTGCGGTCGCGGATGAGGACACAGAGAGCTCCCGGGAGTTCACTCAGCTTCAGCATGACAGGTTCTCCGATGTCATATGGGAACTTCAGAAGAAGGGGATTGATTTCGAGAGAGTCCACTGCTGCAACTCTGCTGCAATGATCTTCATCACTTCCTATCACCATACGATGGTCAGACCGGGCATAGTGCTCTACGGCTGTTCGCCTAACGGAAAGCCTCTGGAAGAGGTCGATCTCAAGCCGGTCATGACGCTCAAGACGACGATCTCTCTGGTAAAGGACGTACATCCCGGGGAGACGGTGGGATACGGAAGGAAGTTCCGCTGTGATGCGGACATGAAGGTGGCGACAGTCGCAGTAGGATATGCGGACGGCTATCCGAGAGTCCTTTCCAATAGAGGCTACGCCTATGTGAATGATACGGTGGTGCCGATCATCGGCAATATCTGTATGGATCAGATGATGCTGGATGTATCATCCGTGGACGTTCATGAAGGGGATCAGGTGATCCTCTTCGGCGAGAACAGCCCGATCAGTGTTGACAACGTCGCAGCCCTTGCGGGGACCATCAACTATGAGATACTCTGCGGGGTCTCCAGAAGAGTGGAGAGGGTCTATATCAGAGACGGCAAAGAGATATCAGTTGTTGACTATACAACGTGAAAAGGACAGGACTTTGCCGGAGACCTCCGGCGCTTGCCAAGAAAAAATAAAAATAGTACAATAAGCGGGCGGCGCGGACAGTTGCCGCCCGAAACATTTGGAGAGTTATCGAAGCGGTCATAACGAGGCGGTCTTGAAAACCGTTTGACGGCAACGTCACGTGGGTTCGAATCCCACACTCTCCGCCATATAGAAAATGCCTCATCCGTTGAGCGGTGAGGCGTTTTTCTTGGACACAGAAAAGGATCACAGACTGTGCGGTCTGTGATCCTTTTTGATTTCACATGTTGTTGACGTCTGACAGATCGTACGGAGTTTCCTGGTACACATAGTAGTTGAGCCAGTTTGCGTATATGAGACTGGCATGGGATCTCCAGGTCATGTTCGGCAGACGGGTGTCGTCGTCATCGGGATAGTAGTTGAGAGGCGGCTTTATCGGAAGGCCCGCGTTCTTATCCCTGAGATATTCTTTCTCAAGAGTCCCGCGGTCGTACTCGCTGTGCCCGAAGATGAATATCTGCCTTCCCTCCATGGCGGTTACTGCGTAGACGCCGGCCTGAGGAGAAGAGGCCTCTATCGTCAGAGAGGGACATGCTTCGATCTCTTCCCTCAGAACGGTCGTGTGTCTGGAGTGAGGAGCCATGAACACATCGTCCATGCCTCTGAACAGCCTGCTGTTCCTGACTTCCGATGAGTGAGGGAACACACCGAACAGTTTTTCCGGAAGCTTGTGTTTGCCGATGCCGTAATGGTGGTAAAGACCCGCCTGTGCGCCCCAGCAGATATGGAAAGTGCTGAATACATGGGACTTGGTCCATTCCATGATGTCGCATAGCTCGTCCCAGTATTCCACTTCTTCAAATTCCAGATGTTCGACCGGAGCTCCGGTGATCACCATGCCGTCGAAGTTCTGATCCCTTATATCATCGATGGTCCTGTAAAAGGTGGACATGTGCTCGGAGGAAGTGTTCTTCGCAGTGTGTGTCGCGGTCTGTATAAGTTCGATCTCGACCTGCAGGGGAGAGTTTCCCAGCATGCGCAGCAGCTGTGTCTCGGTCTCTATCTTTGTGGGCATAAGGTTGAGGATGACGATCTTGAGAGGACGTATCCTCTGTGTGGTGGCCCTGTCGAGGTCCATCACGAATATGTTTTCGTTGGTCAGGGTTTCAAATGCGGGAAGATCGCGCGAGATCTTTATCGGCATTACAGTCAGGCCTCCCTTGCTGCTTCCAGAGCCTGCCTGATATCGGCGATGATGTCATCGGCGGATTCGATACCGCAGGAGAATCTGACCTGGTCCGGAAGTACTCCCGCAGCAACGAGCTCTTCGTCGTTCATCTGTCTGTGGGTCGTGCTTGCGGGATGCAGGCAGCTGGTCCTTGAGTCGGCGACATGAGTTTCCAGGACGGCCAGTTTGAGGTTCGCCATAAATACCTCAGCGGCTTTTCTTCCCCCTTTGACGCCGAAACTGACGACGCCGCAGGAACCGTTCGGGAAGTACTTCTGAGCACGTTCATAATACCTGTCACCGGGCAGCCCGCAGAAGCTCACCCAGGAGACCATATCGCTTGAGGAGAGGAACTCAGCCACTGCCTGAGCGTTCTCGCAGTGTCTCTGCATCCTGACATGCAGGCTCTCCAGCCCGAGGTTCAGGTAGTATGCGTTCTGCGGAGCCTGGATTGATCCGAAGTCGCGCATCAGCTGGGAGGTGCATTTTGTGATGAATGCGCCTTCCCTGCCGAATTTCTCGGCGTAGACGATGCCGTGATAGCTGGGATCGGGGGTGGTGAGTCCCGGGAACTTATCGGCATGAGCCATCCAGTCGAATCTGCCGGCATCAACTATAGCGCCGCCGAGTGCA
>Ga0310786_10006676_pt1 | contig 15268 bp, 11 predicted proteins | sample AusTroGonzalo_MG_FD_203881 | JGI IMG/M metagenome (GOLD analysis project Ga0310786, IMG submission 203881) | Bovine rumen microbial communities from tropical cattle in Woodstock, Queensland, Australia - Gonzalo_03 (v2) (version 2) | ecosystem: Host-associated > Mammals > Digestive system >... | reverse complement strand
AGATAATTATTTTTCTCCTTGATGATGTTAAAGTATTCAACGTTCTTCGGATCTTTAAGTTCACCGGATTTTTCGATAAGCTGGATGTAACCGAGTGAAGATGTAAGAGGTGTCCTGAAATCATGAGAGATGCCGCTTACGAGATAGTTTATCCTCTCCCTGTCCTTGACATATGATGCATACTCGTTGCGCGATCTGTCGACATGAAGATCGATCGCTCTTGCGAGATCTATTATGTCCTTATCCCTGCTCGATACTTTGATCGGTTCCTTCGTATCATTATCTATTATGTATCTCACTTCATCCGTAAATTCGCGGATCTGTTTCTTGATCACGATAAGCCTGACCAATAATATGACTGCAATAAAAAAGAGGACAGAACATCCGATAATCAAAGCAATTACCATAGCACTGTCCTCCTGATATCCTTATCTGAATTTCTTTTTCTTATAGATAAAGTATACCAAAATATAGAGCACTGCGCACTCTGCGATCGAAGATAACAATACGAGCAGGAAGAACTTGCCGTCACCTGATCTTGTTGCCAGGTTAGCCATCTGCGAATTTGTCGTTATATAGAGTAACTTGCTGTCCTTTACTGAGGAGAATTCCTGAACGCAAAGCAAGAAAACGATCATGTCCAGGATACCGAGCCTTATATAAGGAACAAAAGATGCAAAGACGAGATTTCTTCCGAGCATCGAATAAAGTACAAAGCTTATCGTGGTATGAAGCGTGATGACAAACAGAAGGACAAATACCATCGCCGGATTTTCCACTTCACCTTTTCCGTTCCTGAGATAAGATATCAGGAGCATGACTGCTGTCGGAATAAACATAATGACAGAAGAAATGATACCCGTCGTCATCGTCTTCACAATGATGATCTTGAACGGTGAATTGCCGCTCATTATCTCGTAATAGGACATCCTGTTGTTATAGGATATGCCGATAAATACGGTAAGGAGCGTTCCGCATGCCAGGAGTACCATGTTGATCGTGACCTGGGTCATCGTCATAAGTCCGGCTGAAAGATCCAGATCAAAGAAATTCTTGTCCAGCGAAAAAGTAATTCCCTGTAAAAGTATCGAAACTATGATCATCAGATAAAGAAAATAACCCGAATTCTTGAATCTGTATAACTCGGCACGCATCATATTAAGCATTTACATCACCTACTTTCGACAGATAGTATTCCTCGAGACTAGCACCTTCGTTAACAAGCTTGAGGATCGTCAGACCTGAATCCGTGATCGCTCTCGACACGGTTTTTATATCATCCGTTTTTTCGAAGATATGTATCTCTTCATCGCGGAAGACTTTGTATTTGCCGATACCGAGTTTCTCTTCAAGGATCGTTGCCGTAAGATTAATGTTATCGGTCTTTAAAGTGATGTGATTTTCGCACTTGACTGCGAGGTCTTCTGCCGTGATGCTCTCGACCAGGCAGCCGTGATTGATGATCGCATAGTCCGTGCACAGCTCCGACAGTTCCGACAGGATATGGCTTGATATAAGTACCGTAACCTCTTCTTCGTGAACGAGTCTTTTGATCATCTTCCTCACATCCACGATGCCCTCGGGATCAAGTCCGTTTACGGGTTCGTCGAGAACGAGTATCTCGGGTTTGGATAAGATCGCCATTCCAATTGCGAGTCTCTGTCTCATACCAAGAGAGAATTTTTTGACCTTCTTGTCTCTTGCATCTTTTAAGCCGACAAACTCGAGAACGCTGTCAATGTTTTCGGAAGAAGGGATACCCTTAAGGATCTTTATGTATTCCATATTCTTATACGCGCTCATGTTGATGTCGAGCATCGGGTTTTCGATAAGAAAGCTGATCCTTCTCCTGTTCCTGTCAAGATTTTTCCCGTCTCCGAAAAGTTCCACCGTTCCGCCCTGTTGAGCCGTCAGGCCTGCAAGCATCTTCATTACTGTCGTCTTGCCCGCGCCGTTCGGACCTATAAGTCCGCAGATGTGACCCTTTTCGACCTTTAAGCTCAGGTTATTTACTACCTTCGCCTTGCCGTAGAACTTGGTCAGTTCCTTTGTTTCCAGTACGATTTCGGACATAACATTATCCCTCCGTTCTTTCTTTACGGTCTCATCTTACGAAAAAACCGTTAAACGAAGGTTAAGAAAAAGGTTAAATAATGGTTAAATCAGTCTTTCAGGCGGTATCCCATGCCCCAGACGGTCTCTATGTACTCGTCGGGATCATATTCCTTGATCTTGGATCTGATGTTGCTCATATGGACTTTTATTATATTGTCGTCATCCATATACTTTTCCTTCCAGACGCTCTCATAGAGATTGGCCTTGGAAAAGAGCTTATTCGGGTTTTCCATCAGAAGCTCAAGGATGCTGTACTCCTTGGAAGCAAGTATTATTTCCCTGTCACATACAAAGACCTTTTTAAGTTCCTTGTCGATCTTAAGGTTCTTATGACTTAACGGCTCCTTCTTTTCCGTGTCCTTTGACCCGCTCCTTCTAAGGACGGCTTCTATCCTTACAAGGAGCTCATCGAGATCGAACGGCTTGGTTACATAATCATCCGCGCCCGATCTCATAAGATCGATCTTGTTCCTTACCGTGTCTTTGGCTGACACGACGATCACAGGAATATTCGAGAACTTCCTGACCTCCTCTAATACTGCATCACCGCTTTTGAGCGGCAGCATGAGATCAAGAAGGACCAGGGAGAACTCCTGTTCTTTTATGAGGCGGAGGGCATCAAGTCCGGTCATGACCGGAAAACATTCATACCCTTCATCCTCAAGATAATTCCTGAGAAGAGCATTGATCTCTTTATCGTCTTCGGCAATCAAAATCCTTCTTTTCATAAAATAATTATATAACAATTCACAATTTTGACAAGATTGTGTCTTTTCAGTTCACAATTCAAGTGCTATACTTAGGGAGAGTAGAGGGAAATGTGAACTATAAGAACTTTTTTGTTTGCAGTTATGTATTTTTTGGAGGTATCTATGAAGCGAACACTCAAAGTTAAGAAAGGTTTTACCCTTGTTGAGATGGTATTGGTAATAGCAATTATCGTTATCATCGCAGCTGCTCTTGTAACGGCAATAGGAAAATATATCACCTATGCCAACACGGCAAAGAGCGTACTTAAGAGCCACAATGAAGAGACCAGTGAGGCAGCCAAAGAAGTAGCCAACAACATCTGATCTTAATTGTGAGATTCTTATATCCGGAAACAGAAGACCGTATTTGCGCGGTCTTTTTTTTGCCCTTTTTTATTGAAAAACACTCTTATGTATTATAATTTAATCTGTAGATCAATTTTCGAAGGATATTATTATGCTTAAGATAAATAAGTGCCTCAAAGAGGCCTGGAAGAGTTTTAAGAGCAGGTATTTCACGAGCGTTCTCATCGTATTTCTTACCGGTATAATCATCGGCGGTTATTCGCTCAACACAGGCGTAGCCCAGATCGGATCCGCCAAGAACAACAATATGGCGTCCCTTGAGACCAATGCCGTTCTCGAAAAGGTCACGGGTAAATCCAATTCCGAGATCCTCGAGGATATTGCTCTTCAGCAGGAAGTCCTTAAGGTTACGACCGATTCGGATTCCCTGGCCAGAAAGTATTCCAACGGCGTCATTTCCGTATTCGTAAACTCCGTATCTTCCTCCGGTTCCTTCGGATTCGGTGTGCTTAACGGTATCAACTCCTTAGTCTTTAAGGACAGGATCGCTTCATCCATCGTTATCCTCGTCTTTGCGGTCATCCTCCTTCTGCTGAACATATTCGTCAAGAATATAATCACAGTCGGAAAATGCCGTTATTTCCTTGAACACAGAAGATACAAGGAGACCGGCGTAGATAAGCTCCTCTATGTATATAAATCGGGCAAGACCTTGCATATCGCGAGGATCATGTTCCTGCGCTATATATACCAGTTCCTCTGGAACTTTACGATCATAGGCGGAATCATCAAGTCCTATGAATATTCCATGATACCTTATGTCCTGGCGGAAAATCCCGATGTCGGTGCAAGAGAGGCATTCCGCATCTCCAAGCAGATGACCCGAGGTGACAAGAAGCGTATCTTCCTCATCGATGCGTTCTATGCCATCGGTTATTTCTTCTCCACATTCACATTTAACCTCTTCGGCGTATTCCTTCTCGATCCTCTTAAGGAATGCGCTTATGCCGAGATCTATATGGAGCTCCGCGACGCAAAAAGAGACATTATCGAAGATATCGCTCTTCTTAAGGACGAAGCTTTGACCGAGCCCAAGCTCGTCTACGGCGAATATCCTGAATATGCTTATCTCGTAAAGCCCCTTGAGAAACGCAAGTGGATCAAGATCGATTATGACAGGAATTATACGATCCTTACGCTGATCCTCTTCTTCTTCACGTTCGCCCATGTCGGCTGGCTCTGGGAGGTCTTCTACAGCCTCTTAAACCACGGCCGCTTCGTAAACCGCGGCACGATGTTCGGTCCCTGGCTTCCGATCTACGGCTTCGGCGGACTTGTCATCATAGTTCTCTTACGCCCTCTTCGGAAACATCCGTTTATCATGTTCCTCGGAACATTTGTCGCATGCGGCATTCTCGAGTACTTTGCCGCCTGGATGCTCGAGACATTGTTTAATACCAAGTGGTGGGATTATACGGGCTTCTTCTTGAATATCCACGGCCGTGTCTGTCTCGAAGGACTTCTCGTATTCGGCCTTGCAGGAGTTGCATTCACTTATCTGTTTGCACCGCTTCTTGATAATCTCTATTCAAAGGTCAAGATCAAATACAAAAAGATCGCCGTCGTCGTCCTTCTTGTCTTCTTCCTGATCGACCTCGGATATTCGGCTTTCCATCCGAATTCAGGTGCAGGCATCACTTATGATGACGACAAAAAGGACACGCAGACAGAAGAGATCGAAGTTTCAAATTTTAAGATCTGATCCTTTATCTGATGAAAAAACTTGCGGCGGCAAATACTGCGGCAGCAGTATTGCCCCTGATATCCTGCCTTGCTGCCTGAGAAGCCAGATGGGACTGAAGGTGCATAAGTGATCTTCTGGAATCAATCAGCATTGTATTTACGGCTTCCTTGGGACTTACCGCTCTTCCCGAACGGATAACGTCAGCGATCCTTACAAGGATCTTCGGGTTGGTATATTCCACACCGATAAGACATAATCCGTAATCCGTATAATGCCTGGTAAGTTCATAAGCTATATCGGTTACCTTTGCTCTTTCGGCACTAAGATTTCTGGCATGCGTTACCTTCTTTACGATGAATGTGACAATAAGACCGGCTGAAGGGATAAAGAAGAAGAGGAAAAAAACGATATAGAAAACTCTGTACTGCCCGGACTCAAATATCGCTCCGAGAATATTAACCAGATCCATGGAAATCAGTATGATACCCCAGACAAGAGGTGCCCAGCTGGTTCCCCTCATAAGAACGGCAAGTCTTTTATGGCAGTTGTCATATTCCTCATAAGAATCAGCCTTCTGTCCGAAGTATGAGATCATCTTGGAAAGTTCGTTAAGGCTTTCCTGACGGGCCTGAGCCTGCTGAAAAAGAAAAGTATTATTCCCCGCCATATAAGGGGACTGGACCTGCCCGACAGGCTGTGTCGCAGGCGTTACGGAAGATCCGCATGATCCGCAGAAGCGGACGTTATTCTCAAGTTCTGCTCCGCAGTTTGAACAAAAAGCCATATCTTTATCCCCCGGATCCTAAGATAGATTTGATTCTACCACTTAGGAATTTGCCGTTCAACAACGCAAAAGGGGGACCGCTTAACGTCTATTTTCGGAAAAAAGGCTGATATCAATCAGGTATCTTGACCGGGTAAGTGTTCTCTTCGCTCATCAGGGAAGAATAATAATCAAATCCCTGCTCCAGGAGCTTGTCTGATGTCGTAAAGTAATTGTTGTCAGGTGCCACAACGAGGATATCACCGTCCACCATCATGAACTCTACGGTCTTAAGATCGTATCTTGCGAGGAAATCGCCGAGTTCTCTTGCATTTCCGGAAATATCATCGAATGTCGCGATGAGACCTGCTTTATCCTTCGTAACAGATAAGAGACCCATAAGTTCACCGCCGGAATAGACCGGGAATGTCATCTCATTCATGCGTACGTATGAAATGTCATTTTCAAGATACAGATATCTGAATCCGTCCCGGGATATAATATAGTCTTCATAAGGTCCTTTATAAGGATCTAAGATCTCCGGATTATTTGTAACGAACTCATCGGCTTCTCCATCGGAAAGATCGTATTCATAGTTATAGAACTGAATACCGCCGTCTCCTAATGTAAGATATGCTTCGATCTTTGTGGTGGAACTCTGTCCGCCTCCGTCTTTTGAAGATCCGGTAGTTTCAGACATTTCGGCCGAGTCTATAGCCTCATAAAAATCCTGTTCACCTTCGTTACTGTCCGAAATTGTTTCATCAGCAAAAAAAGCCGGAACAGTCGTCATTTCCGCAGACTCGGATTTGGAGGAACCGGACGATCTTTTCTTTCCGTATATGCGGTCAGAACTGCTTCCACGCGTCGCAAAGAAGAATACGCCGCCCAATATCAGTAATACGGCGGCAGCCGAACATAATGTAATGATAGTGCGCTTTCTTCTGATCGCGGTCTTTACTGCGGGTCTTTCGAGAACGAGAAGATCATCATCTATGTCATTTATCTTCTCGAGGAAATCTAATCCGTTCATATATGATAACCCTCCTTCTCAAGATATTCTTTTAGCGATCCTCTGAGCCTGAACAGGATACTCTTGATCTTGCCTTCGCTGATCCCGAGCGCTTCGGATATTTCCGCCAATGACTGCATGTGCCAATATCTTCTGACAAAGACCTGCCTTTTTTCAGGGGAGACTCCCCTTAAAAAGTCGCTTACGAGCTTACTTAGAAGCTGCCCGTCCATCTCGTTTTCGATATTGTCAGGCGAACAGACTACATTTTCCAGTTCTTCCGAGAGCTCAACGACTACTGCGTTTCTCTTCAGAGCAACATTACTCTTGAGCCTGTTGATGGCTACAGCTCTTACTATCTTTCCGAGGAACGGGAAAAAGTATGTGCGCGGTTCATGAGGAGGGATCGAGTTCCATGTCTTGAGATACGTATCGTTCTCACATTCCATGGAGGTCTCTTCGTCGCCTACGACATTGTGCGCAAGATGCCTTATCGCCCTGCCGTATTTCTCGGCAGTATGGCTTATGGCTGTCTCGTCTCTCTCAAGATACAAGTCGACTATTGCTGCGTCATCGATCGCCAAAGACCTTATCCTCCTTAAGAATCCGGCCTTTACTACATATATCAGCAAAAAGGCCGTTCAGGTTTCGTTTTTTCGAAAAAAACTTCCTGTTTGATTATACCATCAGAATAAATATATAAGAATAAAAAAAAGAGAGAGCCCCAAAGTGATATTAATCACTTATGAGGCACTCTCTTCAAAGAAAGAACTTTATCGATAGAACCTGTTCATGCAGATCATCACGAACCGGTATTATCTCTGCTTTGCGGGAGGTAAGCATCTATGGTCTTTCCTTCTATGGCTTCAAAATAAGTTATTTCCAGGAGATCTTACTCGACAGATGCTCTTCTTTCTGACCCTTGGGAGATCTTTATCATAAGGCTGCCTTGAAACCGTTCTCGAGGTCAGCGATTATGTCGTCAATATGTTCCGTACCGATCGAAAGTCTGATCGTGTTGCCCTTTATGCCCAACTCCTCGAGCTCTTCAGCAGGAAGTTGTGAGTGAGTCGTTGTTGCAGGATGGATAACAAGGCTCTTAACATCCGCAACGTTTGCAAGGAGTGAGAATATCTTGAGGTTGTCGATGAATTTCCATGCTTCCTCTGTTCCGCCCTTGATGTCGAACGTAAAGATCGATGCTCCGCCGTTCGGGAAGTACTTCTTGTAGAGCTCGTGATCAGGATGGTCCTCAAGGGAAGGATGATTGATCTTTTCAACCTGCGGATGATTCTTAAGGTATTCGATTACCTTCTTCGTATTTTCCGCGTGTCTCTCAAGTCTTAATGAGAGAGTCTCGATACCCTGAAGGAGCAGGAATGCGTTAAATGGTGAGATCGCAGCTCCCGTGTCTCTCAGGATGATCGCTCTGATATATGTTACAAATGCTGCAGGTCCTACTGCATCGAAGAACGGAATACCGTGATAGCTCGGGTTAGGCTCGGTGATATTCTTGAAAAGACCGCTTGCCTTATAGTCAAACTTGCCTGATTCGATGATAACACCGCCTAATGTTGTTCCGTGGCCTCCGATGAACTTCGTAGCCGAATGAACGACTATGTCAGCACCGTATTCAAAAGGTCTGATGAGGTACGGCGTACCGAATGTATTATCGACTACGAGCGGGATCTTGTGCTCATGCGCCAAAGCTGCAACTGCTTCGATATCCGGAATATCACTGTTCGGATTGCCGAGTGTCTCGATATAGATCGCTCTTGTATCAGGAGTGATCGCATTTCTGACTTCATCAAGGTTATGGATGTTAACGAATGTTGTATTGATGCCGTACTGCGGAAGCGTATTTGAAAGAAGATTGAAGCTTCCTCCGTAGATAGAGCTCTGAGCTACGATGTGACCGCCGTTAGCCGCAAGCGCCTGAATGGTATAAGTGATTGCTGCCGCGCCGGAAGCTACTGCCAATGCTGCGCTTCCTCCCTCGAGAGCTGCGATCCTTGATTCCAGGACTGCCTCTGTCGGGTTTGTAAGTCTTCCGTAAACGTTTCCTGCGTCCTTAAGTGCGAATCTGTCTGCAGCATGCCGGCTGTTATGGAATACATAAGATGTTGTCTGATAGATCGGTACTGCTCTTGAATCTGTTACCGGATCTGCCTGTTCCTGTCCTACGTGAAGTTGAAGTGTCTCGAATTTGTAATTGCTCATATTAAAGTTCTCCTTTGATCGTTTTTGAATTGATTTGTGAAAAATAAAAAACCGGGCGATATTAATCTCCCGGGCACGTGTTTCCTGATCGCTATTATTCAGATCATCTCAGAGCGCAACATCGCCCCGACAACAGCACTGCCCGGGAGTAAAGCATTCGACAACACATCATGTTCTGAATACGATACATTTTGTTACGCTCCTTTCGTTTTGATGGTGTAATCATAACTTTATTCGCCTACTATGTCAATAGGTTTTTTGAAAAAATTTTCGTCTGTTTTACAAAATGCATCGTCTTATATATTATTAACCATAGGAATGGAGGATACAAAGATGGATAGAAGGTTGGAAAAGATCTCTATATGGGGCTATGCGGCTTCGTGCCTGTTTGCACTTATTACCGTATGCATGCCCCTCTACAGATTATCGATACAGATCAACGGATCAAATGACATGATAGATACTTATCTTAAGTCAACGGATAAGTCTTATGATATGCTCGTAAGAGGTATCGAGGTATACACTTACTGGGGTGTCGCAGGCTGCGCATCGGTCGGACTTTTAATCGTACTCTTTAAATATATGAGGATCCCCGCACTGGTAATGGGACTCATCGCAGGAGCGGATCTTCTCCTTATGACATACCAGGTTGCCTTCACGCAGGATACGTTCCTCAAAAGACTTACCGATATACCGGGATCCGGGATGAATTTATATCCTCATGTCGTTTTCGAAAAAAAGATCGGGTTTTATCTCGCGATACCGGCATGTATACTTATAGTCATCTTTTCCCTGATGACATTCATTAACGTTCCGGACAGAAACAGGGACTGATAAAAAAGGGGTGACCCGCCTCCTCATATACGGGAAGACGGGTCGGGGCAAAAAACAATTGGGTTGCAAACGGAGGAAGGGATACGGAATGATCCGTATCTCCCCTTGATTTGCGGGGTTGTCATTAATCAGTAATTGCTCAGTTCCTCACTGTAGAGCCAATAGTCAGGAATGTGGTTAAGATAAGGACTTTCCGGCTTTTCAGTATCTCTTCCGAGCTTGTCGATACTTAAGATCGTGCTTCCGTACGTATCGAAGATATCATCAAACAATTCCTTGTTCTTCTGCGCATAAGTACCCGGGTCCTTAAACTCGTATACCTTGAGCGTGGACTTGATCCAGCGCCAGCAGACATGTGTCCTGTAGGTGTGGAACCTGTGAGTCGGCGTATCATTATCCGCCGCGGCCAAAGCCAGATTCCACAGTGCTTCACAAGCGGCGATCTCATCGTCAGGCATCCTGTTATGAGTGAGTTTTTCCGCAGGATAAGCATTATTGAATACCTGGTTGCACGTGCAGTTATATGTCATGACACGGTCTCTGTAGTACCACGTATAGTAGGTATCATCACCGCTGTGCCTCTTTGCCTGTGTCTCCATCATATCCAGGGCCTCAAGTATGTAAGGCGCGCTGTCACCGTAGAATTCATGGGCGAAGAACTGCATCTCCATCTCCCAGTCCGCATCAGGATTTTCGAGAAGGACGACAGACAGGTAATTTCTTAAGTCACCGAATTCGGTATTAGTCTTGTTATGCGCATCATTACTCTGGAGATAGACTCCTGATACGCCTATATCACGGTAATACTTGATATCATGTGCCAGAGCATAGATATTGAGATAAGGCGCCGAGGTGCTCCTGTAATTGATGTTATAGTCCCAGATCCAGAGCTGGGCATTGCCTTTACTACAGAGCTGGGCCCATCCGTTAAGGTGATTGATCATCTCGTTATTGCGCTCACATGATGTGTCATCACAGTCATGGGAGTAGCATCTTGAGATAGCGGCATAACGGACTATTACATGATCATCGATTTCCATCCAGTCCCAGTCATTATATTTTTCACTGTGAGGTACTACCGGAGGTTCAATGGTCCAGGTATATGCAAACATATCAATATATACGTTTGTATAACCTGCAGCTTTGATGTCCTTGGACAGCCTGTTGCAGATATCAAGATACAACGCGGCATCGCAAAGTCCCGATCTCTCATTATAAGGTCCCTTCTGATGATCCATACGGGCCTTGAAGCAATTGCTGCACTGGCAGTAATACTCATTATCTGCCTGAGTAATGCTCAGTATCTGTCTCGGAGCATTAGGATCATAAACGCCGCTTCTAAGGATCTCGAATGCATGATTCTTGATCAGAGTATAGACATTTTCATTAGTAAGACAGAGCTGCACCGGTTTTCTTTCTCCCTTGATCAGACTGAAATACTCAGGATGAGATTTGAAGTATTTAGCCTCCGTAACATATTCGGAAAGGAGTGTGTGGGCCTGACCTGCCTGAAGATCGCCGTAGTTTCCGGCTATGCTCAGATATGAAGTCTCATAGTAAGGCATATCAGTCTGGGAAAGGTTGGCGTAGAAACCGTTGATGCCGTTGGCAAGCCAGAACATCCTGTTATCGCCTTCATAACCTATACCGAACATAATGTCTATATCCGTAAAGGAGAATGCTCTCTCATAATCATAATCGATCGATGTCGAATACTTGAAGTGATCCTGATTGGTCCTGTATCCGTCTTCAAACGAGAGCCAGTAATATCCTCCGCAGATAGACAGGAACTTGATCGTACCGTCAATTGTTCCGCGCTTACCTGCACCGAGGATGGAGATACCGCTGTCGTAAGAATAGATCTTATATGATCCGTCGCTCGTATACTTGGCCTTTCCGTGAGAACGGTTCGTATTTCCGACGGAGATCTCAAATCCGAGACTTCCCTTGGAAACGGAATCCGTCTTGACTTCCGGAGTATAGCCGTCTTCATCTTTGATGTATTTCTTCAGAAGCTCAGCAGCATACTTTTCCTGATCGGAAGCCTTGGAAGGGATTATGATGGTCGCCTTCGGCATATTTACCGTATACTTGCTGTTCTTATATGCGGCAATACCTTCCGCGATCGTAGGGAGGACCGAAGGGGACGGCGGAGGCGTTATCGAAGGAGTTACGGTAGGAGTTACTACCGAACCTTTCTCATACATTGCCTTAGCCGACTTGCTGCAGGCAAGACAGTACTTCAGAAGATTATTGAGATCCGTCATTCCGTATGCGGAAAGATCCTTCATGCAGCTCTCGACGCTGTATGTATATGTTCCGCTTATTGCCGTATTGCCCTTCTTGATCACGATGGTAAGAGGGGTCGAATAATCAGCAAGGCTGATCGAATCTATGCATGCCTTATAGCATCCGTAATTGCTGTCATATGTAAAGCTGTTGACCGTGGTCTTTTTATCCAGACCGTCAACGCCTTTGTATTTTACTTCAAGGCTCGTATTCGACGAAGGTGTGCCCGAAAACTTGATGAGCGGTACAAGATCAACCGTATTATTGTTTTCGAGAGTAAAGCCGTTTATCGAAGCCGAAGGATTATTGATCGCCGTATATTTATAGCAGGAGGTAAAAGAAGTCGGAAGTACCGAAGCCTTTTTCTTCTGCGCTGACGTAAGGTTCTTGTTCGCGAGATCGGAAGTATTGATCTGATAGAGCTTCTGAGCCTCAGCGCCGTAATTAAGGAGATCGACCAGGAACGTGCATAACTTCTTATCGTCTGCCGAACCGCTGTTCTGATACTCGGAGAGCATTTCTGCGGCATAGGACCTTACAGAGAACTGATCCTTATCACTGAAGTATGTGGCATTTCCCTTTTTCGCGTAAAGGGTTGCCTTAATGCCGTTAGTCATCTCCGTTGCGGAAAGACCGCTATAGGAGAAGACATAGCAGCCGCCTTCATAGGTGTAATCCGTAAGATCGATCTCTTCCCATGTTGAACTTGATGAAGACCCGGAAAATACCTGTCTTTCAAGATGAAGCCGAAGATCCGTATATGTGTCATTCGAATTGATCTTGACGCTGTAGAGAACACCGATATTGCTCTGAAGAGATATCGTATGCTTGATCGTGGCATCAAGATGTGTCGCTGCATTAAGATCCTTCTGCTCAACTACTACGCATAAGATGACGCTGATGATCAATATCAGGGACAGGAATCTTATAGATCTCGAGAAACCGAACGCCTTGGAGTGCTCCAAATCAGATGTCACCTCTTTCTATTCCGTATGTATTACAGATATCCGTAAATTCCGGTGACATTGCAAACTCCTTGATTATCTGATCTCTCGAAGAACCGCCCTTGAGTCTGCTCTTCCAGTAATTCATACCGTCGGTATCCTTCTCACGTCCCATGAATGTGAGATAGAGCCTTGCTATGAACTCATCATCCGTAGTATTGAATCCTACGAACTCAGGGGATGTGAAGAACAGCTTGGCAGCATCGTATCCGCTTACTTCAAGATTTGTAAGAGACAGAGCCCAGAACTTGAGTCCTTCATCTTCCGGATCTCTTCCGAGACACTCGGTATAGAGCCTTGTAGCAAAGAGTGTGGCATTGGAAGATGCAACTGTAGCCTTTGCCGTCGGCGCACCCGACTTGACGTTATAGAATGCGCAGAGATCACACCACTCAGGTGAGTTGATGAATCCTTCGATCGCATTATCCCTGCCGGCCTTCTTGATGCTGTCGAGCCAGAAATCATGTCCGGCCTTATCATCCTTAGGATCACGGTCAAAGAACGTGAAGTACAGTACACTGAGGAATTCCTCGTCCGTACGCTTCAATCCTCTGAACTCGTCGCTCATAAGGAATGCCCTTGCACAGTCGGCACCCGTGAAGCCGTGGTTCTTGACCATATCCATCCAGAATTCCTTACCTTCTTTCTCGGAAGGTCTTCCGAGAGCTACTACGTAAAGTCTCTCGATGAAATCTTCAAATGATGCTTCCTTAACTGTTGAGCCGGAAGGATCTGAAGTAGAACCCGAAGACGGGTCAGTTGTCGATCCGGAACCCGAAGGAGAAGGCGTTGAAGGCGTGACGGAGCTCGTTGGGTCAGTCGTTGTGGAAGGAGTAGAAGGATATTTCTTTTTGACTGTTAACTTCCCATCGGCACCGAGCACGCTCTCATAGGCCTGGCCGTCAATGGCCGCCTTCGTATTCCCGTCGAAGCTGTAACCTGACTTCGGCGTAAATACCATTGTTATCGTATATTTAGTACCCTCCTTAGCCTTGGAATCGAGAGGATCCCAGGAAACATTAAGGCTGATACAGTCCTTATCGTTATAATCCACGGAGATATCAAGATCTTCACCTGCCTTAGGCGCATCGATACCGCTGATATCTACCATGTTGATGCACTTGCAGTTATTACAGATATGATCATCCGCATTATCAAATTTATGAAGAGGAACATTCGAATCAAAAGCTCCGCTGAACTTTGCGGTATCAACACAGACATAATCCAGGTTGCAATCCATAAAGGCTCTTCCGGATATGGTCTCAATGCCCGAAGGGAAATAGACCGAAGTGAGCTTTCCGCATTTCCAGAATGCACCGTATCCGATCGTCTTAAGGGAATCAGGAAGTGTTACACTCTCAAGTCCCGTGCTATAGAAAGCATACTTATCGATCGTCTTGACATTTTTACCGAATGTTACTGTCTTGAGGTTTGTACAATTTACAAATGCTTTTTCTCCGATCACTTCTACCGTATCAGGAATGACAACGGACTGGATGGTCGTGTTATTTGCAAATGCCTTGATGCCTATACCCTTGACTGTCTTGTTATTAACAGTACTCGGGATCGTAACGTTCTTGTCTGTGCCGTTATAATTCGTGATATATCCGCTGGAATCGATCTCCCATTTATCACTCGTAACAACAGGATCAGGACCTGTCTTTCCGAATGACTTTGTCATGACTATCGATCCGCTCTTAAGAGAATATGTTGCCGCAACACCCTCATACTTGACCTCGATATTGTCCGCAAAAGTATAACCCTTCTTCGGAGAGATGCTGATGGTCACAGTATATACAGTATTTGCCTTTGCCTTGCCGTCATTGGAATAAGGAGACCATGAGATCGTACACGTCGTTCCCTTTGACGCATCATATTCAACCGTCTTGTCGAGTTCCTCACCCGTGACCGGAGTATCAAGATCATAGATATCTATGAATCTTATGAGTCCGCACTCATCACAGATCGAATCCGAATCGGATGTGAAAGTATGAAGACGGACGGTATTTCCGCTGTCCGAAGGAAGAACATAATCTCTGGAGACTTCATCTGTCTTGACCTTCGTGATCTTATTATTGACCAGCTTGATCTCGACCGGATCTCTTGAAGCCGCTTCGGCTTTGTTTCCTGAACTGCTGAGACCATAGACTGAACCTATGATCAGCACACCTGACAAAAGGGAAACAAGTCCCTTTTTGATTATACTTTTTTGGGCATCTGACAGTTGCATAG